>Ga0080004_1094343_pt1 | contig 16965 bp, 17 predicted proteins | sample WasSprMetagenome_FD_69207 | JGI IMG/M metagenome (GOLD analysis project Ga0080004, IMG submission 69207) | Sulfidic aquatic microbial communities from Washburn Spring, Yellowstone National Park, USA - WS (SPADES assembly) (version 2) | ecosystem: Environmental > Aquatic > Thermal springs > Hot... | reverse complement strand
AAAGGATATTTTCCATATTTTCTTGCTTCATCAACCATTGCATATATATTCTCAATTTTACAATTTGCATGTAAACTATTACTTGATGTTAAAATAAAACCTCCTCCTTTTGCAGCAGCATCTATACATCTTCTTACATCTTTTCTTACATCTTCTTCTGATCCATAAGGCAATACATATTTACAATCTACATTTCCTATTAAACAAATTTTATCTCCATATTTCTCTTTAACATATGCTATATCCATAACATATGGTTCCATTGGATGAAGACCCATGATTCCAGTATTAATTATATCATCTAATATTGGATATAAATATCCATCGGAATGTTTCAATATTGGAACACCATTCCTTTTTCCAATATCAACCATTCTTTTAAGATTTGGAAGTTCATATTCTTTAAATAATTTGGGACTTATAAGGAGGCTTTTACTATCTGCATAATCATCTGTAACAAATAAAACATCTACACCTACATCTATCATTGCTTTAGCAATTCCTTGGCATATTTTTGAAATTTTATCCATTAATTTTCTTGCAAAATTTGGATTCTTATAAAAATCTATTATTAATTTATCAATCCCCCCTCTTACTTGAAATGCCATATGCCATCCACTATGAACCTGCCCCATTATCACAACATCTTCTTTCTTTAATGGTTTTACAATTTTTTCCATCATTTCAATTATATCTTGATTATTTGGATCTGGAAAATTGAAATTCTCTAAATCTTCAATTTTATTTATTATTCCTCCTATGAAATAAGTTGTTTTTCCTTCTATGCTTGTTTCCATTATTCTTCCCCATTGATCAATAAATTTCTTTCCATCAATAAATTTTGGTTCATATTTTTTATCTACAAGAGAATAATCTGAAAGAGCTGGAATTGCATCAAAATTAAGTTTTTTACAAGCTTTTATTAATGCTAATCTATATTTTATTGCAGAATCCCATGCTTTTCCTTTCTCTTTTAATTCCGTAATATTTGAACCTAATTTAGTTAAACCCATTCCTATTTTTTCTCCTAATATGCCTTCTACAATTGGTGGATCTAAGCTTAAATCAGTTATTGGAACAATATCAGGTTCTTCTAAATATAAAGCTTTAAAGAATCTTTCTTTATGAGAAATCATTCTTTTAATGCACCTTATATTTATACTTTTTTTAAATATTTTAATTTTCATAGAAATTTATAAACTTTCATTTATTAATTAAATTAATAAAAACCTCTTCAATTTTTAATTTGCTTTTATAAAAAGAGGAGAAATTTTATATCATTTCATAAGATCTTCGAATTAATCATAAAAATGAATGATTATTAAAATAGGTTTATCTATTAAAGAGTTACAAGCCAACAAATTATCCAAATAAGACACAACACAAAAGAAATAATATATAGAAATGAAGCAACTCGATTAATTGTTAAGTCTGGTTTTATCTTACCTAGTATTTGATAAAAACGTTGCTTAAAGCTTGGTTGTGATAAATTTATGAAATACCAAGCACTGCAAATAGGAGCAAATAAAATGAAAGTAATGGTGACATGCTTAAGTTCTTACCATATACTCCTGTATTTAAGGCATAAGAGCAGGTAAGAGTAAATGATGTGAGTAATAGAATTGAAACTTTTTTGAAAATTAAGCCTTAATATACTGAGAATGCCCAATTTTCTACTTGACCAATAGACTATTAGAAAGTAGAGCAAAGTGTAAAAAATAAATAATGAAAAATATGCTGTACGAAAGCCCATACTTATAATTAAAAATTCTTCTTCAGAAATGGATCCTATTACCACTCGAATGATAATAAATCTTAGAGTATCACATATTACGACTATTATTGTGTAACCTATTAATGGAATTTTCTTAGCTAATTTAAAAAGTGGAGAGAGATAATTAGGGTATTTAATCTTTCTTTTATGAGGATTTGGTAATTTATATTCCAAATCTTCCTGAAATAAATTCCATTGTTTCCTCGTTTTTTCAAAAAAATAATAAAAAATTGTTGAGAGAATAAAGAGTAAAAAGAGAAGCCAAAAATGAATAACTGTATCTTTAAAAATTATCATTCCAAAACTCATTGTTAAAATGGATATGATAATCTTAGTTGGCACCATATAAACAGGTGACTCTTTAACAATATTAAGGTATGCAAGCGTAGAAATTATAGTTAATATGCCTGCGATTATGAAAGCAGGAAAACCAAAAAAAATCAAGCTGGCTACTTCGTAAAAGATCTTTTAGTATTCTATTAGGAGGAATTTCAAAATAACCATATGTAAAGAGTAAGAAAAGCATATTAAAAATAGTTCCTATTAAACCCCTCCAAGCTACAAGTTCAGCAGGAGTAAGAAATCCAGAATTTTCATCCCATTTAACAGGCTCGTAATTAATGGTTTTTTTACTCTAAAAGATATTATACGATTATCATTAATAACTGTGAAAGTATCAATAATACCACTTATCATAGCTAGTAGAATAAGAACAACTATTGTTAATAAGTAATGTGATTTCCATAATATAATTATCCAAAAACCAATAATAATTAAGATTATAGTCAAGATTAAAATCCAGAATGCGGACGTTAAAGTCTGTTCAACTTTTATTTTTTCGCTACAATGCCAGATAGAGATTCCCCCATATATTGATTACTATCTCCTATTTTTGTAATAAAAAAGTAAGTTTTTCTATATAAAGACTATGAATTAAAATAAGATAGAGTTAGATATATTATAATTAAAAAATCTTAATTCAATAATTCAATTTACCAAAAATATAATTATTTAATAATCTTATATCTTTAGATGAATGCGCAAAATCGATTTTTAAATATTTTTATATAAGCTTAAAATGAAGAATTTTTGGTGTTTAATATGCCAACTTATGTAAATCGTGTAGGTCCTGGAGAAAAATTAAAAGGCAGAAAAGTAGCAATAATAGTTGCAAATGAATTTGAAGATATAGAGCTTCTATATCCATTTTTAAGACTTAGTGAAGAAGGAGCAGAAGTAGTTATAATTCCTATAATGTTTGGTAGCCATCCAAGACCAGCATTTAAAGGTAAACCAATAACAGGAAGATATGGAATTCCAATTCCTTTAGAATTTCATAAAGAAGGAGTAAGATATGCTATAAGAGAATTGAATCAAGTAAAACCTATAGATTTTGATGCTATAATTATACCAGGAGGCTTTTCTCCTGATCGTTTAAGAATTATAAAAGAAGTTTTAGATTTTATAAAAGAAGCTTATAATAAAGGCAAGATAATTGCTGCAATATGCCATGGTCCTCAATTATTAATATCTGCAGGAATTGTTAAAGGAAAGAAATGCACAAGTTATGCAGCTGTTAAAGATGATCTTATAAATGCAGGAGCAAAATTTGTGGATGAACCTGCAGTTAAAGATGGAAATATAATAACTGCAAGAGTACCAGATGATTTACCAGAATTTTGTAGATTAATAATTGAAAGCTTAGCATAACACCTCTTTTTTAAAAAAAGCAGTTTAAATTATTTAATAAGAGTTATAATATCCATAAAATAGAGGTGGAAATTTTCTTATTTTGAATATGCCATTTGAATAAATAATAAAAAGCTAATTAATACCTATAAAAAATGAAATTTCAACTTAAGAGTTCTATAATTAATAATCAAATCTTCAAAAAATGCTATTTAAAGAGATTCTAGCTAAAGTAATAGCTCATAATATTTTTGTTTTTAACAAGCTTAATTTAATTTTTCTATAAAAAACTATAGAATGATTTTTTGTTTTAGTTAATAAGTAAAAATAAAGAAGAATTTCTTTAAATTAACTAATTAATTCCTAAAAATTATTTTGATTAAAAATTAACAAGTAATGTTTATTCCATATATTTTCCCTGATGTAACTGCAGCTGCTATATGGCTCATAATTTTTTGCATCTAGTCTAAATGAGTATACGAATTGTATTCTTTATGGAAATATACAGGATTTTCTGCTCTAATATCATATTCAGGAATAAAAGCCATTCCTGGAGAATATATTTAAGCTGCAAGAATTGATGGAGCAGATGATAATAGAATCCCATTCCAAAATAATTTGGTCCAATAATAAGACCTACATTAGATATTACTACAACAATTGATTCTTATGGCCTTTAGTATTATTGCAATCTAAGCAGAACTTTATTCTTCCTATTACTGTAGCTTTGTTAGGTACATTTATGATGGAGGCCAAGAATCGGTACCTCATTATGGAGCAATAGCTGCTACCATATGAATATATATTGCCAGTTCTATTATTGTATATTTTTGTACAAAATTGTAACTGATATTAAAAGATAATATAATCAATTATTCTAAAAATTAAAAAACTTATTAATTAGTATATATTATGAATTTAGGATTAATATTATGAATTTAGAATTTAGAAAAATCTATGAAGATATATATTCATCAATTGAAAATATTGAGATTATTGATATTCACAATCATTTGAATCCTCAAGCATTATCATTAAGAAATTATGAAGATGTTATTTTTTATGAATATATAAGAACAGAGCTTGTTAATACAGGTATGTCTTATAAATACTTAGAGGAATTTAAAGGAATTGAAAAATTAAAAATTGCCTTGCCATATATGAAATATTTAAGAAATACTTCTACTTTTTGGTCTTTAATAAAAATACTTAATGATTTATATGGATTTGAAGATAAAGAAATAAATGAGAAAAATTGGAAAAAAATAATTGATCTTTTAGAATCTAAGAAAAATGATGAAACATGGGCAAGGAATATTTTAAAGAATAAAGCTTATGTAAAAAAATCTTTGTTAACTCTTAATCCTTTAGAAAAAATTCCAGAATATGATAAAGAAATATTTAAAGGAGGACTTAGAATGGATTCCATAATTCCTAATTTAAATAAGCAAAGTTTAAGCTATTTAGAAAAAATTACAAATATTGATTTGAAAACTCCAAACGATTTAATAGAAATGCTTTCAAGATTGATTAAAATTTTTTCTAATCATATAGTTGCAATTACAGTAAATATACAACCAGATGACGATTTTCTTAAAATACAAGTAAATGAAAAAGAGGTATCCCCTTATATTTCAATGTTAAAAGAAGTAGGTACTTTAGATATAAATGGTAGAAGAATTTTTTCATCATTCATGCTTAATCAATTATTAGAGTTATGTAAAGAATATAATCTTGTTGCTCAATTTATGTTAGGTGTGAAAAGACCTGTACCTGGTGCTTCACCACCAGATTATGCTATTACAATATTTAATTCGCAACAATTACTAGATATTGCTACATTATTCGCTAAATATCCTGAAGTTAATTTTGATATATTCATAGCTGATAGCTTATTAAATCATCCAATAACAGTAATTGCAAAAAATTATCCTAATGTATTTTTAAGTGGATATTGGTGGTATTCTATGTATCCTGAAATTATAAGATCTTATTTAAGATTAAGATTTCAAATGCTTCCATACAATAAAGTTGGAGGTTTTTTCAGTGATGCTTATGTTGCAGATTGGGTATATGGAAAAGCTATTTTAGCAAAAAAACAAATTGCACATATATTAACTGAAATGATAATGGAAGAATATATTAGCATGGATCTTGTAATTGATATCGCTAAAGCTCTCTTATATGGAAATGCAGAAAGAATATATAAAAAACTATAATAATCATTTTTTATTTATTCTATTTAAATTGCAATATATTATGGATATTTTCCATATTGTTTCACTGCATTAATCATAGCATCAATATTTTCAAGTGGTACTGCACAAGGTACACCACCACCAGCAGATAATATGTATCCTCCTCCAGCTTTAGCTTTTAAAATACATTGCTTGGATGCTTCAAAAACTTCTTCTGGTTTTCCTTTTGCTAATATTTCAAGAGGAGGAATATTTCCCATTAGACATACTTTATTTCCAATTCTTCTTTTTACATCAGCTATATCCATTAAATGACTAAAGTTAAATATTTGAAAACCTACTTCAGATAATTTTTCAAGTATGTGAGAAGTATTAGAATCGCAATGAAAAGCTCTAATTTTATTACTAAATTCTTGAAAAATATTTTTTAAGCTTTTATAACCAAATTCTTCAAAAAGTTTTGGAGAAAGCAATCCAGGAATATCATCAAGAACAAATATTCCAATAGGATCATTAATTATTTCAAGCTGTGCTTTTAACCATTTTATACATAGTTTAGTTGTTTTTTCAATTAATTTATGCATCCATTCTGGATTAAGTTTAAGATCTGCTATAAATCTAGATAGTCCTCGTAAATGAGCTGCAGTCACAAGTGGTCCTCTACTAGCTACAAATTTTATTGTATACCCTTTACTTTCTAAAATTTTTTGATAATATTCATATAATTCTAAAGCTAAAGGCATTAATCCATCTGTTTGAGGATTAGGATCTTCAAGTTCATCTATTTCTTCAATTTTTTTAATAATTGGTCCAGGAAATGGTAATCCATCTTTTTTCCATTTAAGCCTAGCTCCAAAAGCAGAAGGTTCTATTAACATACCATATTCTACCCAAAAACCTGGAAAAAATACAATCTCGGGAAATCTATTCAAAATAAATAAGTTAGCTTTTTGCCATTCTTCTTGTATTAAATAATATTTTAAAGTTGTAGTGTTTATAAAACCTGAAAGAGAAGGACTATCAACAATTAATGCTATAGGTACTTCATCTGGTTCTTCAAGATTTGCTGCTTTTAAAAATCTTTCCCATTTATCCATTTATATATCACTAAATTTTTTATTTAAAAATGATTATTTAGTCTTTTATAAATAATTTTACATTAATTTTTTTAAGAATAATCATTATATAATTTCAATAATAGGCACGATATGTAATAATATTTTTGGAATAATTTTAAGTGCTTCTGCAAAATCTTTATTTATTTTCTTTCCATAAAATGCACTTATTCCTTGAAGATACATAACTAAAAATTCCCAATTATTTTGAAATTGACTTTTATGTTCTTTCAATGCATTAATTTTAATATTAAAAGTATCAGAAATATCAACTATATAATTTGGTTTTGAAGTATAATATAAACCAATCAATTGCACTTCATGAGGTCCTAAACCTTTCTCTAAGTCTATTCTATTTATATTAGGAAGAGAAGAGAAAAATACTGCTTCAGTAGCTAAAAGACCAGCATGTCTATGATCTGGATGAACTTCATAAGGAAGCCATGCATCTGGAGCTAAAACTATATCAGGCTTCTCTTCTCTAATTATACTTATAATTTTATTTCTAACATCTGGAGAATAAGGAAGTTCTGTATCTTTATAATTAAGCCAAATAATTTTCTTTACTCCAATAATTTTCGCTGCTTTTTCTTGTTCTTCTTTTCTAATTTTAGCAAGTTGTTCTGGTTTTATAGAGGGGTCATTTGTCCCAAAACAACCATCAGTTAATGTTAAGTAAATTATCTCTTTCTTTTCTAAGCTTAATTTTGCTAAAATACCTCCTATTGCTATTTCACAATCATCTGGATGTGGTTGAATACAAAGTATTTTTTTAACATTTTCAAAAGGTTTTTCTATATCTATTCCAATTATTTTATTTATTAAAAATTTTAAATTTTTCTCATCTAATTTCTTAAAAATTTCTTTAAAATTTTGAGACACTCATATACACCTCATTTTTTAAGTTTTCATAAGCTCATCCGCTCTTTTTCTTATAATAATTCTTAATCTATTGATATCTTTTGGTATTATTAATGCGAGAAAGATAAAAAGAATCCCACATATTATCCAAGTAAGAGAGCTAATTAACGTTATAGAAAATTGTAATGTACTACCCATGCTAATGATTCCTACAAGTGCAGGTGAAATGGAACTACCAATATTCTCAAAAAATCTAAGATAAGCTGTTGCACTTCCTCTTAATTCAGGTTCAGTAACATCTGTAATAGCAGCGCTTACACTTGGCCCAGCCATTGGAATTTCAAATGCTGTAAGCACTCCAAAAAAGAAGAAACTTTCAAAAGTTTCTGAATACATTGTCAAATATATAAGTAAAGCTGAAAAGAAAACTATTATAGCTCCAAACATAGCTCTACCTCTTTTCGTTTTCCTAAATAAGAGATCACTTAAATAACCAGCAATAATATTTCCAATAGTCATTGCTATAAGCCAAACAACCATTACTATCATTACCAATTCTGAAGATAATTTTCTTTCCATTACCATGTATGTTATAATCCAAAAAGTTATTGCATTCCATGGAAAAACACCAAAAAAACCTTGAGCATAAAGTAAGAGAAGAGATTTATTTTTTAAAAGAATTTTTAAATCAGATAATTTAGCTTTATAAATATCAGAAACAAGCTTTCCAGAAAGTTCTGGTTCTGAAGTACCTCGAGGGACATCTTTAATAAAGAAATATATAATCAAACCCATTATTATTCCTATACTTCCTGTAATAAAGAAAGCATTTCTCCAATTTAATCCAGCATCAATTATTATTAAAGGTATTACAGTACCAAGTATTGCACCTATTGGACTAGAAGCATTTATTACGCCCATAGCTTTTCCACGATCTTTTGGTTCAAAATAATCTGCTACAAGACTATATACTCCAGGAGGAGCTGCATCATCAATAGTTGTAATAATTCTAGTTATAAAAAATTGAGAAAAAACTCTAGATAATGCATTAATCCATGTTGTTGATCCCCATATTAATGCTGCAAGTGAAACAAGAAGCTTTCTTGAATATTTATCATATAGAAAACCCCATAAAGGATAAAGTATAGTAGCTATCAATAATGATATTGAAAAAAGGAAGCCCATAGTAACATAATCTACTTTAAATTCTTCAATCAATTGAGGATTTACTGCAGAAATAATAAATAAATCTGCTGAATGAAATGTAAGAAATAGAAATAGAATTATTACTACAAACCATCTATAACTTTTTAACATGAATATATTTTCAAAATTAAAATATATAAAATTTTGCTTTCATTTTTCAAAAAATATTTAAATTTTTATTTTGCTTTATATTATTAAGCAAGAGGTAGAATATTTTGTCTATTCAATATGTAGAAAATAGTTTTAAAAAAATTAATGAAAAAACTATAGAATTTAAAATAAAAAATATGGCTGGATCAGGAAGTGTTAGTGTATCACCAAAAATATTCTTTGATGATAAAGATGTAACTGAGAAAGCCAGTATAAAAATAAGAGAAGGGGAATTTAAAAAAATAGAGAAAAAAATGGATTTAGATGCTCGTTATGGTGATGAAATAACAATAAGAATAGATTTGGATGAAAAAATTAAGCCTGGAATACATAATATAAAAACTCAAATAGAAGTTAATTGGCCCATATGGATTACTCTTAAATCAGAATTTAAAGTAAAGGTATAAATTGATTAAAATTTTTATCTAAAATGCATTTCCATTTCTTTATTTTCAGGAATTGAAAGTATTGCATTAATAACATTTTCAATTTGTTTATTAGATTTTGTTCTTGGATCTATTATTAACCAATCAAATAATAATTGTTTTCCGCCTTCAAGAAAAGCTTCAATAGCCCATTCCATTCTTTGAATTCTTGGATAAATAACGAAATTCATTATTCTTTTAGGTAAATTTTTAGTTTCTATTCTATGAACTCCTTTCCCATTTATTAAAGCAGGTATTTCAACAACTACATCATCCCTTATACCATTTATAGCTCCTTTATTCATAACATTTACTTGATATAAACCTTCTTTATCATTTGCTATAGAATCTATTATAGGTATTACAGATTCATCACTCCTTTTTGAAGGAAATATATTTGTTAATGGTTTTTGAGTATCCTCTAAAGCACTTTTAATTCTATTCATATTCCTTTCTTCCATATCTAAATAAAATTTCCATCCTATTTCAGAATCAAAGCCACCCGATGCTCCATACCATTTTTTCTTTGTTCTAAAATTCCAATGATATTTCCATGTACCACTTCTTACAGTATCTCCAATTGGAAATAAACCATAGCTTTTGTACATATCGATTGCAGCAGGAGATAATTGAACATCTAAAGGGAAAATCTTTGATGTTTCATACCATTTCTTAAAATATTTTTTATAATCTTTTTCAATCCATTCATCAAGAATTGAGTATGCATTTTCACCTTTATAATAAAATTTTGTTAACCATATTACATGATTAAGCCCTATAGATTCTACTTCTATATCTTTCTCATTTAAATTTAATATTCCAATAATTTCCCTATAACCAAGATGCCCATGACAAAGCCCTATTACTTTTACTTTAGTTTCTCTACTAATTAATGTTGTAAGTTCAAATACTGGATTTGCTAATTCTAATAACCAAGCATTTGGACATAATTCTTCAATATCTCTTGCAATATCCATAGCTAATTTAAATTGATAATAACCCCAAATTGTATGATAATCTGATACCATATTCCATTCTGTGCTATTTATTCCTCTATAATAACCATATTTTTCAGAAATTTCTCTCATTTTTTCATAATATTGATGTCCTCCAGCCATAGCCATGTTTATTACAAAATCAGCATCTTTTATTGCTTCTTTTCTATCTAAATTTTTCTCGAATTTTAAATTAGCTTTACGTTCAAATGCGTATCTTCTAGCAAAATCATAAATAGTATTTAAACGTTCCTTATTAATATCCATTAATGAAATAGTACTACCATATAATCCAGGTGTCATACATAAATCATGAATAATAGTAGAACTCCAAGCAAGACTTCCTGCACCTATAATAGTTATCTTAATTTTTAATCACCTCATTTTTATACTATATTGAAATATCATATTTTTTAAATTTTTCTTAATAAATATTACAAGTTGCAAGATATTAAGAAAAACATTACCTTCATTAAAAAATTTGAAATAGTATTAATAAGAAAACAAGAAATTGAAGAATTGATAAAAACAACAAGAGGAAAAATCATATCCTACAATTACTTTGCTTATTGCTTCATTAAAACCATATTTTAAAAAGCATATCTATCTACAACAAGTAAAAAGAACACAATATTTCATTTATAACAATTCTATCATTAGTTCTAGGTCTCCTAACTTTAGATTTAGAAGATGAAAAATGCTTAATAAAATTCCATTTTTCATTAGAAAGTTCTTTAAATTCCATAAAAAACATATAAAAGAAAAACTTAAATAATTTGGAGACAGATTCAATATAAAAAAGCAATATAAGTAATGAGGTGTGAAAATGATTTTTGAGATTATAGTAATTTTATTTCTAATGATAATTGACTTTCCATTCACAGTTGCACCAGCAACTGCATGGGGATTGATAATTGGTTTAGATATTATTCAATTAGGAGTTATGTATATACTTGCTTGTCTTTTTTTCAGGTTTATTTTTTTATCTAACTATGAAAAATAAAGCTAAAAAGTTCAAGACATGGAAAATTATTGCTAGGTATAAATCTAAAAGCCAATTTTTCTCCATATTTATAGCCAATTTACTAACACATAATTTTGACACAGCTGCAGCTGCAAGCAATCATAAAATAAACATTTTTATAACTTTATTAGCACTTTCTATTTCAAATGCAATTTATTTCTTAACAGTTTGGGGAATAATTGCTTTAGTAACGCCATTATTTACCACAAATATCATGAAAATTTTCATCTCACTAATTGTAGTTTCAGTAATCTGGACGGCAATAGCACATCCAATAAGTTATAAATTGGGATTTGGCTGGTAACTAAAAAATATTGCCATATTCCTTTAAAGGATGAAAAATTGATGAAAGAAGAAAATTCAATTAATTTTATTATTAGAAGAGCTGAACAATATGAAAAAGAGGCAATAAAGAATATCTGTAGAGTATCATTTGATCCTTTATATGGATATTTTGCAATTCGAAGCTTGAACTTACCCAATTAAGTTTTAGTAGCAGATATAAAAGGAAGAATTGTAGGTTTTGCTAAGTTAAGATTAATACGCATTAATAAAGATTTAATAGGCAATATCTTATGGATTGCTGTTCTTCCTGAATTTCGTCAAAAAGGTATTGCTACAGCTTTTAATAGAAGCTGCTTTAAATTGTTTTAAAAAATTTAGAGTAAAAAAAAGTTTATGTTTCGGTAAGGAAAGATAATTCTATTGCACATAAATTGTTTAAAAAAGAAGGATTTAGAAAAATTGGGTTTCGTGAATTAAAGAAACTTTATGGTTATAGCGTTATAAAATTTTATTTAAAAACTTACACTTTTCCAATAGAATTTGTATTAGTGAAATTGTTATAATTCACAAAAATGAATAAAATAATTGCTTGATATAAAAATTTTTATGAAAAACATTTTCTTGGTATTTTTCAGAAAAAATAGAGATAAAGGTATTTTTAAACTTACTAAAAGAATTTAAAAAATTAATAAATAATGAAAAATTAGAATATATTTTAAAAGCAATTGATAATATAAATCCAAAAATAATAAAAAAATAGAAATATGATTTCATTTCATAAAAATAAAATAATAAATAAAAAAAATAAAGAAAAAAAATGAAAATTCAATATTACCATTCTTCTTCATTTTTATAATTTCCAAAAATTTTGCAATAAAGGATTTATTAGGAAAAGAAACCTTGGAAAAGAATAAAAAAAGAAAGGGAATTAAGAACTCTTTGCTTCTTCTTTAGGTTTTTCTTCTGCAGGCTTTTCCTCTTTCTTTTTCTTCTTTCTACAACTCATTTAACATCGCAATTTTTATAATACTTTCTCTTATATTTATCTTTTTTAAAAAATTATTAAGAAGTTGTTGAAGGAGTTGCAAGTTTACTTTCTAATTCTTTAATTTTATTTTTTGCAATTTCAATTTCTTTTTCTTTTTCAGATAATTTTTCTTTAGTTTCTTTTAATTCATTTTCTAATTTAATTTTAGAATCTTCTAAATCTTTTAATTTTGTTTTTAAATCAATATTTTCAGATTCCAATTTAGATTTAATAGATTCGACCTCATTTAATTTATTTTTTAATTTTTCAATTGTATTCTTTAATCTTTTTATATAAGGTGATTCTACTTTTTTCTTAACTTTCTTCTTAACCATACTTTTTCATTATAATAAAATAAATTATAAAAATATAAAATTTACTTTTTTTAGAATGATATTTTAAGATACTTTTCAATTTGTTTTTCTACAAAATCGTATTTAACAATTTTTTCATTAAAATTATATCGATTTATATAGAAACCATTTCTAAAAAATGATTCTGATGTTTATTCTATTTAAAAAAAGAAGTAAAATCGATTATTTTTAAAATATCTTTTTATTAAACTCTTATTTTAAATTCTAAAAATTTTTAATGTAACATTTTACTGGATTTTATTTTCTTTTAAATATTTATTTAATTTTACTTCAAAATAATATATTAAAATCTTTATTAGAAAATTCATAAGCTTTTCATGTTTTCTTTTTAAGTAATATTTTGAGAGTATATCTCTTGCCCAATAAAGATCATGCTTTAAACATGCAATTGATAATTCTATATGAACATTTTTAATTTTTGATGCTTTAAACCATTTTTCATTTTTAAGTATTCCCATAGGTACAAAGAACATAGGAATTATTAAACTTCTATAATCCTTTAATCTATCTATTAACTCAATAGTTCTAATAATATCATCATCAGTTTCATTTGGAAGACCTATTATAAGTGTTGCTGCTGGTATAATTTTATGTTCATGCATAATTCTAAAAGCATCTTCTACTATTTCAGGCCATTTTTCTACTGGATATGGTGCAGCTTTTGCTGGCATAATTTTTTTAGCTAAATTTGGCGATCCTGTTTCTATTCCAACTTCTACTCCAATCCAATCTTGATTATTACTATATACTAATTCAATTATTTTTGAAATAGCTTTATAATTCTCTTGAGCATATTTTAAGGATGATAAGCTTAAATGACTCCAACTAATATTTTCATAATATTTATTAATTAAATTATGAAGCTTTAAAAGAGGTTCTAATTTAGGTTTTATGCCATCTGCACCATAAAGTAAAACATCTTCTGCATGAATTATACCATGATTTATGCCATACGAATTATTAACTTTAAGCTCTTTTTCTATCATTTCTAATGTATAGAATCTAATTGGCCTTGAAGTAACACTACAAAATTTGCATCCACGTGGACATCCTCTCATAATTTCAATAAGTCCATTGATTGAAGGATATCTTATTAATGCTATTTCATTAAGTTTTGGGGAATCGCTTGGATCAACTTCTATATAGTTAGGTAATGCTTCACCATTCAATATTTTTTGAGCTATTATTTTTATTACTTTTTCACCTTCACCATTAATAACAGTATTTATTCTATATTTTTTTATTAATTTTGGCACGTACAACCATTGCCATGCTGCAGGTCCTCCAACAATAATCTTTAAATCTTTTTTATCTTTAATTTTATTAATAATTTTAGTCAAAAATTTTCGAAAACATTTAGCATTTATGGGTTCTTTATTGGTTAACATTTTCCATTCACAACTTGGAGAAGCTAATGCAAAATAATCATGATGCCCTATCATTATTGCTTTCGCACTATCTAAATGCTTATGAATATAATCTGGATCTATAATTGTAGCTTTAAAACCAGCGTCTAAAAGTGCAGCTTCGATTTTTCTTAAACCATATGGTGCTTGAATTGGTCTGCCTATTTTATCTACCTTAATTTTAGGAGCTGAAATCCATTTCCATATTAATTCAGGCAATCCTATTGCAGGAGCTGTTGTCATAAATCCTAAAAATTCATTATTATGATGATTAGTAATCATTGTTCTATCGCTAGTTATAATAAAATCATAATTCATTGTAAATAAAGATAAAATATTAGGATATTTAAATATTTTTATTTCTAAAATATTTAGAAAATAAAATATTTTGATCAAAACTTTATAAAATTAAGAATGAGAAAATAGTCAATTCTTTCTTTTTTTTTAAGTCGAATATTATTAAGAAAAAATATATTTTTATAGAACTAATAAATAAGGAGTTAATATGAGTTATGATAAAAGCTATCCATATATACATGTTGAATGGATAGAACATTATAAATTGAATGAAAGATTTAAGAAAGATGATATAGAAAAATCTAAAGTAGAATGGATTAAAGTTTATGATAATAACAATAACTTTATAGGATATTTAAAAATTGTAAATGGAATAGGAATTCATATTAAAAAATGGTTAGGTGGATGGGATGAGTTAATGGTTAAGGAAATTATGGATTCTCTATCTAAACCAATAGATATTTCAGAGATGCGTAATATACTATATGAAATAGAAAGATGATTTAATATTGAGTTAGAATTTAAAAGAGATGGAAGAATCTCAACATTGCATAATAGTTTAACATGGTTTCATGGACAAGAATATATAAATATGATGCTAAAACCATATAATATTGAATTAGTAAGAGATTATGATGGGATAACTCGTGTAGAATTCATAACTGAAAGACCATATACATATGAGAAAGTTAGTAAAGCTATTGAATATATAACAAGAGGTTTAAGAATATACTTATTAATTAAAAAAGTTCAAGAAAGTGAAGCTATTAAAATAATAATTGATTTAATTAATAATTTTCATTAATGAAATTATTTTCTAAATAATATTGAAAGCTTCAATTCACATTTTTAATTCCATATTTACTTCAAAATATTCTCATTTAAATAATATGGCTAAGATATTAATGATAATTTTTTGAAATTTCCTAAAAATTAGAATTCTTCAAGAAACTTTATATTATATTGTTTAAGCTTATCATATACATATGCCATTTCAGCTTCGACTTTCCTGAATACTGGCACTGCGTTTAATGATTCAGCTGATGCTATTATATAACAATCAGGTAAAGCTATTCCAAGCTTTTTCTTTAATTCACCTGCTCTTATTGCTATTTCTTCAGTAATTTCAGCAAAGCTTAATCTAGTTTTTAACCATATAATATAGTTCAATGCTTCTTCATTTGGTTTTGGTATTGATGCTTCTTTATATATTTTTGAAATAATGTATAATGTTTCACTTAATGCTATTAATGTTGTGTAAAGTTTGATATTCCCTTTAAAGGATTCATTAAATAGATTCTCAACTTTCATTCTATACGGAGCTCGTTTAACAACATATTCAACTAGCACACTAGTATCAAGAACTAATCTTTTCTCTTTTGGAAATTCTTTCATGTTTTCTTTCCTCTAATTTTTTCTCTTCTTTTAGTAATGTATCAATAATGTTTGGATTGATATCAACAATTTTTGGTTTTAGTGGTTTCAATACTAAAGCCCCTTCTTTAACTTCAGCAATAACAACATCATCTTCTTCAAGATTAGCAGCAATCCTAATCTTTTTAGGAATGATGATTACCCCTTTTTTCCTAATTTTCAAAAGCATTCTCAAGTTGATCATTATTAATTTGTTTAACTAATATATAAAGTTAAACAATTTAGCTATGTACAACTTTATTTAAGTCATAATCTTTAATTAGAAAAAAGATTGCAAGCCATCGCAATGTATAGAAGTTATTTTATATATTGTCTTTTTAAATAGTTTTAAATAGAAGATTTATTAAATCTAATTTTTTCCGGGGGAAGGTAATTTATGAAAGAATAATTCATTTCTTGATATTCTGAAAAAAGTAGCACTCATTATTTCACAAACAATCTTTTATCCTTAATAATTATTCTCATTCCAATTTTACTTAAATTGATTGGCATGATGTGAAAAAAATGAAACTAAATTTTTTATTTGCTATATGCAAATTAAACATTTTCTTTTCTAAAACTAAAGAATTCGTTTCAGAATAAATTTTGTTTTACTTATTTTTTATCAATATAAGTCTTATTTAAAAGATTATAGTCTGTTACAATGCTTTTCCAACTTCTATCTTTTAAGAAACATTAATAAACTTCAGTTATATCTATAGATAG
>Ga0080004_1125729_pt1 | contig 16970 bp, 17 predicted proteins | sample WasSprMetagenome_FD_69207 | JGI IMG/M metagenome (GOLD analysis project Ga0080004, IMG submission 69207) | Sulfidic aquatic microbial communities from Washburn Spring, Yellowstone National Park, USA - WS (SPADES assembly) (version 2) | ecosystem: Environmental > Aquatic > Thermal springs > Hot... | reverse complement strand
CTTGAGAAAACGATTCTATCTTAGTGAGATAATTATGCTAAGTGAAAAGGGAAGTATGAATTTGTAGCTGGTCTTAGATCCTCAACTAAGATTTGCAGGGAGGTATGTCCTCCAAGTAAACCACATCAGCTCGCTCCAGGAGTGGGCTAATTTCCGTGTCAATATTCGGATCCACTCTGACTATGAAAGCTCCCGAGGGTAGATTCATCTGGACCAGCCCTATAACGTAGAGCTCATCTCCATCCGGGAGGATATCGTATATGATGGAGTTATCCTGCCAAGTACTATCCCTTTTGACGAATATCTCCTGTATATTCTTGAAGCTCGGGGAGTCCGGAGTGGGCGTCTCGATTATTCCCATTAATCCCGCGAATATGCATTCATCGTGACCGAATACGTAAACTCTATTATTCACTACCTTCGCCCTAGTCCAGCAATTCCTGAACCCAGTTTCGAATAATGGCTCCCAAATACTCTCCCTCAATATGCTCCCATTCCTATCTACGTAGATGTAGCGGCACGCGGGGCCTTCGATCGTCAGAAGGAAACTGTCCCTATAGCTGTATATGTAGGTGCGACCTACGTCTTCCTCGGTCTCATAAATTTCCTTCTCGAGCTCCAAGTTGCCTTGTTCGTCAAAGCTCAGGAGCATCAGTTTGTAGGGCTTGCTATCTCCCGAAACGTATGGTACATATATTTTATCATTAACTTCTATAGTTAATGAATCTCGTATCCACTCGGTGACTTCATTAGCATCCAAGACCCTGAATGATCTAATCAGATTACCGTTTCCATCGAATATATCGAGATAATAGTAATCCCCTTTAAGCTCTGCTGCATAAATTTTATTATTTGCTACTCTGAAATCCGTGAAGTTCCCATCAACAGACCATATCAAGTTGAGCTCCGAATCGAACATCGCTATGCTCCCGACCCGCGTTGGCGGATACCATTTCTGCATCGATACGAATCTCTCTTCATCATAATTCTCAGCTTTCCATATATTATATTTGAGCTTCGCATAGCATAAGGGACTCAAATCCTCCGAGAAAATGACGGCAACTCCTCCCCCTAATGCGTAAATCTTATCCTTCATCTTCAGGAGCGCATAGGCGGGGGCTCCATCTCCTATGAAGATAGCATCTCTTCCGACGGAGAGTTCTTTCGATGAACTAGTGGTGTGAGAGCTACCGCCATGCTCAGTTTGAGGTACTCTCATGACTTAAATTGCTAAAATTGCTGCCACAACAAGGATTATTAGTACGGCCAGCCTGATGTTCATCGCCCGAATTAACGTAAAACAGATTTATATACTTTTCAATGTTCGCCCATGGAAATCTTAATATTTCATCACAGCGATAATTCGGTGTATGAGGGCGCTAGCTACTCTGCTCACATTGATAATAATCCCTATCGTATATGGAATAGCTCAGCCGGATAATTCGAGTCAATGGTTCGGCCCGGAATTCATAGAGGGGAAGAAGAGTGAAGATGAGGAAACAAATATAACAGAATTAAAGGAATTATGGGAGGAGATAAAGAACGCGCCGACGCCAGAGTTGATACCAGAGCCTAACGTATACGTTCCAGGGAAGGGATTTGTCACAGACTCCTACTTGAATTTCATCACACTGCTGAGGATAAACGAGATGGATATTTACTCCGACAAACTCGGAAATACTCTCTACGTTTCCAGGAATGAGAAGCTCATATTGGAGAGAGTGACCGATAGCCAGTTCAAAGGTACATATTTCCTAGTCTTTAATGAAACTGGACATTGCTTAAATTGTAAAGATGGCCCCCAGACGTTCTCAAGCTATAAAGATTACAACTGGATAGGGAATTATACTGAAGAAAATTATCCAGATTTTCGAAAAATACATGTAAAGTATTTCATACAGGCCGGGTTGCAGGGCTATATTTCTTGTGTTTCTTGGAATGAGAGTAAAGTACGTATCCTGCTGAGATCGGGCGGACACCCCCGCGGGGGAAAGGTCATCTCACTATTCGAGGCTGAGCTATTTAGCGAGGCCAATTTCCGTAAGGGTGGAGGTTGGCAGCTCTATGGCTATTCTGATTATCCTGATGGAGGGGCTTCCTACATAAGGGGGAAGACGGTGAAGGTCTCTGTGGGGCTCTCTTACTATGCACAATATCCTTCCCTAGCGAGCAGGAGCTTCGGCCGTCCTTATGTCATCACTCTACACTCCAGATTCTACCATCAATTCGCGATAGTGAGAGAATGAACTGCTCCCCTTTCTATGATCATCCAATCGCTCTTGAAACTGTATGAGCTTCGGTCGAGGAGCAGCTCACTCGAGGTATTTTTAGCAGTAGATACGATGATCTTAAAAAATTGGTTACGGCTGGTCTTAGGTTCTCAACTAAGATTTACATGGGGGTATGTCCTCCAAGTAAACCACATCAGCCTGTTCTAGGAGATTGTTAATATTTACTTTAAGATCAGGATCCACCCTGACTATGAAAGCACCAGATGGTAGGCTCATCTGAACAATCCCTATCACGTAGAGCTCATCTCCATCCGAGAGGATATCATGTACGACGGAGTTATCCTGCCAAGTACCACCCTTCTGAAGGACTATCTCCTGTACCCTCGTGTAATACATCGATTCATTGTACTCATTTACGTAGAGTGATGATTCATCTACCAAGCCAACGAATCCAGCGAATAAACATTCATCGTGACCGAATACGTAAACTCTATCATTCAATACCTTCGCCTGACCCCAACAATTCCTGAAACCCGCTTCTAGTGGGGGCTTCCACCCAGCCTTCCCCACTATATTCCCCTCTCTATCTGTGTAGATATAGCGGCATATAGGACCTTCGATCGCTAAGAGGAGTCCATCCTTATAGCTGTATATGTAAGTGCGATCCATGTTTTCCTTCGCCTCATATATGACCTTCTTGAGCTCCAAATTACCTTGTTCATCGAATCTCAGGAGCGTCAGTTTGTAGGGCCCTTCTGCCTCTCCTGACACATATGGTAAATATATTTTACCATCCTTGACTTCTATAGATAGGAGATACTGTATTACCGTGCGTCCCGCGATCTCCTTAACATCTAATGCTTTAAATGATCTAATCAAATTACCGTTTCCATCGAATATATCTAAGTAATAGGAGCCGTTCCTAGATTCTAAGAAACCGCTCCTAGATTCTATTGCATAAATTTTATTATTTGCTACTTTGAAATCCGTGAAGTTCCCATCAACAGACCATATCAAGTTGAGCTCCGAATCGAACATCGCTATGCTCCCGGGTAGAGAATACCACTGCTGCATCAATACAAAGCGGTCCTCATCGTACTTCTCAGCTTTCCAGACACTATACTTGAATTCGACATGACATAAAGGTTTTAAGCCCTCAGAGAGGATGACAGCGACTCCCTCACCGAATGCATATATCTTATCCTTCATCTTCAGGATCGCATATTGCGGTACATAGAGCTTCTTCTTCAGATCTTTACGATCTATGAAGATAGCATCTCTTTCAGTTGTGGATAACGTCGTTGAAATATTGCTGCGAGGTTCAGTCACCGAACTACTGATGTTAGAGCTACTGGTATGAACTTGCGTATCAGAATGGCCAATCTGAGTTATTTTCATCGAGATTACTGCGGATATGATAACTATGAGGATTACAGTAACCAGGAATATCTTCCTGTTCATCATCCAATAATGCAGTAAATCATAAATATAAATTTCTCGTCATTCGTCGTATATATATAGCTATCGCATGAAAATCTCTATATTATTTTAACTCTCTGGCTTCGTTATGAGAGCCCTTCTATTAGTTTCCCTACTCATAGTGCTTCTATTACCCATCCTGCATGGAGCGGCTCAACCGGATAATATGACTCAAGAGCTACCGGAGGGCAAAGAGGTGGATGAGGGGATAAACATTACTGAATTAAAGGAATTATGGGAGGAGATAAAGAACGCGCCGACGCCAGAGTTGATACCAGAGCCCAACGTATACGTTCCAGGAAGGGGTTACGTTACGGATGAGCAGGGGAGGTTCATCAAAAGAGGAATCAATGTGACGGATGAGCCCATCGATGTTGACCGTTACTACGATATTAATGGGAGTAGCTTTTACGTCTATCTGAGTGATAAGCTCATATTCGGTAATGTAGCTGATAGTCAGTTCAAAGGTACATATTTCTCAGTTTGGGATATGAGTGGAAATTGTCTTAATTGTGCCAGCGGTATACAGACATTTTCAGATTATAAGCACTATAACTGGATAGGGAATTACACCATGCAAACATATCCGAATTATTACAGGATACATGTGAAGTACTTCATACAGGCTATATTAACAGGTAATGTCTCCAAGAACGGGAAAGTAGTACAACTGAAAGTCAGGGATAATACTGGGAATCTTATTACGAGATTTGAGGCTGAGTTATGGAGCCAAGCCGACTTTTATAGGAGTAATACGAAATGGCGGCTCTACGGTTATCCTAATTATCCTGGTGGAGGGGCTTCTTACATAAGGGGGAAGAAGCTATCGGTCTCAGTGGGTTACGCTTATTATGCACTTCCCTATCCCAACAAGTCCTCCAGAAGCTTCGGTCATCCCTATGTGATCATTCTATACTCCCGCTTCTATCACCAATTCGCGATAATAAGCGCTTCCTAGTTTTTATTTAAACAACGTAGTGAGAGGTGATCAACCAATTTCCTTTTTTAATCGCTCTTAAGAGTGAATGATGCTCCTGATAGGTCCAACTATGCCTCAGGGTGCTTAGGAGAAGGGATGTGAAAGCGAGAGCTATGCTCTCACAAATAACCTAATGAGAAGAATAGAGATAATTAAACTGCGTTAAAAACACTAATTTCTCCAAGTTTCTCTTAAATGTTTTTCCATATTCTCCCTAATGCAGCGTACTGCCGAGACTCGGCATAGCATCAAGATAGGCTCCTCAGCCTCCCGACGATCTCATTGACATCCTTTATCGTGGTGACAGCTAGAGGAACCCTCATCACGGAAGCTAGCTTTATACCTAACTCATCCACACTATCCGGCTGAGGGCCGTGAAGCACCACTAAGCTCGGCCTCACATCGACGACCTTCAGGGCCACTAAGGGGCTCCTTCCAGCGGATACTCTCGTGAATATCAAAGCCCTCTCGGTGGAAGTCCCGAAGAGCCTCATGAAATCCGATCCACTTAAATTGAGGATCGCCTTGAGGCTGTCTATTACCGTATAACCATGCACATAAGTCGGTTGAGGGGCCTCCACTATTATCCTTCCATCTATCGCCTCGAGGAACCTCTCCAGTTCAACTGGCAATGTGTACTCGTTCATATCTATGACGCTAGATAATAGGGGGACTAGACCCGTCGTCCTCACTAGGGATCTGAGTACCGCTCCTCCCCTCTTCTCATCCTCCTCTATCAGAGCCATCACGAACCTCTTGAGCACGGAGGAGCCCGGACTCTTCCTCCTGCTCGATTCATAATCGGAGACGACTGAAGCTGATACCCCAAGAGCTCTAGCTAGCTCGCTCTGTTTAACTCCGAAGTACTCCCTCCACTTCCTCATCGCCTGTCCTATATTGTCGCTGAAGAGTATATCCCCAGCCACCTTCTTCGCTACTACTTCCTTCAATATCCTCCTGTGGTAATTCGATAGAAGTTCCCTGTCGATATCATCGCCTGCATCCATCGATACCACTTGAGCCTTCATATCGCTCCCAGTTATAAAGTCTTCGGTATTCAACGATCACACATCAATGACCATACCCTCAGATAACATTATTTTCCTCAATATTCCGAGGAATTCCTGATCCTTATGCTCTATCTCCCTTATTTTCCCGAATTCTCTAGCTATCACCACGGAGACGATGTGATAGCAAGCTCTCCTCTTCCCCCTGATTACGACATTTAAGTAGTAATCCATGCAGGAGCAGAACACATCATCGAGGACAATATGATCGCTCAACTCCCCCCTCACGACGTAAAAGTATCTGCCGCTCGGGGAAAACGAATGTCTCTCAACCTTATCCCTCAGAGCGTACTTAAGGGCCTTTATCGCGCTCCTCCAGGGGAGAGAGGAGAGCATCGAATGTATTTTAATCCGCTTGACCTCATCATCCAAGGATGAGACCTATCTGGGGGAGGCCCGCTATAGAGATAAACTTTGATGGTGAAGCCTGGGTCCTCGTGGCGGACCTTCACGTGGGCTACGAGATCGAACTAGCGAGCCAGGGTGTTTACATACCTGACCAGAGTGGTAAAATACTGGAAAATCTCATCTCATTGGGTGGGAAAAATTTGTTCATTGCCGGGGACTTGAAGCACTCAATAGGCCTGGTCTTCAGCCACAGGATTAGGGAATTCATAGAGAGGCTCTCTAAAAGCTTCGATAGAGTCGAGGTCGTCCAGGGGAACCATGATGGAGGACTCCCGAGTTTAGCTGGAAGCAATTTCATAGTCCATGGGAGCAGAGGAGCGGCTTTAGGGGATGCTTGGATCTTTCACGGTCATGCATACCCAGCGGAGGAGTCATCTTCATATGAATTCGGGATAATGGGGCACGTACATCCATCAATATCCCTTAGAGGGGTTGGAAGGATCCCAGTCTGGGTCATAGGGAATTCGATATGTGAGAAGCTCCCTGAGACTATAGTGATCATGCCCGCATTCAATACCCTGATAGGGTATGGAGATATCCTGAATCCCGGAGATTACGGGCCCATATTCCCGGGATGCCTAGATCCAGACTCCACAGACGTACTAACACTTGATGGGGAATATCTGGGCACTCTCTCCTTCCTAACTAATAGGTAGTTCATGGGGGCCACCGGCTCCTCTATTCCATGCCCGATTCAGCTACCTAGAAAGGCTTATATATCGAATCCCTGCCCTTCGGGGAGGGAATATTGGAGAGCTGGGATGTCGTCGTCGTGGGAGCTGGTCCATCCGGGCTCTTCTCAGCGATTGAGATAAAGAAGATAGTTCCAGAGGCCAAAGTTCTTGTGATCGAGATGGGGAAGGATTTGGAGGGGAGAAGGTGCCCCCTGAAGTCCATCGGTAGATGCGTTACCTGTCAGATCTGCGATATAGTCTCAGGTTTCGGGGGAGCAGGTACCTTCAGCGACGGAAAGCTCAACCTCACTAAGGATGTTGGCGGTGATCTAGCGAACTTGATAGGTGAGAGGGAGTTCTGGGACCTATTAGATTACGTAGATGATTCCTTCCTTAAGCTCGGCGCTCCTAAGGAAGTCTATGGTGAGGATCAGGAGGAAGTGGAGAGGTTGAGGAGGAAGGCCCTGAAAGCGGGCCTCCTCCTAGTGCCGTTCAGGATAAGGCACATGGGGAGCGATGGAGGTTACAGGGTCCTGATGAACCTCAGGAAGTTGGTGGATGAGATGGGAATAGAGATCAGGTTTGGAGCAACCGCTAGCAGGATTTTAACGGAGAATGGGAGAGTATCCGGGGTATCTCTCTCGAATGGAGAGGAAATTATGGCTAAATATGTCGTCCTAGCCACTGGAAGGGTCATGGAGGGCTGGTTAGTCAGTGAGATGAGGAGGCTGGGGGTCAAGGTGGACGGTGGTAAGGTTGATCTGGGGGTGAGGGTTGAAGTCCCTTACGAAGTCATGCGTGAGTACACTGACGTCCTCTACGAGCCGAAACTCATCTATTACAGCGATACTTTCGACGATAAAGTCAGGGTGTTCTGCGTTAACCCTAGAGGAGAGGTGGTCACTGAATCTTACTGGGGGATAGTGACTGTCAACGGTGTCTCTAGGAATGATTTCAAGACGGAAAATACGAATTTCGCCATCCTAGTGACAACCGAGTTCACAGCGCCTTACAGGGATACGATCTCTTATGCTTTGAGTATAGCTAAGATGGCGAATGAAATCGCGGGGAATCAACCGATAGTGCAGAGGCTTGGGGATTTGAAGAGAGGGAGAAGATCTACGGAAGCTAGGTTGAGTAGGAGCATAGTGAAGCCTACCCTTCCGGGCTCCACACCGGGAGATTTGAGCTTCGTGCTCCCCTTCAGATATCTGAAGGACATACTGGAGATGCTGCGCGCGATGAATGAGATAATGCCCGGAATATACTCGGATCACACCCTCCTCTACGGGATCGAGGTTAAGTTATACGGGGCTAAGATAGACCTGAAGCCCAATCTCGAGACCAGGGTTATAGAGGGCCTCTATGCTGGAGGCGATGGTGCAGGAGTGTCGAGGGGTCTCGTTCAAGCTGCAGCTTCAGGAGTATGGATAGGGAGGGATATAGCTAGGAGGCTCTCCCACGGTTGAGCAGTTGATCTTCCACTGCCTCAATTTTGAGAATTTTCGTGAAGTTAGGGGTTCTTTCGCCATGTAAATGGATTAATTTTCCTGACGCTCAATTCTGCTGTGAGGATTGATATAGAACTCCACATTACATACTTGGAGGGGAATAAAGGCCGCTGAGATCCTCCGAAGGGACTGAGCGATTGCGGCGGGGGAAATTTTATTAGTTTTTACCTGCCTTTTTATATGTTGAGGAAAAGGTGTTGGAGATGTCGATAGGGCCCAGGGAGGAGAAGATCTTCAAGAAAAAATATGCGAGTTATTTGCGGGTATTGAGGGAACTTAACGTAAAAAATCCTGAGGAAGTGGCTGCTCTCCTAGCTGTAGCCGAGATTTTGACGAGCTATGAGAGAGTTGATGTGAAGGTCTGATCATATTTTGGCCTTTATCTCCTCAGCCTTCTTCTTGACGTTTTGCAGAACGTCCAGGAATAAGTTGTTCCCATGAGAATCTATAGCCACCATAGTCGGGCCGAAGTTCTCAACTTCGACGACCCACATGGCCTCTGGAACTCCCAAATCGAGCCAGTGGACATCCACTACCCTTTTCACAGCATTCGTCGCGAGGACGGAAACTCCACCTGGATATGCGAGGTAAGCTGCCCCGTACTCCTTCATCGCTTGAGTAGTCCTCTCGAATAAGCCACCCTTCCCTATTATAAGCCTGACCCCGAATTCCCTTATGAAATCAGCCTCAACGCTCTCCATCCTAGCGCTCGTAGTCGGGCCGAAGCCGTATATCTTCCACTCCCCATCAACTTTACCGACTATGGGTCCGCAGTGATACAAAGCCATTCCCTCCAGCTTAACCGGTACTTTATCCTTCTCACCCTTAGAAGCGAGTTCCAAGGCCCTTCTGTGTACCTGGTCCCTTCCAGTTATTATTATCCCATCCAGATATACGACATCACCTACTTTCAGCTTCCTAACCTGCTCCTCAGTTACGGGAGTCCTCAACCTATACTCCGCCATAAGATCACCCCCTCAAGGCGGCAAAACAATCTTTAAATTACCGTTCTTATCGAAGATACCTTCCGCCCTCCTGAAGGCCCAGCATTGTGTACTTATACCTACTGGAAGGCTGGCCGGATGCTTGTGGGCCCATTCCACCTTAACCCCTAGGGCGTAAGTCTTGCCCCCTAGCCCCATCGGTCCTATCCCGAGCGAATTTATCATCTCCAAGAGCTCATTCTCCAATTCGTTGAGCTTTGGATCGGGATTGGGCTCGTTAAGCCTCCTGAAGGTCGCCTTCTTCGCCAGCTTTATCGCTAGATCTGCGCTCCCCCCGACGCCAACGCCCACTATTATCGGAGGGCAGGGCATCGGGCCAGCATCGATCATTGCGTCTATAACAGCTTTCTTTATTCCCTTTATACCGAGCACAGGACTTAGCATGTATATCTTCGATGTGTTCTCACTTCCTCCTCCCTTAGCTAAGAAGAGAACTCTCATCTGATCCCCGGGGACGAGGTCTAGGTGTATTATAGGGACGTGCCTTCCAGTGTTATCCCCTGGATTCTCACCGGTCCAAGGATTCACTGTATTGGGCCTCAAGGGTATCTCAGCTGTAGCCCTTCTCACAGCTTTCTCTATTACTGACTTGACCTCCGACCTCAGGGGGAAATCATCACCCAACTCTATGAAGAAAGTTGGAGTTCCCGTATCTTGGCACATCGGCATCTTAAGCTTGCCAGAGGCATCTATGTTCTTCAAAATTGCCTCCAAGTTTGCCCTAGCGACAGGATTGTCCTCTGATTCATATGCTTTTATCAGAGCATCCTTGACATCCTTAGGGACATTAAAAGCAGCTTCCCGCATCATCTTAACGATACCATCTATAATCGAGCCCCTCAGATCTCCCATCGGAAGCCCCTCCACCACACCAGGTGTAAATTATTAACTTTTCTGATAGCGCTCCCGCCCCTCACAGGGGGAAGGGATCTCAAGCGAAAACTTGGGATGGCGGGGAGAGGGGAGAAAAAAGTTAAAATATTACACTGATTTTGACAGGAGGGATCCGAGCTTCCTTATCCCCTCCTCTATCACCGCCGGGTCATTGTAAGAGTATCCCAGCCTCATCCCGTTCTTAGGCGTCCTCTTCCTCACATCCACCAAGCTCCCCTCTGATGAATCGTAAATGCGGCCTGTAAGTGGATAGAAAGCCTCCCCTGGAACATAAAGAACATCATTCGGTATCGCTACCTCCTCCAAGAACTTTTTACTGTCGAAATCCTTTCTTGATGATTCCCACCATATGAAGAAACCGCCCGTAGGATCTGTCCTCGTTCCATCTGGAAAGCTCTCATCTATAGCTTTAGCCATGGCCTCATACCTCTTCCTGTAGCCCTCCCTGACTTTCTCTATGAATTTGGGGAAGTAGAGCTCGTAGTAAAGTTTGGCCATCTTCTGCGTTATTGTAGGAGTGCAGAGGTCATGATAACCTTTGGCCTTCACCACCTCCTCCCTTATCTCCGGAGGCATCAGGTTGTATCCTACTCTCAGGACAGATACCTCCTTGCTAGTTGTCCTCATATATATCACGGTGCTGCCCTCCTCATCCAAGGCCCTTATAGGCTTTATCCTCTCCCCTCTGAACTGAATCTCCCTATAGGCTGCATCCTCCAATAGATAAATTCCGTTCTCCTTAGCTATCTCCAGGAGCTTCCTCCTCCTGCTCTCAGGCAGTGTTGTTCCCGAGGGGTTATCGGAATCCGGAATTACATAGATAAGTTTCGGCTTCTTTCCGAGCTCCCTCTGAGCCTTCTTTATTGCATCCTCAACGTAATCCGGTATTATCCCGTCTTTATCTCCCGGGACGGCTATTGTATCCCCATAGAGCTTCGTAATTACGTTAACGAAGCCCAAGTATACGGGAGCAGGGACTATCACTATATCTCCGGGATTCAGGAGGACATCTAGCGCTAAGTAGATCATCTGTTGAGAGCCTGTTGTAATCACGACCTGCTTCCATCCCTCATCCTTATCCAGGTTTATTGAATCCCTCTCCCTCAGGAAGTTCGCTAGAGTTTTCCTCACATCCGGTAGACCGTCTGTAGGGCCGTAATTATAATCCTCTATGACATCTATCTCCCTTCCCGAGAAGACGCTCTCCAGCTCCTGAAGGGCCAACCTCATCAGGATCATGGGGAAGGCCCCTGTAGGTATTACGCCAGGTTTACCCCCCGCGAAGTAATACTTGACATTATATCTGAGAAGTCGCCTTATCTCCGACTCAGGGATCAGCTTAGTCCACTTAGCTAGCTCCACATCGGACGGCAAGCTTACACCTCATTATTCTCCAGGAAAATAATTTAATCGTATTGGGATCCTATGAGCACATTTTAGGAAAAGTATTTAACAGAACTTGCGTCGTTTTTCTGAGAGTATTTAGCTAATCCCCCGTGAAACCCAAAAAAATAACATAATTTAACTTAAAAATCGCCCTTAGGGGATTAATTCCCCTACCACTTAGGCCTTCCTCTGTAACTATCATCCCTTCCTCTGAAATCCCTCCTCCTTCTCTGAGGCCTGAAATCTCCTGAAGCTTGGGGCATATCCTCAGGTATCTCCTCAGCTTTCACGAAACCCTCATCATCCGTCTCAACGAAGCTGCCCATGTTCCCTAAGTTAAGCTGGACCTTCTCCCTATAGACAGTTGTGAAAGCATTCTGCAGCTGTACTACCTTTCCCTCCTTCAATTTCCCTGCATGGTCGCCCCATAGAACTAGGACTACTCTACCCGTCTCGTCCCCAACCGTCGCTTCTGAGAGGGTCCTAGGACCCCTCTTCGTCTCAACAACTCTCGACTCACCAACTTCGAGGACCCGGACCTTCACGTTCACACTATTTTCTCCGGGTCTCAGATCCAATACCTTCCGACTCGTCGACATACTACTCGCCTCGAAGGCGTTGCCTCACTCCCAAGTTCCGCTATTTAAACATATGCCTCGAGCGTTCAGCATTACAAAAGTTGGAAATCATGATCTGAGACCCACATGAATTCTAATTCTTATCACAATAGTTGGGATTATTTGATTAATTTTTAATATTTCAATATGTTAGATAAATTAAATTCATGAACTAACTAGCTGGAGCCTAAATGATAAACATTAAAAATCATGAACTTGCGTATCAGTGGGAGATGAAGGGGTATGGCCAACGATATCAACGTTAATGAGCTGATCCTAGATATAAGGAGAATTCTTGGAAATGGTCTCACCAGAAGATTTATAAAAATGATAGGAAAGCCCCTTGATATAGTGAAGATACTCTCAATTTATGCCGGATTGGAGGACCCATCGTCCGCGAAGGAGAGGGTCCTCTCCGAGATGATAAGCTACATACTTTCTAAGTCAGCCGATAAATTCGGATTCGATGAATCCGTCCTGAAGGAGAGGCTCAAGGATCCTTACATGAGGAGGGGGATAGCTAATATATTACTTGGCATCGCTTATTACGGTATAACGAGGCCTCAGAGATTATACTCGCCTTTCATGGTCGTCTGGGACTTCACGAAGAGGTGCAACCTCTCCTGCCTTCACTGTTATGCGAACGCTTCATACCTACCGCCACCTGATGAGCTGAATCTCGAGGAGAGGCTTTCCGTCCTGAGTCAACTTGATGAAGCTGGAGTTGCTGCTATTTCCTTCTCGGGAGGGGAGCCATTAATCGTCCCTGATTTCTGGGAGGTAGCTAGGAGAGCTGCTCAAGCGGGGATGTACATTAGCATAGCGACGAACGGTACTCTGATAAAGCCGGAGGTAGCTAGGAGGCTGAAGGAGATCGGAGTTAGGTACGTTGAGGTGAGCTTGGATTCGCCGAACCCTGAATCTCACGACAGCTTCAGGGGGATAAGAGGGGCATGGGAGAGATCGGTGGAGGGGATAAAGAACGCTAAGAGTGCTGGAATGGATGTGGGAATCGCTATGACGATAACTAAGAAGAACTATAGGGAGGTGGCGGATATGATAAAGCTAGCGAAGGAACTGGGGGTTGATAGGTTCATAGCCTTCAACTTCATACCGACTGGGAGGGGGAAGGACATAGTTGAGTACGATTTGAGCCCGAAGGAGAGGATGGAAGTCCTAGAGCTCCTTTACTCCGAGCTCTCAAACGGCTTCCAGGCCTTCTCAACCAGTCCGATATATGCGATAGTCTCCCTGAAGCATGTCGATAAGGGAGGGAAGCTCACCCCGACTCACTTCGCCGAGCTGGCAATTCCAGAGGAGTACATGTCGATGGGATTCGCTCTAGCCGAGTTCCTCGGTGGCTGCGGGGCTGGAAGGATATATTGCTCGATAGAGCATAATGGAGATATTCAACCGTGCGTCTTCATGCCCATAGTAGTGGGGAACGTGCTGAGGGATGGCTTCCTCAAGGTCTGGCAGGAGAATGAGCTCCTGAATAAGCTCAGGGATAGGGATTATTCTGGATACGCGTGCTCAACATGCGGCTACAGGTACATATGCGGAGGATGCAGGGCCAGAGCATTGGCTTACTACAACGATCCCCTCGGACCTGACCCAAGTTGCGAGTTCAATGAGAAGCTATGGGATGAGTTAAGAGCTATCTCTATTTCTCACTGAGCTTCTCCAGTATTATATCGACTAATTTCGTTTTTCTATTTGCCAGGAGCATGAGAATAGCCCCTTCCCTCTCCGAGAATTCTATTATTTTCTGAGCAGAATCTGGGCACTCATCAACGTAGATGCAATTCTCACCCACATACCTGGCCACTGATTTTGCCCCGAATCCACTGACGAATATCTTAACTATGAAATCCTTCTTAGATAGATCTCTGAGGAATCTGGCGAATAAGGACGTCCTATCCCTCCTATCCCTCCTGAAGTTCGCGGATATCACAAACCCCTTCCCATGCTTCCTCAGGTAGTTTATCAGTATCTCGGCGCTCTCGGGATCATTCACCTTCGAACCATTGTACCAAAGGAGCTCCCCCCTCTTCCTCAAGCTGAGCCCCCTCTCTATCTCTGCAATCAGCTCACCCCTCTCCTCCTCGCTCAAAGAATCCTCCATCAGTCTGAGGACCTCTTCAACTATGCCTATGGATTCTGAACATGGGATACCATAATTCCTCGCCTTTATGTAATTAGCTCCAATTCTCTCAGCTCTCTCCCTTATTATCCCCTCTATATCGCTCCTTTCCTCCCCATTGATGACGAACTCCGTGAATTCATTGAACGAAGAGGCAATGGATTTGGCTATCTCGATCTTACTCTCTCCCAGGAACTCCGTATGATCGAGCCTTACGTTAGTTACAGCGATGACTTCCGGCTTGACTATACGGTGGAAGACCCTCATCGTATAAGGAGTTATCGCTTGATTCTCTATTATCGCAACGTCATGAGGGATTTTTATCACCTCAAAGTTCTCATCAAGAACGGATTTGGGTCTATTAATCCTCAATACCTCTTCTCCCACCCATAGTAGAGCTTCTTCTCCCGTCGTCTTAGATACCACCCTCAGCCCCCTCCTCACTAGCGCTCGGTGGAGCATCCTCACTGTGGTCGTCTTCCCTCGTATCCCCGAGATGGAGATCCTCAAGATAACCACCTGAAGATCCAGTAAATCATATAAGAAAGTAAAAATATCGCTAAGAATAGGGAGGCCGTCTTGACCTGATCCCTGCTCGAGTGAGTATCGTATGCCATCTGGCCAGATAGCATCGCCAATACGAGGGATAGGGGATCCGAGGAAGCTAAGGAGTAGGGGAGCATTAAGGTGGTTGCTATGAGGAGTTGCGCGTGGAAGATCCTCATCCCGTATATGAGGAATCTTTTGAATAGGAATTCCCCGAATATCAGGGATATCAAGAAGCAGATCAAGAACATGACGAAGAAGGCAGGTCTATCTACCGCATAAATAGCTCCTATTACTGGATAAGGGACTACGTTTCTGATATTATACCGCGTGAATAGAGCATAGGATAGGAGGATCGTAGAGGATGATATCGCATACTCCAAGAGCATGCTCAGACCTTCCCGCGCATCCTTTTATCTATTTATACGGGGATATGCGGAAGATGGCTTGAAATTTTTTTTAACATTAATTCTGGGAGTCCCTCCATGCTAGGGAAAAATTTTTAAGAAAAGGGTTCCCGATGTCCCGGACCGGAGGTGTCCGTTATGGCCGAGGAGTTGAATCCATGGGAGAATGCCCTGAAGCAGCTGGATAAGGCTGCAAAAGTTTTAAAACTGGATCCCGGAATACATCAAATCCTTGCAACGCCGAAAAGGGTGCTGGAGGTCCAGCTCCCAGTGAAGATGGATGATGGCTCTATAAAGGTCTTCATGGGATGGAGGGTCCAGCACAACGACGCTAGAGGACCGTTCAAGGGCGGGATAAGGTACCATCCGAACACGAACGTGGATGAAGTTAAGGCTTTAGCTATGTGGATGACTTGGAAGACTGCCGTAGTCGATGTCCCGTTCGGCGGTGGGAAGGGTGGAGTTAGAGTCGATCCGAAGGCCCTGAGCCCGGGCGAGCTGGAGAGGCTGACGAGGAGATATGCTTATGCTATTGCTCCAATAATAGGCGTCGATATAGATATACCGGCTCCAGACGTCTACACGAACCCCCAGACGATGGCCTGGATAACGGACACATACAGTGCGATAAAGGGTTACTTCGAGCCGGGAGTTATAACGGGCAAGCCCCTCGAGATAGGAGGGAGCGAGGGGAGGAATGAGGCGACAGCTAGAGGGCTTCAATACGTCACGGAGGAGGCGCTGAAAGTCCTGAATATGGACCCGAAGAAGGCTAAGGTAGCAGTTCAGGGTTATGGTAATGTTGGTTACTTCTCCGCTAAATTCATGAAGGAGCTCGGCATGAAAGTTGTGGCTGTAAGCGATTCGAAGGGAGCGATATACAACCCAGATGGACTGGACCCCGATAAGGTCTTGGAGCACAAGGAGAAGACTGGTTCTGTAGTCGGGTTCCCAAGGGCCACTTCCCTAGATAATGATCCTCAGAGGGCAAACGAGAAGTTGCTGGAGCTTGATGTCGATGTGCTCATACCTGCTGCTGTGGAGAACGTCATAACTGATAAGAACGCTGATAAAATCAAGGCAAAGCTCGTAGTTGAGGCCGCTAATGGACCGACCACGCCTGAAGCAGATAGCATACTCTACGAGAGGGGCGTGGTGGTGGCTCCCGATATACTCGCTAACGCAGGAGGAGTCACTGTGAGCTACTTCGAGTGGGTGCAAGCTAGGACGAGGGAGTTCTGGGACATAGATACCGTGAGGATGAAGCTCAGGGCTAAGATGACGAAGGCGTTCAGAGATGTATATGAGATGCATAAGGAACTCAAGGTAGATATGAGGACAGCGGCCCTCTGCTTAGCGGTTAAGAGGGTAGCCAAGGCTATCGAGTTGAGGGGGATCTGGCCCTAAAAAATAATTTTTTATTTTTCTTCCCTTAAATTCTCGATTATTTTGAGTCTAAGCTCCTCGATCCTCTCCCTGCGCATGGGAAGCTCCGACCTCTCGGGTAGCATGCCCTGAGGTCTAAACATCGCGATAAGCACTATTATAAGTCCTATGAGAATGTACTCTAACCAGTTCGGATTTATTGGTATAATTGTCTCTAGAGCTGTCTTATAGGCGAATA
>Ga0080004_1130416_pt1 | contig 16982 bp, 19 predicted proteins | sample WasSprMetagenome_FD_69207 | JGI IMG/M metagenome (GOLD analysis project Ga0080004, IMG submission 69207) | Sulfidic aquatic microbial communities from Washburn Spring, Yellowstone National Park, USA - WS (SPADES assembly) (version 2) | ecosystem: Environmental > Aquatic > Thermal springs > Hot... | reverse complement strand
CCTAAGATTGTTGTTGGCAGGATGAAGTCCAGAGGCTTCGGTAGGATAATAATCAAGTGGCAGTAAATCCAAACGGCAGAAAAGCTTTTTAAACCCCAATAACATTTTCCCACTGCCCGTTTGGGCAACTTACTACATGTTGTATCTCGCACAGGACCTTTATCACGGACCTTTGGACTTAAGTCTCAGTCCATTGTGCCAAACACATAATGCATAAAACATTATCCATATTGCATCGCGCATTTCGCTTTCACCCACAAGAACGGGGCGAAAGTGATCCGTGCATGGTTAGTTCGAGATAAAACTTAAATACGTTGTTTATATTGATATAGTGATGTCGCTAGACTATGATATAGAAGATGCGTTTAAGTATGTAACGGACTGGGAGGGGAAAAAGGATCGTGAGTATGAGGTAGTACGTCCAAACGTGTGGGTGTACCATAAGAAAAAGGGACAAGTGCTAGCAGAGGGTGTTGACAAGACGAATGTTTACCTCCAGGAAAACGGTAAGTCACTGGAATTACGACCAGGAGGTAAGGTGATTGTGGCGAAAGAAGTATATGTTGATGAGGACGATTGGAAATTGGAACCAGGCAAGACGTACTTGGTCGTTAGGTTGAGGAAAGGGCCATACGATACTAAGTACCACGTGATGGCGTTTTGCTATAAAGTCAACGAGGATGGCACAGTAACAAAGAAAAAAGTGTATGAGGAAAGTTATTCTTATCCATACTCAATGGTGGAGCATTACGCGGAGCATTTAAAGGACGAGATTAATTGTGAAAAAATGCTTTAAGTAACTTATGCGTGGTTAGTTATTGTTTAAAAACCAGCTAATCTCGCTATGTCCCGCAGCACCGCGGTGTTTCTCCTCATGATCCTGAGGTTACGCTCCATCATGGCGTAATTCCTCATTGCATACACAAACCTCCTCCTTGCGAGCATATAATTCCTCATTGCGATCATAGACCTTATTCTCATTATTTCTTGTTTGGTTTGGTCGTACCGACGCATTACTTTCACCTGGCTATAGTGTTATTATTCCGTAGAGTATCCTGGCTATGCCGATTATGAATAGTATCGCTGCAATAAACAGTAGGAATAGGGTTATGCCGAGTCCGATCACGCCGATCAATTTGAACAGGAATACGTAGAGGAGTAGTGTTACGGCACCGAGCAGTATGGCCTTGAGTATGTCCTTGAAGCCGTTGATTATTGAGTCCTTACCACCCATCAGCAATAAATCACAATTATGCATTTAAGTATTTTGATGTTTCCCTCAACGAGGGGTAGAAAGGTTTTTAAGCAAGGAGTGGCACGGGTAGAGACGTGAGTAAAACTTTCACCCTACTCCCCCGGGGCCCGTGGGGGACGGGTATCTTTTACGTGGTAGCCACCGTACTTAATGCGTTAGACTTGACAACATCGTTCATAGCATTTGGCTTGGGACTTGTTGAGTTAAATGCATGGACGAGTATTTTCCACAGCAGCTACCTGGCGTGCCTGGCGTCCGTGCTCCTGTACCAACTAATCACGACGCTGCTTTACTACCTAACCACGAAGTACCGCTTGCTAAGTCCCATGTTTATCACGTGGTCGCTAATTAAGATATACGCCGTCGCGTGGAACACAACACAAATACTAACGCTCATCTAGGACTATACATAAAATTTAAAAATGATTGATTGGCTATATCTTGTATGTCAAGTCAAAATCAAACACAACAGGGTTTTATACCGAAGAAGACACTCACGTTGGATGTGTGGTATAGGCAGGGCCCTGCCTTTATTGATGAGCGTGAGTGCTGGGTGGAGTATGGTAAGGCTAAGGTGGATGAGAAGTACGATAAGGCGATATGTGAGATGAATTATCCGTACAGGTGCCCTGGCAAAATGACGGTCGAGCCAGAGAGTGACTATGTTGTCGTGAAGTGCGTAACGAGGGACAACACCAGCGGTAGGATGATAAGGGAGACGGACACGTACGTGTACATGAAAGACAAAGGAGGCTGGTTATGGTTATGAAATAACAGCAGCAACACTACAATCAAAACCAAAACACAACTAAAACACGATTTGTGTTTTTCACACGTTTTCGCACCCAGGGGCCCCCGGGGGCCCCTCGATAGGGGAAAGGTTTATATACCCCTCCGTGGTATATACCACGGTATGCAAAGTAAGAGGAGAGTCACGAAACAGGACTCCCGTAAAACTCTTTATGAGTTCCTACAGGAAAACGACTTTTATGTTGATCATACCACAGCGGATCTGCTCGAGAAAATTACATCCAATACCAGGAAGGCAATAATGTTAAGAGGCCCTGCAGGGGTCGGTAAAACGCAGCTAACATATTTAGTCTCTAGGTGGTTAGGATCCGAATACGTTTATTTCCAATGCACCTATGGTACTGATGAGGATATGTTGCTGTATAAATACATACCAACGGAACAAACAAAGTCTGGGATCAAGATTGCCCTGGGCCCTGTGCCCAGGGCGTTAATGATGAGCCAAAAGAAAAAAGTAGTCCTTGTGCTTGATGAATTCGATAAAACTAGGCCATCGGCAGATGCCTTGTTGCTTGATGTGTTACAAAACTACAGGTTATCCTTATATCTCGATGATAATGAGACGATTATAACAGGTAACCCTGAAAATCTCATTGTGTTTTTAACGAGCAATGACATGCGTGAATTCTCCGAACCTCTACTAAGGCGTTTGGTATTAATTACGCTAAGGCCATTACCGACAACAACGGTATATGAGATACTGAAAAAACAATTCAAGGAAAATGTAGCATTACTGCTAACACAAATTTATGATGACACCGTAAAGGCGGGCTTGAGGAAGCCCGCCACAATACAGGAATTAACGCAATTAGGGCAAATTCTCGAAAATGGTACTGATGTACCGTTACAAGAATTACTTAGGGTGTTTATTATTAAATACGATGACGATTGGATTAAGTTTACACAGTATGTGTCATCCAGGGAACCATACAAATTCGTTAATGACAATGCCAATAGCATTGATGTGTCGCAATACTACGAGCCTCCACAGGAAGTACAAATACCGCAACCGCAGGAGCAAAAAGGACAAACAACTCAAACAACTCAATTGTTGGAAAAAATAAGCAAATTAGTTGTGAAGCAGCCGAATTCCACCATCAACGCAGTGAAAGAGGAAATTCATGACACGACCGAGGTGACGTTTAAAGCACCGATAAGTGAAAATGACTTCACAATGTATACGAATATAATAAGTACATTCTGGCCAGAGCCGACCGAGAGACCTGACGTTTTCGGCAAATTCAAGATTGTGAGAGATAACAATGAGTATAAAATCATATCGGAGGAGTCATTAACGCTCCTGGAGTACATAAGTTTATTACATAACAACACCGAGTTTGAGGGGTACATTGAAGATAAACTAATATTTGTGAATCCCGCGACGATAAATAAAATCCTGAGTGAAGCACATGTAATAAGGTACTACAGTAATAAAAAGGTTCAAGTGCAGTATAGCTACCATAATAGCGCTGGTTGCGACCTCACCGAATTGATCGAAATTGAGCCACTTGGCAGATATAGTCCGAACAAGCAAAACACGCTTGATGAGACAATAATACGAATGTATGTTAATGTAAAGAAACAAGCGTACGCAGCATGCGAATCCTTGATAAGAAAGATAATCGAAAAGTTACATGATATAGATATAAGCGACCCTGATCCGTACATGTTGCTAAGATTTATCAAGCAGGATATTGAATTTAGAAAACGTGGTCTCGCACCAGGTATTGAGGTGACGCTGCGTGGTAATTTCGAGAAAATTATGGATGTGTTAGGTAAGGAATTCAAGCTTGATGTGAAAGATAAAGACATTGATGCGATAAAGAGTAAGGGGATTATGAAAATTTATTATAATGAGTATTACGGCACATTAGAGGTGAGACCGCTATGACGATCATTGTCAAGAAACCCTTTGAACCATTTGATGTTAAGAGTATTAAGGATATTAATACTAAGGATATTAACGCTGCTAATGAACAACAAATACATCCCGAGTTTGAGGAGAAGCCGATCGTGGAATCAACAACTCAAACGAGTGAGGATGTACATGGTGGTAGTGAATTAACATTCTCGTTACCTAATTCCTCGCAATCTAACGAGCAGGAGCAGCAACAAAACGGCACATCCTCGCCTAATAATACGGATACTAATAATGATAATGCCCAGGAACAACAAAATGCGGGTGGTGAAAAATCAAATGATAATAATGAAACAAGTGATGCGGATAAGCAAAGTAATGAAGGTGGTGGTGATAGTAGTACTAACGACACTCAAGGATCTCAAAGTACTGCCAATGATACTAACGAACAAAGTGCACAAGAGCAAGAAAATGCGAATATTGCGAGTAGTGGGGATAACCAAGATAGTGAAGGTGATAATGGCAATAATAATAATACTGAGGATCAAGGGCAGGATGAAAATGGCAGCGAGAATGCTAGCACTGATGATGAGCCAGGGAGTAGTGTAGATAATGGTGATGGTGATACTAACGACGCTAACGCTGATGAGGGTTCAAACGGTGATAATGAGGCTGGTGATACTAGTCAAAGCCGAGTGGAGGAAAATGGTGATAATGAGCAAAATAGTGAAAATGATGGTGGGGATGATGATGAGAGCGATGAGAGTGAAGATACTGATGATGAGCAATCACAATCGGGTGTTTACAATACGCAGCAGGTGGTTGATGTTGTTAATGCTATCAGTGCTAGTAGTAAGTATTACCAAACTGAGTTTTGGAGACTCATTGAGTTGATTGCTGAGGAAAAGACGAGGGCTTACGACCCGATGGGTAGCGAGGAATACAATATAAAGAAGCTAATGTTTAGGCCGTATGAGAAAAAGCCATTGAGTAGTTACAAGATGAGCCGTGTCAGGGAATCCGTGGTGATCTTGCTGGATAATTCAGGTTCGATGAGGTGGTGGAGCGATAACCTGCAAATACTTGCGGATTTAGCGATGCAGAGGAATGATGTTGAGGTGTACTTAGCGCCTAACGGGCACATTGAGGAAATGCTGTATCCGAAGTATCAATTGGTTAATCACGATGATGTTATAAAGAGGTTAAGGAATAGGAAGATTATCTATGTGGGCGACTTTGACGGTGCGGACACGCCGATTATGCTTTCGTGGTACAATGACGTTATTTGGGTATGTCCCGAGGAGCGTTATCTAAACTTCTTGGATCACGATTGGGTCCACTATAGTGAAGATAGGTTTAAGGGTGCATTTCTCAGGGTGTTTACGCTGCAGGAATTGTTTAGTGCGTTTAAGAAGTTACTGTCTACGCCTGCGTTAAAGATTTGGTATGATTTGTGTAATGAAACCCACAGGTGTGGGGGTGATGAGGAATGAAGCTTTGCGAGGTTGATTGGTTTAATGAGGATGTGATGTACAGGAGGATTTATGATGTTTTGAATACCGAGAATATGCTGCCGAAACCATGTGACATCACTATTTTGCCGCCCGAGCCACCGCCGCCTGGGACTCGCGATTCAGTTTATGGTATGTGCTGGCCGTTTGAGAAAACGATTTGGTTTAGACTGTGGCCGCCGCCGTATAGTGATTATGCTCATGAATTGATCCACCTAATCCCTGGTAAGGATACTGAACTCGAGGAGATATACGCATATAACTTGAGCGCGTTTGTCGTGGAGTTGGCAAAAAGGAATGTTAAGCCGCTTGTGAACCCCATAAGGCTCTTTGATATTGATAGCACTAACGTTATCATGGAGACTATTAGGGAGGTGTATAACTACGCGTTCAAAGACCTTGCGGATTTCTTTATGTGGATTGGTGTTATACCATCGTTTTTGAAACCAAAGGCAGGTGTTGATGGTTTTGCGTTAGAACTCGACCCGGCGTATAACGAGAAAACAATAGCCCTCATGACAATTAGCGAATTCGCTGCGGGTTGCGAGTACGACGAAATGCAACTCAGGGTATTGATCAAGCTCCTCGAGAAAATTAAAAACTCGAGGAATTAATTTGTGCTTATACCACGTTTTTCTTTGATAGAAAGGTTTAAATACCCCTATATGGTATATACCATGGTGGGTAGGGCATGCAAAAGACTACGGATCGAGACTACGGGCAAATAAAGGATGGGATAAAACCTGTGGGTGACGCCCCGGCCATGGAAATAAACAGGGGTGTCTCGGCGGGACTGGGCGGTCAAGCCCCGCAAGTTGAGGATGAAGTGATCCAAAAAATAAGGGATGAAATTGATGATTGCGGCGATTATTGCGTTGATTATGCGTATGAGGTGGATGACGATGATGCGTTTGAGAAATGCATAGATCAATGTTATCAGGAAATAAGTGAGAAATACAATGTACCTATTGAAAAGATTGAGGAAATAGTGAAGTCTATGATTAACGACGAAGAAGGATATGACGAATAGGTGGTGAACATGGGCACAACACTCCTCATTGAAAACATAGGCCCGATTAAGAGTGCAGAGGTTGTGTTGGGCAAGACCGCGCTTTATGGGCCTAATGCTGCGGGTAAGTCAACCATAGCTGAAAGCCTTAAGTTAATGCTTAGTTTGTTGGGCGATATCAGGATTGGATGCGACAAGCTGATTGAGGGTGTTAGGTATGGTGCGGACGTGGGTAGGATTGCCTTTAAGGATTACGTGGTTGAAATTGCAAGGGCAGGGGATTACAAGAAGGCGGGTATGGTTATAAAGAAAGGCGGCGAGGTGTTATATAGTGGTGAGTGTACGGGTGGTTACTTCTCCACAGGGCTTAATGTTGCGGATGACGTTATATTGTGGGTGGGTGGCGGTGCGGTGAATATATACGGTGCGGGTATTGATGAGTTTGCAATAACTGAAGACCATTTGCTCTCGCCATATGTTACTAGGTTTATATCCAAATGCGGCGGCGATTGTGCACAAGCGATTGGGGATTATGTCACCTACATGATTAGGGTGAATGACATAATCGAGAGTGTAACCAATGGGAGGATTGAGTACCCACCTGGTGAATTGATGTACTTCTTTGACGGTGAGCATTACTACTACTTTGATGCTGTATCTCTCGGCATTAAGAGGGTTGCTGTCATGGCTGGTGCCATAGCCCTTGCGGAAAAAATGGCAGCATTGGGTAAGGAACCTATCGTGTTTATTGAAAACATTGAGGACACCCTACACGTTGATTACCTCAAGGCAATACTCGACGTGATAAGTATCACCAACGTTCCTGTTATTATTGAAACACATAGCGGGTTTGTGCTTAAGTACGCAGCGTCTAAGGAGTCCGAGGGGTGGAGAGCATATATTGTTCAGGACGGGACAGTAACGAGTGATTTAACAAAGGTGGAAACATTTAAGCACGAGGTGGACTTACTGAGGTAATGCGTTATGGGTGGTTTCGAAATAATTGGGCCGCATGGCCCGAGGACGCGTAGTAAGAGGTATGTCTATGATATGGGGGGCAGGAGGTTGCCGAGTGTAATCAGAGACCGTGAGGAGGTGTGGGTGGTACAACCTGGCAGGTATGTGATTGTGGATGTCGATTGGAAAAGAAAGAAAGAGATGTACAGGGTAGCGTTTTGGTGCGTAGAGATTAGTGACTGCATGGAGTACGCCGACGGCACCCGCTGCAGGGTTGGGTACGTCAAGTTGTTAGAAAGAAAGCAAGGTACGCCAAATATACATGAAGATACCATACAAAAAGCGGTTTCAATGTGTCGCGAAAAGGTAGAGGTGAGGTGATACTTTATGCCTTGGGTTATCGAGTCCTGGCGAGAAATACTTTGGGGCAGAATACCTTTGAGCAATTTGCTGGATCATGATTTATTAAAGCGTGTGTCTTTGTGCGTTATTGACAACCCAACCGCGTTTGTGAACGCGCTCCCAACTCTCATTAACATGATAGAGGATGGTTGGGTAGTAGAGGTTGGGAGAAAGGAGTGGGTGCGGTACAGGGGTGAGGAATTGGCGGTGTGGTTTAGGTTCGTTGTTATTATTAACGGCATTACATCGAGCGTCTTGCTCTATAGTAAGTAAGTAGCGTGTGGTTTTATTGTGGTGATTTCGATACCTAGCAGTACGCCGTTAGTAGTTTTACTGCCTTTTCAACCACGCTCCTGGGTATTGGTTTTTCACTAACCATTATTGCGTTGTAGTCGTACTCGATATTGTCGAAGCCAAACACGTCGTCCCCAAACCCTACTTCAACGTTGTACGGCTTCATCGCATTTGCAAGCATTATCAATGCATCCTCGAACTCCTCTTCATTTTCGAACCTCAAGCAGGGCTTCTTGATCAGTGCGACGTAGTACTTACTACCGCTTCCATAGACTTCATAGTACTTCACGCTTGAGTCACGGACCTTTTCGTAACTCATGAAAATCTTCGGATACGCCATACAACCACACTATACCACTGCCCAGTATTTAAACATTAACTAAAAGCCCAACGGTTCCCTAGGACGTGGGTTTTTACTTTCGGCTCAGGTATGAGAGTATGCCCACTATTGCCTGCCTAACAGTCATGATACACTCGCCCCTTGAGTACTTGATGCACTTGTCGTAATCAATCACCCTGGCGGTTATGAAGAAGCCGTGGTCGGTCTTTACGCACTTGCACTCCTCGTTGTACTGGACGCAGCATATTTGTTTTATGACGTAACCCTTTCTCATTAGTTCATTGATTAGTTTCTTTGCTTTGGTGGGTAGCGCGTTGTACCTGCTGTATGGAACATACAACGGCTTCCACGTTGTTATGAACTCCCTGAACCCTGGGTCGCTGCAAAACCTGGTGTCTACCTGTGGGCACCCGCATAAGTCCTTTGTTAATTCCTTGATTGCACTAACGCCGTAACCCAATTGTTTTAGTATCTCCCTGGCTTCGCGGCAGCCAGCATTGAGTATGGACAATGCCTGTTTTTCCTTTCCTGCAACCCACTTGACGCAATTGTAATCGTCTAGGCAAACGATTGTTTTACCATCGATTGTACTTATTTTCAGCTTCATCGCGAGTTCACCACGCAGTACCTGTCTACACCGCATTTGTATATGTAACCGTTTTCGTATAGGTTATGGATGAGGAATTCTACGTAGGGGTAAACGCTCGCGAGGTTTTTCCTGTCGAGTAGCTGCTTTAGTTGTTCCTCGCCGCCTGGTGTTTGGATGAATATTTCCTCGAATTTCTTAGCGAGATCAGCCAGGCTACAACCACCTGTTTCCTTAGTGCAATCGGTCTTCATTATCTTCTCGAGGAGAAATGTTGCGTTTTTCTTATCGCTGCCGACCGCGATCATGCCTAACGCGGGGTTGCTCATTATGTTTACCCAATCGATTATGTTCTCCAACACGAAGTCCACGAACTCCCTGGTTATCTTTGATTGTAGAGTTAGTTTTGCGAATGCCCTGACCAACCTATCCAACGCCTCAATGGTTCTGGGTAGGAAGGGTATCTCCCTCTCCCTGTACTTGTTGTATAACTCAACCACCTTCTCGTTCATGTACTTATCAACGTCGCTCTGCTCGATTGGGTCGAGCGTCCTTGCGTATTTGATAATCGCCCACAGGGTTGGGTAATCAGTCCTCAAACCCCTGTGTCTTTCCCTAATCGCCCTCGCCACCTCTACGATTTCCTCCTCATCATGTGGTGGGTAAACAACGATTACGTAGTCGAACCTTGAAAGGAAAGGTATGTCGAAACGCTTTGGGAAATTAGACCTAAAGTTGGATGGGTCCCACGAGTTCATGGTTGGGTTCATGAGCAGGATGGTTGATACCCTAGTCCTCACGCTAATGTGCTGTGCACCTTTGTGAGCCTCGGCTCTTTGTTCCTCAATTGCCGAGCGGAGCAGCTCAGGTTCTTTTAGGTTCTGTGCCTCGTTTATCACGACGACGCCGAAATCATACGTATCACCGTCGAGTAAGGCCATTGGGCCGAGCACCATCTCCTTAAGTGTTGAGTCGTACGCCAGTGTTAGTGTTACTTCCGTGCTTAGTGACGCATCAACAAACGCGCATTTGGGTAACGACCTACACAACTCGAGACCCAACACGGTCTTGCCTGTACTTGCTTCGCCGATTATGATGCCGTTTATTGTGAACCTAACGTCGTCGTTCACATACGGGCCAGAGCCAACCGCGGATAGGAGTAGGGCTTTCTTGGCGTGTTCCTGCCCAACAATCTGCGGTGCGAAAATATCGAGTATCGCCCTCAGGTTTTTCCTGGGGTCGGTATCAAGCTCTATTGGCAGTGCTTGGAATACTTTGCTGATTGATATTTCCTCCACGTTTGATTGCTCAATGTCGAGGATAACCAGGTGAGGCTCTACAAAGCCCTTCTTAGCCCTAATGTGTAATTCAACCCCGACCACCGTGGCCCTACCCACGACGTTCACGGGAGTGAGTGATATGTACCTATACGCCACGTTATCCAGGACTAACTTACCAACATCAACGTCGCCGAGCCTTATGTCTGGTTGGTCGCCGTTACTCGATATGAGTTTTTCCTTGGTTTGGTTCGTGTATATGTCAAAGAATGTGAAAAGATTGGCACCGTCGTTTATGATTAACTGCACGCGTTTTTGATACGGCACCTTCGTTATTATTGTTACATTGTACTTCCTGAGCTTCCCCTGCTGCAGCATTTCGCTAATGACCGTCTTAGGATCCTCGTGATCTATATGAACCCTCTTTATGAAATCATCCAGGTAGTTAAGTGCGTCGGGATTAACTATGCTCATTGTTCTTCACCTCCATCATCCTCGAGCAACACCACCACTACTTTCTTACCAACAAGTGAATCCAGGCCGGGTGGGTAGGGTTTGTTTCTCCCCTCCTTGCGGATCACGATGAAATACCTAGTATATTTTCCCTTGTCGAGTCCCCTAATGAGCGTGCCCCTCGCTATGACTGCCCTCTTTTCGTTGCTAAAATACATGTCGAGGTATTCAATTTAGTAACTAATTTTTAAATATAGCGCACAATTTAATTAAGTGTCACGCATTAGTCCTCGATACCCATCATCCTGCGGAATTCCTTAGCTGTCTCCATTGCTTCCTCGAGACACTTCTGTGCGTCCTGGCACTTGACGGTTATTACCTTGTACTTCTCTTCCTTAGCCTTTCGCTCCTCTTCTTGTTTCTTCTTTTGTTCCTCGCGTTCCTTTATTTTATTCATTATCGCGTTGTATGCGATCTCATCAACAATTAACTCCTTGGCTAACTCCAGGGTTAAGTCATCATTGAAGAAAGCCTTTCTAACCAAAGCACCGAGGATGGCTGCTTTCGACAACTTCTTTGAGTAATTCGCCCTGCACTTCTCCTTATTCATACAGATAATAAACAGTATCTTCTCCCTGATGTGGTCTATGTACTTGGCGTCCTCGGCACGCATCCTAACGAGCACGTATTTCACTGATTCCTCCTCACTTTTCTCACTCGTGTTGTTCCCCCCTTCCGTGGCTGGAGCCCCCATCGGGTGTAAACAAGACCGCTGCCCCCTTATAAACTTAGTGTTTACACCCAGTAAACACCCTGTTACCCCCTATGTTACCCCTCTAGTAAACACAGGAGTACCAGGTATGTAACAGGCAGTGTACTAGGGGAGTAACCCAGGTGTAAACACAGGTGTAACACTAGGGTAACATCAGGTGTTACAGAGTGTTTACACTACGTAACTTATGTTCAATCCTTAAACCAAAGAGGGATAGAATTAGCACGGTACACGCTTTCGTAAAACATCGCTTACCGAGTTTAGCATGAAAGATCTTACACTCTGGAGGGAGTAAGCCCAGTCCCCCTATATAGTATAGAATTTTTTTCAATCCTTATCTTATTTTGTCTGAAACCCCTTTTCAAAGCACGACACTTGTAGAATGTAGGATGTCTCTATGATATATTATTAAACGCGTCAATAAATCATATATCCATGACATATATAGGATCGTGATCATAAAATAAATAGTTTATTTATTTCACGGAGGTCGTAATTGCATTCAATTTCTGAGTTATTTTAACTAAAGGGACCCCCCTTAACCCCCCGTGTGTGCACTTTTTAAGAACACCTCCGTGCTTAAGTCATTACGCCACCATAGTATATTTGTACGGAAAGCCCTGGTAATTAAGTTTCTACACCAGTTAGAGCCAAACGGGTTTCTCAACCGAAAACAACCCCATCGCCGACCTGCCTTTTTAAATACCATTCTACAAACAAATAGAGGGGTAACCACGGCAATATCATTTACATAACCACGGCTGGTTAGTTAGGCAAAAGTAATGCACATAGGGGTAGGAATTAGTCAAAATAAGCGTGGTAAACATGTCATGAAAAACATGGTGGGTAATGTCTATGGAAGTCACTGCAGCGGGGTATGTGGAAACGCGGATGTTCGTGTATGCGGATGCCGATTACGCGGATACGTAAGTATGCGCATGAGGACGTATCCGCTCCCTCGGTTTTTCAAGTTTTTCACTTAAAATATCTGACTTCGCTGCAGTGGCAGTCGTAAAAAATCATAATACCGTGTCACCCATTTATGATAAGTTTGATCGTGAAATATGTACAAATGGGTGATACGAAAATGTGATTAGTATCTGTGCTTTGTGTTACAGCAATGCATACTGTATGTACATTGTCATGGGCGTTAGTTTTAAATAAGTTTTAATAGGTATGTAAGCAATGCAGGTAGGTGCCGAGTACTCAAATGATGACCTAGGCGGGATACCTATTACTTTAGTGTATAAACGATTATCTAGCCAATTAAGGCAAGTTAATGCTGGTTTGAGGTCTAGTGAGTCGTATGAGGATGGGAGCGGATACGACACAAACACAACATTCATAGCAGAACCGATGGAAAAGGTGATGGTGTATCACGTTGCGGGTGCGGAAATCGATGGTGTTGATACGCAATTAGTCGCGGTTGATGGATCATCGAGAAAGTTAAGCTCGCCAAAGTTTAAGCTCTTCATAGCAGGCGTCGCGGTGTATGGAGGATTTGGGACAGCAATATGGCGTTATCCGCAGCCACGATTAATGGTAAGGAAAGAATTCCTAGGCGTCAAACAATCCGCAGAAATCCTGAGAAGGATGGAGGAGGATGAGGTGTTGGGTCAATACGTTAAGGTCAAATTCGAGGATAGTAACGTGTACTTTGATGAAACAACACGTGATGGAAACATAAGCGATGATGTTAGACAGGGACTGGAGAATTGGGTTGTTGGGGAACTAGCTGAGAAGTTGGGAAGTGGGTATTCAATCATTCTAGACGGGCCACTCTACTTAGATGTACAGCGTATCAAATATATAGAGCGACTCACTAAGAAAAGGATTGAGTCATTAATCAAACTCGAAGAGCGTGGCATACCGATAATCGGTGTTGTGAAGAGACTTGAAACCTCGAAGAAACTATGCAACAAGGACACAATAAACGTATTGAGCGAGAGCGTGGGCGTAAAGCTCAACGTGGATTTGAATTATTGCAATGACGCATTGATTGTTCAAGAAATTGGTGAGAAGGTGTCCCACGGTGCTACTGACGTATTGCTCATAGGCCCACTTAGGCAGGTATATAGCAAGGGGGCAAGCAAGGACATAAGAAGTTTCGTATTGCCCGAACGTATATTTTGGTTTATTTATAGTGGTCTAGGGCCCAAGGCCATTAGAGTTGAGACACTGAGTAGTATGTACATGAATAATAGGTTCAGAGACACCATAGAGACCTTAGCCTTTTGGTTGGCACGTACAATCAAGGCAAAAAATGGTGTACCGAAAATCATAGACATTGTTGATCATTATGCAAAGGATCTTACGAAACACATGTATGTATCGCTGGGTAGAATTATGAAAGCAATGAACATACCACTTGATTATGACACAGAGCTTGAACTCTTGAGGATCATGAATATTTTGGCAAGGGGTGATTCTGATGAGTATGACTAATGATGTGTTTAAAGAAATTATGGAGAGAGTTAAGAGGATTAAGGAGAGAATTAGCGAGTACGCGGATACGGTTGTTGGTAGTGTTTCGGATTCTGACATAGTGTCTGTGGGCAATGAGAGCACTAGAGTTGCAGTTCTTGTACCGTTTAGTGATTACATGAGAAACAAAATCAAGATAGGCAATTACCTTGGTGTTGCATCCATAATTCACGAAATGATAATACTTGGCAGAGTCGTTGAAATACAAAGGGTACACGTAGGGGGATATGACAACTCAACACCACCTCTCGAACCATCAAATGATTACACAGGTATCACGAACTCTGCTAAGGTATTTTTGGAACTACTAACTGAGTGCCCAATGAATAATTTCGAGAGCTGCGAGCCAAACACCGTGCACACACCGATTGACCCATTGAGCATAGTGTTCAAGCCTAGGAGGGAGGTCCTCATGAGGATGCTCCAGCTACCGAGTGAGGGTGTCCTGGTTGGTAAGTTGTACAGTGGTGGTGAGGTTGTTGAGGACGTAGACATTAGGCTACCAATACACTCGCTCTATGAGCACGTACTCATCGTAGGCACAACAGGCAGCGGAAAGACGGTACTACTCAAGAACCTGGCACTCGCATTACTCAACGAGGTTAGGGACTCCGTAGTGATAGCCCTAGACCTACAGGGGGACTACCCACACCTAACAATGCCAAACCCATCAACCCCAAACCCAGTACTCAAGCCCATCGACTCAATAACAATCATAGAGCCAATAACAAGTAGTTATTTAAAGAACCATGGTAAATTAATCGATGAATACGCAGATGAGTATTTAGAGACATTCCTTAAGGGAGAGAAAGCATCCATTGAGGACGTGAGCGGAACGAGGACACTAGCTGAGACACTAGGTTATGCCTTACTTAGGTTGTTTTTAGACAATACATATTCTAAGAAGGGAGTTGTGGTTGAGCATGTAGACTTCAATATTTCGCCCAGTCAAGATGGAAGGAGTGCCGTGTTACACGAAGTGAATGCTAAGGTTAGGATTAACGATAGGGAATTCAGCATAAGGTTTGTACCATGGGCTTTAAAGTTTAGTAACGTGTATAAGGCACTACCAACATTCATCCCAGTATTTTCATACAAAGTCAGTCGTCTTTTTTCAAGTGTCCTTAGAAAAGCAATGAAAGACTGCAACGCAACTGAGCTTGGATCCTTAATAAGCAAACAATTGCCAGTTAAACAAGGAAACAAACAAATAATACAGAATTGCATTGAAAAAGCCGCTTATGATTTAAGATTAGCAAAGCAGCAAACGGAAAACTTAATTAGGGGATTAACCATGCTTCACGAATTCAAAATTTTCGATGTTAAGTACAACGTAGCAAGTGAAGAGTATGATCCCGTGATAGGTGCAACGTTGGTACATAATATATCGATTAAGTTTAGGGAACCAAACTATCAAGACCTATTGAGTGGGCTCGTAGTTCTTGACTTGAGGTTATTTACGGAAAACCCAACGGCAGCCTCCATAGTTGCCTATAGAGTCTTATCTAAGGTTTTCAATATTAATGATAAAATAAGAAGAGCAGGTGACAACCCAAAACCAACGTTTATATTAATCGATGAAGCCCATAACTACTTCCCGCAAGCTGGCAGTGTTACGGATTTTGATAAGGAAACCGTTGAGGACATGATCAATAAGATAACCAGGCTCGGTAGGAGCAGGAATATTGGTGTTGTATTTGCAACGCATACGCCTGAAGATCTAAACAACCAGATAATTCAATTAACGAACACAAAGATTGCACTCAGGAGTGTAGAGAGAGTCCTTGAGAGAGTTGGTCTAAAGGATTACACAGAAGAGCTTGCTTATGCAGCGGATGGGGTTGCCGTAATCAGCAGTTATATATTCAGACCATACACAATGATGATAAAGACGCTGCCGCCACAAACAATGCATAGAAGCCATAAATAACGAAACCACCACTGCAGTGGTGGTCGGTTGAACGTTAGTTTTTAAAACGTTTTGGCCGTTTAATGGTTGATGGAGAACGCCGAGTTCCTTAGCGGGGTTGTGGAGTTAGCACGTGATGAGTTAATTGATGAGGTCTTTGATAGGTACGGCACGATACATGTGTATTTAGAGAGCGGCGAACAATCAATAGGCAATTACCCACTTCTTAGGGGCGAGTATGTACTAGACAGGAAGGGATTAAGGACGGGGAGCACGAGTCCAGAAACCGCGGATCCTATTATTGAGTACAACGTGTATCTCGTGGAGAGTTATTTCCTCGACCAAATAGACACAGGGGTATTTAGGTTTAGGGTTGTGCTGGAGCGTAAATGGGATAATGTGTATTACACAGACTTTAAAATAGGGCTTCTCGACCCCGTCTATGGCGATGGGCCGTACTGGGCAAACATGCTCATTGACGCGATTGCACCAGGTACTGATTGGGATCGCTATTGGACAATGAGAGAACGGCATTTCCTGTACAGGATAAGTATTGACTACCTATTTACACTCCTTAATGTTGTTTCCCGCATCGATTGGCGATTCGAGCACCTCAAGTACGTGGGCAAAGGCGAATTAATATACGCACTGATAGATAGCGGCATACCACTTAGGTACAGGAACGGCGTATTATACGCATGCCTTTATCGCCACCCATACTACAAAACCGCAATCACCGAAACAATAAGCAAAGCGAGAAAAATCCGCGAGCTAGCAAAATACATAGGAGTTAATGAAAACAAACCAATAATCATTGAATGGCACAGAAACAAAATAAACATCCACAACGAAACCTAACACATTACACGATAATCAACACCACATACATTATTGCGTACCCCAGGGCCCCTGGGGGTCGTTATGGGATCCACGTTAGGAAAGGTTTTTATATCCCTTTGTGGTATATCCCATGGTATGCAGGGTACGGTAGAAAATACGAACCAGGACTACGTAAATCAAACCGTGGAAAAAGCCGACGGGCCGGGCTTTAACGGGCCCGCCCCC
>Ga0080004_1111549_pt1 | contig 16982 bp, 19 predicted proteins | sample WasSprMetagenome_FD_69207 | JGI IMG/M metagenome (GOLD analysis project Ga0080004, IMG submission 69207) | Sulfidic aquatic microbial communities from Washburn Spring, Yellowstone National Park, USA - WS (SPADES assembly) (version 2) | ecosystem: Environmental > Aquatic > Thermal springs > Hot... | reverse complement strand
AAATGGTTGAATTCAGTCGTCCAAAAACGCAAATGGCGTTCGATGAGGACGCCAAAAAGGACGATGTGAATAATGATTGTAAAATTAAAGATTGTTGGTTTAGAATTCTTCTACAAGCTCGGCCATGGCCATGGCATTCGTGCTAAAAATTTGGTAAGTGCAGACTCAAGCCCATAAATAAATTATTAGAATACTTAAGTACGAAATAACCATAAGAGCCCGGGGGAGGCAATTGTATCTGATCCTAGGATGCGGGGACGTTGGCTTCACGGTCGCTAGCAAATTAAAGGAACGAGGGACGGAGCTTGCAATAGTCGAGCAAAACCTTAGTAAAGTTGATCAGCTTAAAAAAATGGGTTATAACGCATTTGTCGGAGACTTCGGGGACCCTCAGGTGCTTATAAATGCAGGCATTGAGCGCGCCGATGCCGTGATGGTGCTCGCTCCGGGTTTTCCCACCGTGGAGAGGGCGCTGGGCGCGATCAATCAGCTCAAATTTGAAAGGGGGATCGATCCCGTTGTTTTGGTTAGGATTTCTGACGAGGCCGAGACCAACGATGTGAAGAAGCTTGGGGCAAGCGATGTCATCCCCGCATCGCAAATACTCGCAAATTCAGCGCTGGAAAAATTTCAGGAACTGGAGATAATGACAAAGGAAAAAAGGCTCAGAAAATTGTTGAAGGGCCTTAGCGGCAAAATGGCAATCGTCTTGCAGACAAATCCGGACCCAGACGCAATCGCCTCGGGGATAGCGCTAAAACGTTATGCTAGGTGGCTTGGCATTGATGCGGATATAATTTATGACGGGCAAATAGGGCGTGAACAAAACCGAGCCCTGGTAAACCTTTTCAATCTCCAGCTTCTTACAGCGGATAAAGTAAAGTTTGAGGATTATGGTATTTTTGCGCTTGTGGATGTCGCCACGCATGCAAACTGCTGTCTGCCTCAGACGATTACGCCCACGATAGTGATCGATCATCACTCCGTGCCTTCTGGGGAGGTGAAGGCGGTCTATCAAGACATAACGATCGTTGGCGCAACCGCCACAATCTTAACCAATTATCTGAGATACGCTGGCATCGAGTTTGACAAGCCGCTCGCGACGGCCCTTATTTTTGGCATTCTAACCGATACGATGAATTTTGCTAGGGGCACGACCGAGCTGGATCTTAATGTCTTTCGATATTTGAGAAATTTCTTCGACCCAGAACAGCTTGCGCAGCTCCAGTCTCCACCAATCTCCCCTGAAACGCTCGATGTGCTGTCCCGAGCCATAAGGAGCAGTAGGGTGAAAGGCGGTTACCTAATTTCAAACGTTGGCGAGGTCAAGGATAGGGATACCATTCCACATGCCGCTGATTTCTTGCTTAAGCGCGAGGGGGTGATGACGGTTTTGGTATACGGAATTCATGAGGGAAATGTAAGGGTGTCGGCGAGGACGAATGATCTCAGGGTGCATTTGGGGAGATTGCTCCAATCAGCGTTTGGGGACATGGGTTCCGCCGGCGGGCACGCAAGCATGGCGGGCGCGACAATCCCGCTCAGAGTTTTTGGTAGACAGTCTTCCAAGAAGGCCCTGAGAGGAGTGATCGACAGAGCCGTGGGGAAGAGATTTTTGGAAGTGGTGGGAATTGTAAAGCCCAAAAAGTAGATTTTGGAAGATGAGATGTCTTACCTGAGGAAGGCCTTACGGCACGTGCTTCCACCGGACGAGTTAAGACTGCTGCCCGCAGGTTTTGATAAGATTGGGCATGTGGCCATAATCAGCTTGCATCCCGGGCTTCTCAAAAAACAATCTGAGATCGCGGAGCAACTGCTGAAAATAAAGGGCGTGCGCACGGTGGCTATTAGAGAGGGCCCAGTCTATGGAAGGTTCAGGAGGCCAAGGATCAAAGTAATAGCAGGCGAGGAAAGGACGGAGACCGTTCATCGGGAACATGGATGCTTATTCAAACTTGATGTGGCCAAGGTCATGTTTTCGGTTGGCAACCTCTTCGAGCGGGGGCGGCTGGTCAAACTTGTTGGACGCGAGGAAACTGTAGTTGACATGTTCGCCGGCGTGGGGCAATTTACTATCCCCATAGCCAAACACGCCGCGCCCAGGAAGATTTATGCAATCGAACTTAACCCTGTCGCCTTTAGATACTTGCAAGAAAACGCCGCGATAAACCGAGTCGGCGGAATAGTAGAGCCGGTGCTGGGGGACTGTGAGAAAGTTGCCCCCGTCGGCATAGCGGACCGAGTGATAATGGGCATTTTGCACGTCGCCCACAAATACCTTCCGCTCGCGATTCGCATATTAAAACCTGAAGGGGGAATAATTCATTACCATGAAAGCGTCCCCAGAAAAATTAGGTTTGAGCGCCCAGTGGCTAGAATTTTAAGCGCCGCTTCCGGGGGGGAGGTTGAAATTTTGAAAATGCGGGTCGTCAAGAAATACGCTCCCGGGGTGGACCACGTAGTTATAGACGCAAAGGTAAAACCACCTAAGATATCTTAAAGAACTGCAGCAAAGGATAAGAGGGGCGAGCGATATTTTTTATGGGGATGTCATGTTTCGTCCAAAAATAGACCAGCGAAGGATGGAGCGGATGATGAGGCAGATGGGGCTGAAGATGACCGAGCTTAAGGATGTCCAGGAGGTCGTGATCAAACTTCCTGATCGTGAGATAGTGCTCACGAATGCTCAGGTCTCACTCCTTGAGGTGGGCGGGCAGCGAACATACCAGATCGTTGGTGAAGAGCATGAGAGAAAGCGCGAGCTTGAGATAAGCGAGGAGGACGTTAAGCTGGTGATGGAGCAGGCCAATGTGGACCGCGATTCGGCGCTGCGGGCACTCAAGGAGACAGATGGGGACATCGCCCAAGCGATAATAAAGCTTAAGGGGTAGAATCGATTTTTGAAGTTTTTAAGCTCCATCAAAAATAGGGAAGGGAAAGAGAAAACTTTTAAGCTCCTTAGAAAGAATAGATTTGGGGCTGACGGGGGAGATGGAGGAATAAGTCCACAAAGGTCGAAAAGTTGGCCCACGTCAGCAAAATTGAAATTCGCGGTTTTAAGTCGTTTGGCAACTCAAAGGTGACTCTACCTCTCTCACCTGGCTTAACCGCGATAGTGGGCCCTAACGGCTCTGGCAAGAGCAACATCTTTGACGCAATTTATTTCGTGCTCGGGCAGATGAGCGCGAAAACGCTCAGGGCCGAGAGGTTTTCCGACCTCATTTTTAACGGGGGGAAGGGACAGAGGCAGGCCCCATTTGCTGAGGTGTCTCTTTATTTTGACAACGGCGACGGCGCGCTTCCCGTCAATTCCAAGGTTGTGATCATAAGCCGCAGGGCAGACAGGACGGGAAAATCCGTGTACAGGATAAACAAGAAGCGAGTCTCTAGGCAGGAAATAGTCGAAATGCTGTCTAAGGCCGTGATGAGTTCGGGGCACAATTTCATCATGCAGGGGGATGTGGATCGATTTATAAAAATGGACCCGATAAGCAGAAGGCAGATCATCGATGACATCGCCGGGATAGCCGAGTACGATGAAAAAAGGGAGAAGGCGCTTGCCGAGCTTGAACTTGTGGAGGCGAATATAAAAAGCGCGAGCGCAGTTCTAAATGAGATATTTGGGCAGATGGAAAAATTGAGGCAAGAGAAGGAGAGCGCCCTTCTTTATAAGGAACTCAAGGAAAAGCTGGAGTACTCAAGGGCCCTCTATCTCTTTGTCCAGCGCGAGAACTTCAAAGTCAGGCAGTTAAAACTGGACGAGAAAATTGATCAAGAAAATAAAAAAATGTTCAGGCTTAAGGAGAGACAGAAAAAACTCACTGGGGAAATCGCCGAGTGGGAGAGAAAGGTCGGAGAGTTCGACAGGATAATAGAGGAGAGGGGGGCCACCGAGGTAATCGCAAGGGCAGAAAAATTGAGGGAGCGGATCAGCACTTTGAACGAGATGATAGCTACAACAAGTCAGGAATATGAATTTGTCAGGAGGGGCATCGAAGGAATCGAATCGCAACTGAAAAGCCTCGCGGAGGAGGGCAGGCGTGAGCGTGGCTCGCTCGGCGAGCTGGAAGGTCTGCTCTCAAAATTCGATTCCCTTTACGATGAATTTTGTTCACTCCTGCAGAAAATCAACAGCGAGGCCCCAGAAGGGGCTGAGGCCAAGGTCATTCTGGGCAGGATGCACGAATTGCTCCAGGAGATCAGGCAAAGCATGTTCGAGATCATTTCTAGCATAAAAAATGTCGTGAGGGGCATAGAGAGCGGCAGATTTGAGCTCTCTGGGTTAAAAACAGCCTCTAAATATGCCGAGGTGCAGAACCGCTTGGCTTCCCTGGATGGGCAAAGATTGTCATTGGATAAAAGGTTGAAAGAGCTCAGGGAAAAGCTTGCCGAGGCACAGCTTGCCCTTGAGGAGACGGCGAAGCAGGAAAAGGCCATGCAGAGCTCAATATCCGCATTCCGCAAGAAAAGGGAGATCCTACTCCAGCGAATCCATGCCCATAAGCGCATGGAGGCCGAACTGCGGGACGAAATACAAGTTGTAGAGCAAAGCGTTCACAATTATCAAATTCAGAGGGCTGAGTTGAACGCCCAGCTTAAGGCGGCTGAGAAGGAAATGCGAAAAGTGAAGGAGGTAAAGGCGGACGTAAGTCGCGTGAACCTCGAAAAGCTTGAGCGGGAAATAGAAGAACTTGAGTCAAAACTGGAGGCGTTGGGGCCGATAAACTTCCGCGCCATACAGGATTTTAGGGAGGCGGAACGCCGTCACGGTGAGCAAAAGGAGAAGTGCGATAAACTCCTCAGGGAGAGACAAAAGATCCTCGATTTTATCCAGGAGATAGACAAGAAGAAGACAACAATTTTCATGGAGGAATTTGAGAAAATTTCTCAGAATTTCAGCGAGATCTTTGCTGAGCTCTCTCCGGGGGGGTCGGCCAGGCTCATTTTGCAAAACGTTGAGCGACCTCTAGAGGGCGGGATAGAGATAGAGGCAAGGCCTGCGGGTAAGGAGGCGGTGAGGGTGGAGGCCATGTCGGGGGGTGAGAAAGCCCTTACAGCCCTCGCCTTTATTTTTGCGATCCAGAGGGCTAGGCCATCGGCGCTCTATGTGCTCGATGAGATAGATGCGCACCTGGATGATGTGAACCTAAGACGGGTGGCAAACTTGCTCAAACGCTCCTCAAGCAGGTCTCAAATAGTTTTAATCACATTAAAGGACGCCATGATGTCATTCGCAGATCGCCTCTTTGGTGTGAGCATGGATGAGAACGGGGTTTCGCATTTGGTTTCCGTAGACCTTACCAATTTTGCGGCGTGAGGTGAGGAGATGGCGGTAGTCTTAGATCAACCATTCCAAATTTTGCTGGAACTCGTTCAGGCCCATAAGCTTGACCCTTGGGATGTGGACATAGAAAAATTGGCCGATGTCTTTATCCAAAGGATAAACGAAATGCAGGAGCTTGACCTCAGGTTATCAGGCAGGGCAATTTTCTCAGCATCCATCTTGCTCCGGATGAAATCCGAATACATGTTCAATGGGAATGGGAACGGGAGCGGGCTTGAGCTCGAGGAGGAGGATTTGGGGGGCTTCGATTTAAACCTTCCTGACCTTGGTTCCATCACGGTTGTGCAGAGGGCGCCCAGAAAGATCACGATTTTCGACATAATGGGCGCATTGCAGGAAGCGCTGAGGGAGATGCCCGCCCAGAGGAGGACCATTAGAAGGGACATGGAGAAAATAATGAAGCATCTTAGCGAATACCATATAAATTTGGATAGGTACATCGATGAGCTTTACCAAAAAATTTTAAATCTCGCGTCCGCGGGGGAAGATGTAGTTTTTTCTAAACTCATCCCCGAGCGTACGAGGCTGGCGGCTTCAAGAACGCTCCTCTTGCTTCTATTCCTGTCCGCGAGGGGGAAAATTATCCTTGATCAAAATGAGCCGTTTGGGGAGATTTTCGTCAAGCTTAAGGAGGGATGAAGATGGGGGTTAAGGAGGATGTAGCCACAATAGAGGCGGCCCTTTATGCGGCCGACCGCCCGTTAACCCTATCTGAAATAAAAAAGTTGGTGGGCACCACCTCGGAGACATACGTGAGAAAGTTGATGGACGACCTCATCTCCTCCTATCAGGGGAGAGGGGGGCCACTTGCCCTTGTTGAGACCGCCAAAAACGTCTTCGCACTCCGCCTAAGGGATGAGTACATGCAGAAATTGGAGGACATCATGCCGAAGGAGAGGATTTCCAGAGGGGCTTTGAAGACCCTGGCCCTGATAGCCTACAAGCAGCCGGTTTTCCAGGCAAAGTTGGCCTTGATGAGGAGCGGGAGGGTTTACGAGCACATAAAGCAGCTTGTTTCACTCGGATTCGTTGAATCGAAACCATTCGGCCGCACGCGCGTGCTGAGGACATCAAAAAAGTTTGCGAGTTATTTTGGCATGGAGGACGACATGGACAAGATTCGTGAGAAGCTGGAGGAGATGATGAGGTAAATCATCTTTGGTCTTTGTCTTTGGGTAAAGTTTTTAACCGAAGGAGCTTGAAGATAACCTAGCGTGATGTGGATGGCCATATGGCAGGGAAGATCGCTGACCAAGCCAAGCGGCGGGAGGATATGGGCTAGGCGTAAAAAGAGGAAGCGAGAGATGGGAAGTGAATTCCTGGAGACTAAAGTCGGCCAGGTAAAGAAAGTCAGGAAAAGGACCATGGGAGGGGGTAGCAAGATTAAATTCATTTCTGTGGATTTTGCGAACGTTACCGACCCAAAAACTGGCCTAACTAAAAAGGCGAAAATCTTGACTGTTGTCGAAAACCCAGCCAATCCGCACTTTAAGCGGAGGAATGTCTTAACCAAAGGGGCGATTATTGAGACTGAGATGGGAAGGGCCAAAGTCACGAGCAGGCCTAACCAGGATGGGGTGGTGAATGCGGTTCTGCTCCCTGCGTAAGTCGTCGCCCGTATTTTATGTGTATGACCTCCCACCCTAGTTCCTCAAGTTTTTTCGCGATAAAACGACGGTGGCAGGCGGTCGGGTTGCGCTCGACGCACATCATGGCCGTGGTCTTATCCTCCGCGAGCTTTACAAGCTTTTCCAGGCCAATTTTAAATTCTCTAGTTTTCAAAAAGTTTGCGTATCCGCCCTTTCTGAAGCCGCCGAGTTCTTTAATGTGCGCGTATGCGATTCCATTCTTGGGGAGCTCAAGTTCGAGGTTTTCCTTCCTGTAGTCGGGCCATTTAGATGTGGGGAAGGAGCGCACGTCCGCCAGCAGCTTTACGCCAAATCGCTGGAGCGTCGAGATGAAGTCGTGAAGTTGCGTGTTGCCATATCCGATTGTATAAATTCGAGGCATATCCGTCATAAAACATTTTTCAGCTTAAAATAAATGGTGAGCATTATCATCATGGGATTGGAATGAGGCAGATTCAGGTTTTATTAACTCCCGCCGAGTCGAAGCGGCTGATCGCAAAGGCGGTAGCGAGGATTGATGAGGTTCAAAATGCGATGAAATCTGGCATTATAGTGATAGGTGTAGGGACAACCAACGCCATAGTGGCTGAGGAGCTCCTCCATATTAAGATCGATCGCGAAAGATTCGTAGCTGGGGTGACCCTCCCAAAGGGAAACTGCGTTCTGCCGGCGCAAAGGCGTTTGCCTGAAATTGTGGTCAAAAACGGCAGAGTGACTGGCTTGAGATTGGAGGACGTGTTGCATGAGCTAGGCCCGAGTGATGTATTGATAAAGGGGGCAAACGCGGTCGATGCCAGCGGTGTTGCGGGAGTTTTTCTAGGCTCTAAAAGCGGCGGGACCATAGGCAGGTCAATAGGGACTTTGCTAGCTCGCGGCGTTAACATCGTAATGCCCGTCAGTTTGGAGAAGTTCATCCCTGGCTCAATAGTTGAGATCGCGAGGCTCTCAGGCACAGATAAAGCTGAGTACTCAGTTGGCGTGCCTCTTGGCCTAATGCCCGTGCCGGGTAAGCTTGTGACGGAAATTGAGGCGATTAGGATCCTATCCGGGGCGAAGGCGGTGGTAATGGGGAGAGGGGGAGTCTCCGGGGCTGAGGGGGCAATAACTTTTGTAATATTCGGCGATCGGGAGCAGCTTGAAAAGGTGAGGCGTCTCGTATTGGGGATAAAAGGCGAGCGAAACCCCGTTATAGAGACGGACTGCGAAACATGCGACAGGGCGTATTGTGGCATGAAGGTCAGGCTTCAGACTTTTCCTCCGTGTTCGCGCGCATAAGAGGAATTTTTATATATTTCGAAAAGCTTAAATATAAGTGAAAAAGGGTATTTATAAAACTTTTTGTGGTCGTTGGAATGAAACTACTGGGCAGGGTTCTCCATCTCACTAGGCGCGGGCTTGTGGTAAGGGTAGAGGGGCCTCCACCTATTGGGAGGGAGGTTTATGATCGCTCCAATAAAAAAGTGGGCACAATTTTAGACATCTTTGGGCCAGTTAACAGCCCATATGTGGCAATAAAGCCTGAAAAAGGGCTGAAGGAGGACGATCTCTCCGGGATTGTGGGAAGCGAGCTATACATTATTGAGGGGGGACGGCATGGAAAAGCTAGAAAAACAGAAGGCATGCCCTGAGTGCGGGAGCACAAAGCTTCTCAGGGATTACGAGAGGGCCGAGTTAGTGTGCGCTAGCTGCGGTTTTGTCATTCATGATAGAATTATGGATATGGGTCCGGAGTGGAGGGCGTTCGATCAGGAGCAGAGGGACAAGAGGGGGAGAGTTGGGGCCCCAATGACGTATACGATCCACGACAAAGGCTTGTCAACTATGATTGACTGGCGGGACAAGGATAGCCATGGAAAGGGTTTGACACCGAAGAGGCGCGCCCAAATATATCGCCTGCGCAAGTGGCAGAGGCGGATAAGGGTTTCGGATGCAACCGAACGAAACCTCGCGTTCGCCCTTTCAGAGCTTGACAGGATGGCATCTCACCTCGGGCTACCCCGCAATGTTAGGGAGGCCGCTGCGGTGATTTACAGAAGGGCGGTTGAGGGTCATTTGATCAGGGGGAGGTCGATAGAGGGTATAGCGGCAGCAGCGCTCTACGCCGCGTGTAGGGAGAGCAAGGTTCCCCGGACTCTGGATGAGATCGCCAGCGTTTCGAGGGTGAGCAAAAAGGAGATAGGTAGGAGCTATCGCTTCATAGCGCGCGAGCTGCTAATCCACCTGCGCCCGACAAGCCCGATAGATTATGTGCCTAGGTTTACCAGCGAGCTCGGGTTGAGCGGTGAGGCTCAGGTAAAGGCAGTTGAACTCCTTAAAGAGGCGAGCAAGAAGGGCCTCACTTCGGGCAGAGGCCCAACAGGGGTGGCAGCGGCGGCGATTTACATAGCAAGCGTGCTCACGGGCGAGCGGAGGACGCAGAGGGCGGTCGCTGATGTCGCCCGCGTTACTGAGGTTACAGTGAGGAATAGGTACAAGGAGCTCTGCGAGAAGCTGGGGCTTGATGTTGAGCTTTAGTTTTTCTTTTTTTTGAGGCTTCAAACCAGATGAAAGGTAGGGAGGCATAAGCAAAAAAATTGTTATAAATATAACAAATGCCGAGTTTCAACAGCGAGCCATGAAAATGAGGAAAGTCGCTGAACTCATTTGTTATAAATATAACAAAGATTTGAGCCCGACATTTGTTATAAATTAAGACCTAAATGAGGCATTTGTTATAAATATAACAAAGAAGTGCCGCGCGGGGAGACAAGGACTTCTAGATCGAGGCACATGCCCATTATAGAGCGAGAGGGCTGTTGGAGCGCCACGGGGAGCGAGGAAGGGAGTGGCTTTTCAACCTAGCGAAGAAACTTCCATCTAGCGTCGACGTGACATAAAAAAGCTTGGGCAAAATGGTATAGATGGAGATTTCCCATTTGAAGTTGCTCCGCACGCGCTTTTATAATGAAACGAAAAATAAAAAAATTAGGGGGTGACATGCCGAGATGCTCCGTCTGTGGGCGCGAGTTTCCCGAGAAGCATTTGATCCGCTGCGGCGAGTGCGGCAAGGCTTACTGCGAGCGGTGCGCTGAGAAAGACCCCGCGATCAAAGAGCTTGGGGTATGTTCGGACTGCGAGGAGGTATATGAGGCCGAGGAGGATTACTGGGGATGGGGAGAAGAGGAGGAGGACGAGTTTTAATGTTCGTAAAATTCGGCCTCGGTTCGAGCTAGGCATAAATCATCAAATCATTTCAGTTTGACCGACTCGATGATGTCGTAAACGCGCTTTATAACCTCTTCGACTTTTTCCTCTTTTACCAAGGCGACATCCCTTATTATCGATTTCTTGCCGTAGTATTCAACCAAGGGCTTTGTCTGGGTCTCGTATTCTTTCAGCCTGCGCCTTATAACTTCCGGCTTGTCGTCCTCTCGTTGATAAAGTTCTCCCCCGCACTTGTCGCATACTCCCGGTCTGGATGGGGGCATGCTTATTAAGTTGTATATAGCGCCGCAATTCCTGCACACCCTCCTCGAGGAGAGCCTCCTTATTATCACATCCTCAGGCACGGTTAGGTTTATCACCAAGTCGACATCAGCTATTTTTTCAAGGGCTTTAGCCTGTGCGGTCGTCCGAGGGAATCCGTCGAGTATGAATCCGTTTTTGCAGTCCGGCGCTGATATTCTCCTTCTCAAAATTTCGATGACGATCTCGTCAGGGACCAAGCCTCCCCCCTCCACAAATTTTTTCATGCTTGTTCCGAGTTCGGTCCCTTTGTGTATTTCTTCCCTTATCATGTCTCCGGTGGCGATGTGGGGGATGTTGTATCTCTCAGATATCAATTTGCTGTAGGTACCCTTTCCCGCTCCTGGCGGGCCGAAGATCACGAGTCTCATGGGAGTGAATAATTGTTTTTGGTTTAAATCGGTTGCGCATTTGGTTTTTGGCGGAGTTTTGGGACATTGCGTCTTTTCCATCACCGCGCTGACTTTTTTATTGTTACACGTGTATCAAAAAGATTCAGCCGTGCAGTGATTTATATGGGGACCGTGAAATACATTAGACAGCTCCCTTTGCGGTCGTAGGTGCTTTAATGCAGGCTGCGAGGAAAAAGCTCGGGCTAATAGTAAACCCCATTGCAGGGATGGGTGGAAGGGTCGGGCTGAAGGGCACTAACGGGAGGGACACTCTCAAAAGGGCGATCTCTCTGGGCGCGAAGCCCGTTTCGCCTGGGAGAGCTGTTGAGGCGCTTAAAAAATTGTCGCCTTTGAGGGGCGAAATCCAGCTAATCACATATCCCCGCGAGATGGGGGAGGACGAAGCAAGGGAGGCCGGTTTTTTTCCTGAGGTCATGGGGAAGATAACCCCTGGCCAAACGACGGCCGAGGACACGGTTAAAGCAGCGAGGGAGATGAGGGAAAAAGGTGTAGATTTGATCCTAGCTGCGGGGGGCGATGGCACAATGGGAGACATAATAGGCGCGGTGGGGACATCGGTTCCAATCTTGGGCATCCCTGCCGGGGTTAAGCTGCACAGCGCATGTTTTGCCAACACCCCAGAGGCCGCGGGAATGATCGCGGCGCGCTTTTTGAGGGAAGGCTTACCCCTGCGCGAGGTTGAGGTGATGGACATTGATGAGGACTCATATCGGGAGGGGCGTCTATCCGCAAGGCTGAAGGGCTTCGCCTTAACTCCGTATGAGCCAACCATGGTGCAGTCCACCAAGGAGGGAAGCTCGGGACTTGATTTGGCAGATCAAAGGGCAATAGCCAGGTGGGTGTTTGAGCTTATGGAGCCAGACTGCACGTACATATTGGGGCCAGGCACCACCACGCGCGCCGTGGCGGAGGAGCTGGGCATAAAAAACTCCACCCTGCTCGGGGTTGACATAATAAAAAATTACAAGCTAGTAGCGCGCGACGTTAACGAGGAGCAAATCCTGCGTGAGATTGAGGGGAAAAAGGCAGTCATAATCGTTAGCCCTATAGGAAGGCAGGGGTTCATATTCGGGAGGGGAAATCAGCAGATAAGCCCCAGGGTAATTGAGCTCGTCGGGAAGGAGAATATATGGGTGCTGGCGACCCCTCAAAAGCTTAAGCTCACCCCCGTGCTCAAAGTTGACACGGGAGATAGCGATCTTGACAGAAGGCTCAGGGGTTATTTCCGCGTAATCACGGGCTACCGCGAGATGAGGATGGTAAAGGTTGAATGATCCGCGCAGGCTTTTTTAACTACTGGCCGACGCCGCATTTGAGCCTTCGAGAAGAAAGAAAATTTTGGCACTTGTGGGCGGGAACCCCACACCCTTTAGGGGCGGGATGAGACCGTCTTTATATGGGACATCCACACAATTGAGGAACAGAAAGGTATGTAGAGATGCTCGCCTATAGGTTCAGGCTTTACCCTTCGAGGGAACAAGAAAAAACACTGCTCGAGATACTCGAAGCGTGCAGGTTTGTTTACAACAAAGTGCTTGAGTGGGTCAACGGAGGAGAATCAAACCTGTTCGAGCTGAAGCGGAGGCTCCCCAAGCTCAAGGAAGAGAACCCTTGGCTGAGGAAGGCCTACTCACAGTCGCTTCAGAACGAGGTCTTCAGGGTCTTCAAGAACCTGCGGGTCCTCTCAGCCCTAAAGCGGAACGGAAGGAAGGTAGGCAGGCTCCGGTTCAAGGGCGCTGGCTGGTTCAAATCCTTCGTCTACCCCCAGTCTGGATTCAAGCTCGAGAACGGGAAGCTGATCCTTTCCAAGGTCGGGGGGATTCATATCAGACTCCACAGGGAGATTGTGGGGAGAGTGAAGGGGGTAATAGTGAAGAGGGAGAGATCCGGGAAGTGGTTCGCCATCTTCCAGGTAGAGGATGAACCCGAGCCTTTGCCAAGGACTGGGAGGGTAATTGGAATAGATGTCGGGGTCAAGCACTTCCTCACGGACAGCGAGGGCTGGCAGATTGAGAACCCGAGGTTCTACGAGCGGACGATTGAGAGGATAAGGAGGAGGCAGAAAAAGCTGTCGAAGAAGGAGAAGGGCTCGAAGAACAGGGAGAAAGCCAGGGTCAAGCTGGCGAAGGCATATGAGAAGCTGGTGAACCAGAGGGACGACTTCCTCCACAAGCTCTCAAGGTTCTACATAAATAACTACCACCTTATTGCCGTTGAGCGCCTTAACATCTCTGGGATGGTCAGAAACCACCATCTGGGCGGGAAGATCCTAGATGCCTCTTGGGGAAAATTCCTCCGGATGCTCTCCTACAAGGCTGAAAGAGCTGGTAGGAGGGTAGTGGAGGTGAACCCGAGGGGTACTTCGCAGAACGTTCCGGATGGGTTCGACCGCGACTACGTTGCAGCATGCCGAATCCTCTCCCTAGGGCTGGGACGGCCCGAATTAACGCCTGTGGAGATGGGGCCTCCACGGGAACTCGTATCGGTTCCCGCGAGCACCGTCGTTGAATCAGGAAGCCCACACCCGTTTACGGTTGGGTAGTTCACTTTTGGTGTTGTACCAAACTATGGTCAAAGCTATGACATTGCTCTTAGGATAGTCGCCCCAGACTATCGTGTTTTTGCCGTCTAGCTTGTCGCTTGTCCACGCGAGGTCGCCGTAGCCCTTGTTGGTGGTGGTAATCGCGTCGCTGAAGAGGTCCACCTTGACGCCCCCCCATCCGCTGTATGCGCCGTCATCCCATTCCTCGGCGGCCAACCAAATAGTTTTCTCTTTTTTTTAGTCTCTCTGCGAAACATGAAAAAAATTGAAGATAGCTAAAGTTAATTAGCCCGCAAAAATTTGGGGAGAGGCAATGCAAGAATTTTTTGGATAGTCTAAATTTTTCTAGAATTTTGTTAGGGTCAAATAACCTTCCGATTTGACCACGATCAAGTCCTCCCAGCGCGCCCCTCCAACCCTTGGAACATAAACCCCTGGCTCGACGGTGATCACCATCCCTTCCCTTAGCAAATCTTTCGACTTTGGCGATAAGTATGGCGGCTCGTGGATGTCGAGCCCAACTCCGTGTCCGGTGTTGTGCAGGTAAAAGCTTTCTAAGCCGGACTCGCCGATTACGCCTCGTGCAGCTTTGTCAATTTCCGCAGCCCTAGCGCCCTCGCGGACCATCTGCAGGGCAGCATTTTGGGACTGTTTGACGATTTCTATCAGTTTTAGCTGTTTTGGGGTTGGCTTAATCGCGAAGGTTCTCGTCATGTCAGAAGCGTATCCTTTGTAAACGGCCCCGAGGTCAACTATGATCAGTTCTCTCCCGCGAAGGCGTTTTTTTGAGGCAGTGGCGTGAGGCAACGAGGAGTTTTTGCCTGAGGCGACAATGGTTGCGAAGGGCACCCCCTCTGAGCCGTTTTTGCGCATGACGTATTCAGCTTCGGCGGCTATCTCAAGCTCAGTCCGCCCCTCTTCTATGAGCTCGGCGGCCCTTTGCATACCCTTAACAGCCAGCCGGGCTGAAGCGCGGATGAGTTCGATCTCCAGATCAGATTTTACTTTTCTCATCTCGGCGACCAATTTCGACATATCCAGGTAACTCGCGCGGTGAACTCTCTTAAGTTTCCCCAACAGATCGGCTTTTACACCGTCAAGCCCGACCTTTCTCGCCTTCATCTGTTTTAGCAGTTGACCGATGAGCTGCCAAGGCTCGCCGAAGAATAAATTTTCTCCCTTTCTTTTGGCCACCCTGTACTGGGAGAAAGCCCTTACATCTTTGAAGAAGCTCTCCCTTTTTGCCCTGTCAAACTCAAGGCGCGGGCAGATCAGCGTATTTTTTCCCCTTGAGATCACAACAGCTGAAGCAGCCGAGGTGCCCGCAAGGTATCGAACATTTTTGGTTGAGACAAGTGCATCGACCCCTCGCGCCTCAAGCTCCCCCATAAGCCTTTTCACGTTTTCCAAGTCCGCCCCCCTTTCACTTTGAGGATTTGGTTTAAAATATTGTTGCGCGAAGGATTAGGTGATGACGGCTAAACAGCTGGAGATCCAAAGGCGCTACGATCTGACATCGCGCATATACGAGTCCAGGTACCAGGAGGTGCAGCGGAGGAAATACGCTTCGGTATCCGCGGAAATTCCTAGCTCAAACATAATCCTCGACCTGGGATGCGGGACAGGCATGTTTTTCTCAGAGCTGAGCAACAGGGCAAAACTCCTGGTTGCCACAGACATCTCAATCGAAATGCTCAGGCATGCAAATTCTCGCCCCCAAATGGCTTTGCTCTTTCAATCCGATGCATCCAATCTCCCCCTCCGATGCCAGAGCTTGGACGCGGTCGTCTCAGTGACGATGCTGCAAAACGCCCCCGAGCCATTGAAGGTCATCTCAGAGATCGCAAGAGTTTTAAAAAGCGGGGGAGTGGCCGCGATAACTTCTCTCAGGCGTAAGTCTAGCCCAGACCAAATTTTAGAGTGGGTGCGGAGGGCCGATTTGAGGGGAGTAAAAGTAGAGGAAGGGGTGGGAGGGGAGGATATCCTATGTGTGGCGAGAAAGTCAAGAACCCCTCCCTAGCGGAAGGGGCTTGAGATGGTGGTATCAACGCAAGTCTTGACTAGAGGGCTCGGCGATAGCCGAGTTAGCGGCGCCGTGGGCTACAAGGACGTACGGATGCGTGACCTAGTCCGTACCTCTCCGGCAGAACCACTGAATGCCACGGTCGGGCGCAAGCTCGGCCTAAGCCTGCGGTGCAACCTCGAAGGTCGCTCAACTCCGAAAGGAGGGCGTATATCGCCAGCTCCGAGGGTGCCGGTCGTGGGAGTCGACGGAAGACCGCTGATGCCCACGACCTCCCAGAGAGCGAGAAAACTTTTGAGGGGCGGCGTAGCGGAGAAGCGCTGGAACAAATTGGGGCAGTTCTACCTGCAAATGCTGAGACCAGTTGGTATCAAGAAACAGCCAGTTTGTCTCGCTATCGACACTGGGAGCAAGTGGGACGGGATGGCCGTGGTGACGAAGAAACAGGTGCTGACGACCGCTGAGCTGGTGCTACCGTCGGGCATAGCCCACAAGCTTGAAGTGCGGAGGCAAATGCGCAGGGCGAGGCGGTACAGGAAAACGCCACGAAGGGCGAAGCGATTCGACAACCGACGCAGGCCAGAGGGCTGGATTGCACCATCGCAGAAAGCCAAGTTGGACTTCCGCACCAAGATTGTGGACGAATTGTGCAGAATCTATCCGATTGACAGGTTCGCAGTAGAGGACGTGCGGTTTAACCACTACAAAAAGCGTTGGGAGAAGTACTTCAGCACTGTGGAAATAGGGAAGGCAAGGTTTTACGAACACCTGCGGAAACTCGGAAGCCTAAGCCTGTACGACGGTGTGCAGACCGCCGAGTGGAGGGAAAAGTTCGGCTTACCGAAGAACCCGCGCAAGTCGGCCCTTGAGTGGGGCGCCCACGCCTCGGACGCGGTGGCGATAGGGTGCGCCGAGATGGGTTGCACCGATCCCGCTCTTCCTGAGTTTTGGGTGTGGAAGCGGTTCCAGAACGCTAGGAGGCAACTGCACAGGTTCGAGCTTGACAAGGGTGGAGTTCGTAAGAGGTATGGCGGGAGCTTGAGTGTCTACCCGTTCAAGAAAGCAGATGTGGTGCTGTGGCGTGGGAAGCTTGTGCGTATCGGCGGATTTATGGACAGGCGCATCTCCCTACACGAGTTCAACTTGAAGAACAAGCGCATCACACAGGTGGCGAAGCCAGAAGAGTGTGTGTATCTTTTCAACCAAAGAATATTCGGCGCACGCCAAGTCCCAATCCTCCCCACCCTTACGGATGGGGTCTCCTTGGGGGTTTTAGATGAAGACATTTATCTATTTCTTCGAGCTATAGAAAAATGGTGATGGTTTGCGATTGTTCCACGTTGCATCGGACGAGGAGATAAAGAGGGGGGAGACGACCGACATCTACTTCGTCAGGACCAAACAGGTGTTAAAGGCAAAGGGTCTGGATAGGGTTAGAGCATACGCCGAGGTAACGACTGGCGGTTTGCCCAAGGCCTGGGGGGGGGGGGTCCTCGGCGGCGGGGGGGGGGTCGCAAGGTTTTTTGGG
>Ga0080004_1168013_pt1 | contig 16985 bp, 8 predicted proteins | sample WasSprMetagenome_FD_69207 | JGI IMG/M metagenome (GOLD analysis project Ga0080004, IMG submission 69207) | Sulfidic aquatic microbial communities from Washburn Spring, Yellowstone National Park, USA - WS (SPADES assembly) (version 2) | ecosystem: Environmental > Aquatic > Thermal springs > Hot... | reverse complement strand
CGCTTCCCAATAAGATCAAGCTCGGCCTGGAGCTCTACATGGAAGGTAGGGTATCCATAGGCAGGGCTGCTGAAATAGCTGGCTTACCAGTTACGGAGTTTGACTACATAAGGGCTAGGGCGAGGGTCCCGGTAAGGGGACCAGATGATTAGATGAGGCTATGGCTGTTTCAAACGCAACCCCGTTGATCTATCTTGCGAAAACATCCAATCTCAATATTCTTAGGAAAAATTATGGTAAGATCTACATATGCACTGATGTCTGGAGGGAAGTAACCTATCCCGTTTCCAGCGGTGGGCCGATTCCAAAAGATATTCCGATTATACTGCAAGTCAGAGCTGAAGTTGGTTGGAGATAAGGGATGTGGAGACAGAGGAGGCAAAAACATTAGAGATGAGTTGCTGTCCCAAGGGTTTGGAAGAGGTGAGTCCAATTCAATAACGTTGGCAAAGGAGTTGAATACTCTGTTGCTGGCAAACGATGAGGCTGCCATCATGGCTGCGAGGCGATATGGCGTGAAGACAAGATGGGTAACCGAGATCCTTCACGATGCGTTAAAATACAAGCATGTAAAGTCAGTTGAGGAGTATGTTCGAATTCTAGATGCTTGTATAGCTGAAAGACTTCACGTTAGCAGAAAAGAGAGGGAAAGAGCCATAGAAGCTACCAAGAAAGTAATGTGAAATGGCTTTCCAGCAGTTCTGCTCAGAGTTCTGCGTGAATACTAAGAATCCAATTTTTCTCCATCCTTTCAACAGAGTTTTCTCGGAGTCGCTCATTCTCGTTCATGAAGAAGATGAAAATATTGGTATAAGCATCAGTATACCCAAATGATCTAAAAGAATATTTTGGTACAAGCAACCATCTTTTCCTAGCTCTCTTAGCATCGAAGGTAATGCTACTAAAGCTCTTGGAAGTAGCGGGTAGCGAGGAGTTTTACGAAGTAGACCTTAAAAGAGTTAAAAAGGTAGAAGTTGAAGATGTTACTTATTTGTTAGATGTTTCTTCTTTATTTCTTCTGTTTTTACGATTTCTTTCCTCAAAACTCTTAATTAAAGAAAAATTTTAAGATTATAAATTTAAGAAACAAACTGAAATGCTAAACTATGGTAAAATTGAAATAAAGACCTCTAGAACCATTTTTCACAGGATTATCGTTTTCAGGAGAACCTTAAATTGCCTAGCTTCGCATAAACCTCTCTCAGAAGAGATTATTGCTTTCAGAAGTTATAATCATAGCTACTTTATATAAGCAAAATATAAATTTTACTTAGATTATAACATAAAGCTTATATTGATGCAATTAACTTCCTTTACTTGGTGAAAGAAAATGAGTGAAACAAGTTCTGCAAAGACGGAAGTAAAAGTTGCACTTGAAAAAGGCTTTACAAAGAAGAGTTTAGCGCTTATTCTTCTCTATACCCTAATATTTGTTCCAATTAATGCGTACGCTAATCAGATCGCAGGCGGTTCTGCTATGATTGGAAGTGGCCTGGGAGTTTTATTCATAGTTTCGTTAATCGGTGTGTACATCTCTAAGGCCTTTAGACTAACACCTCAAGAAGCCACTGTGTTCATGGCTGCGGTAGGAATAGGGGCAGGGAGCTCTTTCTGGATCATGTACTGGGGTTGGATGGAAGCTATGATAGGGTTTGTTTACAGAGTTCCAGAATGGAAAATACTCAGAGGGGTTATTCCAAGCTTCATAGTTCCAAAAGATAGCGTAATTTTAGATGCTTTATGGACAGGAAGCGCTTCAATGAATCTAGGAGCATGGTTAGGACCTATGCTGTTCTTTATGATAGCTGCTCTTGGATGGGCGTTTACTGGACTGTTTCTTTCGGGAATAATTGGAAAACAAATGCTTGAAGTTGAACGGCTCCCATTCCCCGTAGGTACTATCACAGGATACGAAACACTTTACGTCACCAAGTACGAAGACTCAGAGCGTCCAAAACTCTTTAGTTTAGTTAAGGGTAAGTACATATGGTTAGGGTTTCTTATAGGCGCAGTTGTTTTCTTCCCAACAGTAATTGTTTCTGATTGGTTCCCAAGCTTTTGGCCCTCTCTCGGAATTTCTTTACCATATCCAACTCAATTTGCATTAGGACCATGGTTAAATACAGTGTTAGCTGACTTAAGAAAGTGGGCACCTGTTGATACTGGTTTATTTTTCCTTCCAACTACTGTAGTTTTTGCTTACATTGCACCTTCAGATGTAACGCTTACAGTCTGGCTATTTTTCATCATATTTAAATGGATATGGCCAATTATAGGTTATGGTACTGGAATTGTACCTCAAGGAAAAGATTACTTCAACATGCAGTCGTTTGGAGGACCAAACTTAAATTGGATATTTAGCGATGGCAGTGGAATATGGTATGGTATAGCTTTAGCTTGGATAGTTTCGAATCGTAAAGTTATTGTTGATAGCTTTAGATCAGCTTTCAGGTCATTGAGTTCTGGAAAGAGTAAATTCACAGATGAAAAAGGCGAACTGACAGATGCAGCAATGTGGATAGGTCTAGGCTTCTCAATTTTACTTGTATTGATAACAATGCTTGCGATTGGCGTTCCAATAATTATGGCAATAATAATTGCAATAGCCTTCATCGTAGCTCAAATAGCATGGGCAAGAGCAATGGGTGAAGGTTACATAGCTCAAGTTTCTGGTCCTAGGCCATTCTACTCTTTAAGAAGTCAGGTCATGGACATTGGGTTGGCTTTAGGTATCTTCCCCTCGCCTTCTAGAGAAAACTTTAGCACAGCTGCATACATGACCGGTTACTCTACTCACTTTTACTTTGGAGTAATTTATCAGTCGCCAAACAGAGCTGCTGATGTATTAAATAACTTTAGGGCTGCCCAACTAACTAAAACTTCTTATTCTGACATAATTAAAGCTATACTTATAACTGTCATAGTTGGATATTTCCTTGGGGTACTCTTTACAACTGCATCGCTTCATGCAAAAGGTGGTTCCAATATCAGAGGTTATGCCTTTAGTCCTGGATTTTTCACTAATATGAGAATGACAATAGGTTCAATAGATCCAACAGAAAGCTCAACTGCTGTTGGTGGTCCATTAGGGTACTATCTGCATTTCATCATAGGGATTGCTTTAGCTTTTCTCATATACTACCTTAGGTCTAGGTATGTATGGTTCTTCGTTAATCCTGTAGGGCTCGTACTTTCTCCAATAGCATTTTTTGCTCTAAATGCCTTCCTTGGATGGTTACTCAAGTACCTTACATTAAGAATAGGAGGTACAAAACTTTACGAAGAGAAAGCAATACCATTCTGTGTTGGATATATGCTCGCAATTGCTCTTCTTCTCGGATTCTTAGATCCTATAGGAATATTTGTGATGCAAGCAGGTCAATTTAAGCTAGGAGGTTTCTAGGTTGCCTCTTTATTATTTTTTTATTTATTTTTATATTACTTTCATATGTCTAGAAGAATATTTTTAAAGTAGAGGTGAATTAGTAGAATGCGCTGTATGCTATCAAACATATTGTTGAAAGCGTTCTTTCTTTTTTTGATATTTTTGATCATTTTATATCCGTTTGAACCTACCTACAGCCAAGGTAATATAGATATTAAAAAACTGCAAGATGCTATGGACCTAATGAACATGACAAAAATTCAAGAACATGTGCGTTTCTTTTCTTCTCTTAATTCCAGAGTTATTGGAACTAATGGTTTCTATGAGGCTGCAGAGTACATAAAAAACGAGTTTTCAAAGTATGGCTTAAAAGAAGGTCCGGATGGCTTTTTCCATATTTACAACCATACAGCAACTGTTGAAAACTTTGCAGAACTTTTGGTTGAGCCGCTAAATGTTAGAGTAAAATTACTTACAGTTTGGCCTAACCTCATACTTACAAGCAAGACACCTCCTAATGGAATTGAAGGTGAACTGACATACATAGGTGGTATTGGAGATCTTAAAGATTTTGACGGTAAGGAAGTCAGAAATAGGATTGTTGTTATGAACTATGAAACAGGTTCAAACTGGTTGAACGCTGCAAAATTAGGTGCAAAAGCTGTCATTTTTATCTCTTCGAACAATTCTATTACAGATGATCCATTGAGTAAGTTTGTTGCAGCACCACTTTACTTTCCTAGATATTATGCTGCTCAAAATGCTAGTCTCATAAAAGAACTTGCATTAAAAGAATCAAGAGTAACAATTGTGAGTAACATGAGCTGGGAAGTTGTAAAGGGAATTAATGTTGTTGGAGTGATAGAAGGTTCTGATCCAGAATTAAAAGATCAAATCATAATCGTTTCTTCACACTTTGATTCTTGGTCGCCAGTGCCTGAACTAGCACCTGGAGCTGATGAGTCATGTGGTATCTCATCTTTACTTGAAATGGCTAGAGTTTTGGCAGAACAAGCTAAAGAAGGTAGTCCACCGAAGCGAACAATTTGGTTTGTTGCACTTTCTGGTAATTGGCAACAGCTCGACGGTGCAAGAAATTTTGTAATGGATTATATTTTCAACGGCACGTCTAAACAAGATTGGCCATATACAACTCCAAGTAAGTATAAAGTCTATGCATGGCTTGGAGTTGATCTTTCAACAGGTTCAAGTAAACTTGGCTTCTTATTTTTCAGTTACTTCTATAGGCCGCTTAACCTCTTGGGATTATATAGTGGAAGAACATCAGCGCTGGTACAATTGTTTAAGATAAACCAAAAACAGAACTTAAGGGCAGTTATCAATGCCATGAAAAATGTATCATCCAAATATTCACAGTATGAAAACGACGTTTTATTTGGTGATGATGATACACCTAAAACTACTCCCACAGGACTCCTACTTTCTGGAGGAGATTTATGGGGCGGTTTAAGCTATGTTCCGCGAAGAGATTACTTAGAATCAGAACCAGCTATGATCGCTGGTACACCAGCGCTAACTTTAAGGACAGTGTATGATTATAGAATAGTTTGGTGGACTACTAGAGATACCATAGAGAAAGTTAACTTCACCAATCTTGAACCTCAAGCATTATTCTCACTTGGTGTAGTCTGGATAGTATCAAACGTTGAAAACTTAGGCATAGATTATGAGTCTCAAGCTAAACCAACTGAGTTTAAAGTGACTCCAGGCACTTATACTGGACCAGGTATGTCTGCTATTAGGGGAAATCTTCAAACTTATGATATATTCACAGATAGGTTTGCAGATTACTACCCAAATGGAACTGGCCTTGTAATAGTTACAAGTCAACCATATGACCCAAGAAGTTATATCATAACAGCGGTTGATAAGAGAGGTAGATTTTTAATAAAGGGCTTGAGTTCACCATCGCTATACTACGGGTATGCTGGTATGGCTGGACCTCAACTACAATTCAGTGCATTTGTAGTTGATAACATAACTGGTAGAGTTGTTATGGCTCCTATGAGTGGCACTCATACTAGTGGGCTTTTTATTACCGGAGGATCAGCTTTCACAGGAATTCCTGCTGTCTATAGAGCTGGAGAACTTCTAAAGCTACCTGTGTATAAGCCAGCAACCATTATAATTTTTGATGCCTTTAGTCCTTATACTCTCTCCTCTCAGTATGTTGATCCTATTACGGGAGATCCATCAGATCCAATAAAAGATGCCGTTAGTGTAATTATAACAGCTCCTGTTCAGTTTTACCCGCCACTTGATTCTATATCGCCTCCTATTAACGTAATAACTGGAGCAACACACGATTCTTACTCTGGATGGGAGAACCCCTATACAAGTGTTTGGGTTGAGTATGTTACACCTGAATTGAGTACAGGCCTAATACTGAAAAGTACACAAGTCAATCTTCGTCTCGGGCTAATTGTAAATAGTAGCAAAGTTAACTTAGCAGGGAGTGGTTTTGTCCTTAAAGAAGGGCAAGAGTTAAGAGTTTCCGCGGTTCAAGTATGCTTTGATCTTTTTAATGTAAATGAAGAAAGAATAAGAAAGCTAGAATCATTTGGAATTCTTGATAAAAGTATCTTACAGCTACATAAAAATGATGGAGCCTTACTGAACGAGACCGAAGAATTACTTGCCAATGAACAATACAGCAAGGCTTATCCACTAGTATACACTATCTGGATGAGTGAAGTTCAAGTCTATAATCATTTACTTTCTACAATATACGATACAACTTCTGTAATGGTTTTCTTCGCAGCTATCTTGTTACCTTTTGCATACGTGCTAGAAGAATCAGTTTACGGCGGAGAAGAAGGAACAAAAACTGTAGCTGTGATTGCTGCTATATTTTGTTTTACTTATCTTTTGTTTGGTGTACTTCATCCTGGATTTACTATCGCTTCAAGTGCAATAACAGTAGCACTCGGGTTTGTTATTATTGTACTTTCGATTCCAGTTTTTGCTATCTTTTTAGGCGAGGTTTCTGTAGCAGTAAAAGAGCTTAGAAGGAAAATGCTTGGAACTCATGAAGAGGAAGTATCTAGAATATCGCAGACGTCTACAGCTTTTACTATTGGAATTAGAAACCTAAAAAAAAGAACTTTGAGAACAACTTTAACAGCAATTAGTCTTATAGTGTTTGTAGCATCCCTAACTTCGCTTACATCACTAACAACTCTAAGAATTACACAGTATACTACCTTGCCAGGGCCTCTTATTGGTGGGAAGAATGTTGAGCCAATTGCGCTTTATGACGGAATTCAGGTTAAACAAATAGGACTAAGCCCCATTTCTCCTAACCTAATTGAAGCGATACAGGCAGTTCTTGGCCATAATGCCTCTGTTGATTTTGAAGTTTGGTACTATCCAAACTTTTTCACTACTCTTTCTGAAGAAAGAACTTTTGAACTGTTCAATTCTCAAGGTAATACTTACACATTCAATGCTTTGTTGGGCTTAACACCAAGATTAGTAGAGCTGTATAACATGACTGCATTCTTCAATGGAACCCTTCCTGATTTGAGTCAGTACTCAGGAATTCCTGATGTGATGCCCGTAGTTCTTCCTAAGTCAGCATGTGAGAAACTAGGATACAAGCTTAATGATAAGTTCACTGCCATTGGTCTTAACTTCGTTGTAACTGGTATGTTTGACGATGAGGATTTGAACAAAGAGCATACGTTAGTTGACCTTGACCAAGATATTCCCACGCCCATCGATCTTTCTATGATAAAGCTTGGAGCGCAACAGTTAGCTGCTCTAGAATCTCCATCACGCTTAAAAAAACTTGATTGGTCTAGGATTATGATCTTGCCAGCCAACATTGCACTTAGCTTAGGCGGAAAAATAAGACAAGTATCTTTCACTTTTCCGAATAAGTCAGATTTTGAAGAAGTAGTATCAACAAAAATGGAGACTTCTATAACTAGACTGATAGATATATATAACCTTGAAGTAGTAGTTGGAGAAAAAGGAAAAGGTGTTAAGCTTATGAGTAGGCGCAATCAAGTAATTGTTTCTGGCTTAAATCTTTTGTTGATACCTCTTGCGATAGTAATACTTGCCATCTTTAATACCTTCTTAGCCAGCGTCTATGAAAGAACAAAGGAAATAAAGACATTTAGTGCCGTGGGCCTATCACCAACTGGTGTTGCGGGAATGTTTATTGCAGAAGCGCTAACATTTGGGCTGATATCTGCTGTCGCAGGTTACGTACTAGGCATTGGACTAGTTAAGCTTTTACCTGAAAGCTTTACACCAAACTATTCTACTGCTGTTATTGTCATAGTTATAGGGTTGTCGATAATTGCAATCATAATAGCTTCTTTCTATCCAGCGTTAATGGCAAGTCGACTTGTAACACCGTCGCTTGAAAGAAAATGGAAAATTCCAACCAAGCCGGTAGGAGGCGTATGGGAAATACCCATGCCTTTTACCGCTGAAAAAATTGAAGAAGCACTAGCAGTTTTATATTTTGTTAAGGAGTATCTCGATGCAAATACTCTTGAAAGGTCTGGGACTATGTTCGCAACAGAGTCGAGTGAGCTATTAAAAACCAGTGAAGGAGACTGGATACTAAGAAATGCTGTTAGGTTAGCACCATTTGAAAGTGGACTATCTCAAATATCAGATTTAAGGGTCACTCGTGATAAAGAAGGAAAAGTGATATTTAACCTTAAACTTGAGCATAAAAGTGGACCTTTAGCTCAATGGGTTGTATCTGCGAGAGAATTTGTAGGAATAATAAGAAAGCAGCTTCTCTTATGGCGAGGTTTGGTACCTAGCGAAAAAATGAAATATACTGAACAAGCTTTAAGGAAGGTGAGTGAAACATGACTGCCACAAGTTTAAAGAGAGAAGAAAGGGTTATGACAAGCAGAGGAATACTTGCAATACTATTTGCTTTACTTGTTATTTCACCAATTAATATATTTACCTCCTACACAATAGGAAGTAGTCTTGGTGGTTCTCTTTTAACTTTGTTACTCTTATTCGAAATTGGGAAGTTAACAGGTAATCCTTTAAGAAAGGAAGAAGCATTCTTAGTATACTTCATGGTAGCTTATCTTACGAGTTCGTTAACTCCTGGTTTGCTGTTGTTCTGGGGTTTTCCAATTCAAACTACATTTAATGTTAACTTTCCTCTATGGAAATCTTTAGGAATAAGCGAATATGCAAGTCAGTTTTGGTGGTACGCTCCTAAGATAGCTTATAGCCTAAACGCTCCCAGAATAATAGGATTAGATTGGATGCCAAATATAATACTTGCGCTTCTAAACTATACTTTAACACTTATGATCTGGATTTCATGCTCTTTCATAATAGCAGCTCTTTTTGCAAGAAAAGAAGAAAAGATGCCATTTCCTGCAGCACAAGTACAAATACAGACGATAGTTGGTCTCGCAGAACCAGAACCTGCAAGGATGAGAATTCTATCACTTTCTGCTGCTGGTGGACTTATATGGGGGTTAATAGTTTATGGCCTTCCAATTTTGTCGTATACATTTCTAGGAGTACAAATAGAAACAGGTGCACTGTTATTTAAAGACCTTACTAGAGCTATACAACAGTACCTTCCCGGCGCCACTTTTGCATTAGCAATAGACCTTGGAGTAGTAATGTCGGGCTGGATTGTTCCAAGTAATGTAGTGATAAGTGCTTTCGCCTCTTCACTACTTTTCTTCGTTCTAGGGAACTTTCTTGCTTTGAAGCTTCCGTGGGAATACTTTAGCTTATGGCAGAGAGATTATCACTATGGCTTAGATATTGTTCGAACTTATCAGTACTCATATTTAGACATTTGGTTCAGCCCATTCATAGGACTGACTCTTGCCGCTGGAGTTCTTCCATTCGTACTACATATAAAGCGATACTACAAGGGTCTTAAGAGTTTAGCTAGAAGTGCATCTGAAGCTAGGGCAGCAGGAGAGATACCCTTAAGCTGGATAGTCATTATTTACTTTAGCGCTACAGTTGCTTCAATAGCTGTGAATAAGTTTTTAATACTTCCAAATTTTCCTCTTTGGCCTTACTTGGTTTTTTCATTGTTTGGTTTTATGTTAGCTATGTTGTTTGGGTGGGGAGTAGCTGAAACAGGCTTTGGAGGTCCGGGTATAGCAGATGTAGATAAAGTTTTAATATGGGCATCTGGATACAAAGAATTAGACGTCTTCCTAGGAGGTTTTCCACCAATAACTCCGGGAGCTGCACCAGCAGTTCTTGTGAACAACGCATGGATAGTTGGGGAAGCATGCGGAGTAAAACCTAGTACCTATTTTAAGTGGATGCTTTTGCTAACACCCATTGGTCTTTTAATGAACTATTTATATATTAACATAATCTGGTCAATAGCCCCAATTCCATCAAGTTTATTCTATTCGCCAAACATCAGCTGGCCAATTGATGCCGTTAGGTGGACATTCTGGCCTAGCTTGATAACAGGAAAGCTTCCCTATGTTGGAAAAGTAAACCTTGATTACAGCGTTGTGATAATATCATTTTTGTTATCAGGACTATTTTACTTAGCGACAGAATTCTTTAAATTACCCTTTTCTTTCATAGGATTCTTAATAGGCGCTTCTCCAACATTTTATATCTCTACTTCTTTTTCTTGGTTTCTAGGAATGATTATAGGAAAGTTAGCTGAGAAGTATCTTGGAAAGGAATTTTGGAATAAATACAAGGCAACAATAGTTGCAGGATTTGGCATTGGTACAGGTCTGATAGCGGGATTATCCATTGCATTACTGATGGTAAAATCTTCTCTCTTTGCTTCACCATACTAAAAGAACAAAAGCTTTAAATATTTTTCTATTGTGCACGTACAATTAATATGATTGTAAAATCAGTTTGGATGCATCCTAACGATCTTGGAAAGTCAAGAGAAGGGTTACAAAAGGTATTTTCGAGGTTAGCGAAACATGGATTCTCAAAAGTCTTTCTCTTCGTGAAAAATAGTGATGGCTCTGTCATATTTAAGACAAAAAATCCAGAAGTGCGTTTCGCTATGAATTACTGGGATGGAGATCCGCTAAGAGACGTAGTTAGAGTAGCTCATGACTTCAATATAGAAATCCACCCAACTTTTGTAGTTTTCTGCGAAGGCAACTGGAAAGGGTGGAACACACCTTCTGAACCTAGTTTCTGGCTCTCTAAACACATTAACTACGTACAGTACAACAAGAAAGGAGAACCAATATTAAGATGGGCCGATCCTGCCAGGCAAGAAGTAAGAAATCACGAATCTGGCTTAATATTAGAGGTTGTAGAAAACTATGAGATAGACGGAGTGCAGTTAGATTATATAAGGTATCCTGAAGAATATGAAGGGTGTTTTTGCGATTATTGTAGAGAAACTGTAAGAAAATTGTATGGCTTCGATCCAAAGGAAATAACTCAACCAGACTATAAGCTAAGTATGTGGATCCAATGGAGAGTTCAAAATATTACCGGCTTTGTCGAAGAACTTAGACTAAGAATGAAAAGTAAAAATCCAAAAATAAAACTTTCAGCAGCTGTCTTTAAAGATTATCCTAGGTGCATTACAACCGTGGCTCAAGACTGGGTGAATTGGATTGAAAAAGGCATCGTCGACTTCGTTTGCCCCATGACCTATGAGTATGATTTAAGAGTAGCCAAGTATCTTGCGAGAAATCATCGGGCTGTTGCTGGTAAGGATGCAACCGTATACGAGGGAATTGGCAAAAGATCCAGTCAGTCAATACTCTCACCAAAAGATGTATTCGCGCAAGCCGATGCATTCGTGAAAGAAGGAGCGAATGGAATTGTGATATTCAGCCATAGCTCTCTTGAGGATGAAGATCTTATTGAGTTAGACAAAGTTCAGTAATTTTTTCATTGTACAATCAATACAAATGGTCAAAATTCTTTGTTTCTCATGTCTCACTCGCGTAATAACAATCTGAGTTTTCCTTAAGAAAGTTTTAATAATCTTGGAGAGAACTATACTCGAAGGTCGTTCGTTCTGTAATTAGAGAGCGAAAATTCCATTATACAATAATACAATACCCGATTTAATCTTTTCAGAAACGGATTCTTGTCATTTTCCTTTTTTATTACTTCTTTTTCTGCGTTAAAAACTTTTATATTGTAAGTAAAAAAGAATTTAGGCGGATGAAAGTAGGTTACGCAAAAAGAGATGTTACTCCACCAGTTGGTATCAGACTTGGAGGCTATGGTCATAGACTAGGAAAGCCCTCTCAAACAATTCATGATCCTCTTTTTGTTAGTTCAATATTCTTAGAGTCAAACAAAGAAGAGGCAATCTTAATCCATGCAGACATTCTTGGAATTTACAAAAATTTGGCAGACGAGATAAAGAATGTTGTTCATGAAAAAGTTGGTATAGCTCAAAATAAGATTTTCTTTACAACAACGCATACTCACTCTGGACCTGAAACAATAATTCCAATGTGGCCAAACACTTTTCCATATAGTAAAGAAGAGAAGAAGATTCTTGAAGATTGGATCAATTTATTTAAAGAAAAAGTGGTTGAAGTTGCTTCTGAATCTGTTGATGAAGCTTCTCATTCTTCAACAAAAATAGGTACCACTAGCATTTCAGGTTTAACTTTTAACAGAACCTATAGAAATAGTGTTGTCGACGATCAAGTTCCATTTATTTACTTCAGCGAAAAAAGAGTTTTATTGTTAAACTATACTTGCCACCCTGTATGCAACACAGACTTTGGAATATCTGCAGACTATCCTGGTGAAATTTATTCAAACCTTAAGAAACATGGAATAGAAAGCTTCTTCACAACTGGTGCTACTGGAGATATAGACCCTATAAAGAAAGGAAGGGAGTTCATTTCAAAGATTGGGCATGAAATTTCATCAGCTTTAATTAATGCTCTTGGTAGTACTAGGGAAACAAGTGACGAGAGGATGGAAATTAAAAAGAAAGAAATTTTGCTTAACTTAAGAACTGCTAAAAATTTAGAAGAAGCAAAAGAAAAGTTTGAACAAACGTTTAATAAGTGTAGAGATAAACTTAATGATGCTCAATGTTTGTCAAGTCTCCTTTATGCTGACGAAGAGTATGAAATTGCAAAAGACAATAGAACTAATGTTGAAACAGTAATTCAAACTTTAACTATAGGCAAAGATTTTGTTTTTGTATCAGTTCCTGGAGAACTCTTTGTAGAATTTGGGCTAAAAATAAAGAACTTCGCTAATTTAAAAGGGTACAAGTGCGCAATTATATCTTGCTACTCAGAAGATTATATAGGCTATATTCCAGATGACAGAGCGTATGAAATAGGAGCATATGAAGCTACTCTTGCTAGATGGAGTAGAGTTAGCCCTGGATCTGGAGACCTCATCACTTCAGAAATCCTAAAGATGCTAACTCATCAGTAGAAGAGTTAATTGTATTCTCTTGAGTTAACAATGCTTGATCTTTTAAGAATGTTTACGGACCGGTAAGGGTTTGCTCACCAGTTTGGCGGGACTACCTAAAATCGGTCGATGAATATGTCGAATTCTAGACGCTTGCATAAGTCAAGGCCTTTACGTTAGTAGAAAGCGAAGGGGAGAGGGCTATAGACGCTGCCAAGAAAATAGTTTAAAACTTGGTCTCAAATAGACTCCTTCCTCCAGATTAACAATTGCTCATGTATTATCCTTATTAGGCCTGAGCTATACTTTTTCAAGTTTGACTTAACGTTGTGTTAAATTTTATTATCTCCTAAATCAGCTTCGTATTCTCTGAATCTCTTATGTCTCTAGCTATGCACGTGTAAACTCCTTTCTTACGAAAATTTCCAATTAGGAATACAAGGTAGCCGTTCTTCTTAAGCACTCTTACTGATAAGGGAGAGTATTGTTTGAAGCTTGTTTAAGAAATCTTTGTAAGTTGGAGCATTGCTTAAGTCCCTCGGGTCTTTAGAATACCTTATAATGTTCCAGAAGGTAGTGGAGGAAAAGTCAAACTCCTCTTTATGAATAAGTAGACTCCATCAAGCTTTTAACTCAGTCCTACACTCTTGAGATTTTAGGAACTGTGTTCCTTTCCAATTTAAAAATTAAAAAATACACAAACTTCTACAAGCTGACCAAAAGAAAAATTTTTAAATTCTTAAAAAATATTTTTATTTATGTCACAAGATAGATGGATTGACATAGAAACCGCAAAGAAATTATTAAAGAAAGTGTGTTATTTTTTAGAAATTGATAAATCTGGAGTAGCCGATTTCAAAATAACAAATGGAAAGGAAGCTGTATTGATGTCTCTTTATACAGAAGCATTTTTTCTTTTTAATGAAAAATACAAATTTAAATTTAGACCTATTGCTGATGCATTTCATGCAAGAGAGCCATTAACTCTAATTCCATTTCAGGAAGAAGTGTGGTCATCGAGCGAAGTTGCACCTATTTTTGTAGAGCCACTTTCCATGTACTTCAAATTTTTCCCAGATTTAGTTAAACCAAAATATTTATTTATGGTCAATGCCGTGAATTATTCAAAAAAGAAATATGATTACTCTGGAAAACCGTATTATGAGTTGTATAAAAAAGATAAAATCATTAAAGATATCTTAGAAAAAATTAGGGCAAATAATATTCGCTCAACTGACTGCTTGATATGGATTTCTAACCCGGATGGAACTTATAGCGAAGATTTTTGGGAATATGTCTCAGGAGTTGTTTTGAGAGAAAAAGGCTATTTTGTAACTTATTATAGCTTGGGTGGAGGAGATTTGTATGCATACTACATTCCAGATTATATTGAAAAATTAATTAAAAACAATTTCCTAAATAAGGGAGCATTCATAGAAGAGTTGGAAATGTTTGGAATATTCAATGAAACTAAATCCACATTTACACCATCTAAGACGAAATATGAATCAATTGTAGTTGAAGCTGAATCGAGTGAAATGAGAACAAGGTCTTGCAGCGAGAATGCAGGTGTAGGTCAGGTTTTAAAATACTTATTGGATTGGAAAGCTGGTTACACTAGTGCTTTTGTTTCAGGACCATTTACAAAAATAACAGATATTTATGAAAAATATAGAGATAAAATTGGCTTAATAAGTTGTGACGAGGATGGAAACTTAATTTTTTCCGAGCCTAGCACGTACAAAGAGCCATCAGAAGATAAAATTGAAATAATTAAAAACCTAATAAAATGTTCACTTTTAAGAAACTTAAGTTTTGAAGAAAGGTGCAAATTAATAGGAATTTCTCCAACTAATCTTAATCTTAACGAATATTTTGATAAAATTTTAAGTTTAGATATAGACCGTATTCTTGAAAAGATAAGAGAGAAACTTAAAATTTAACTATCATTTATCTTCATTTCCTTCCCTTTTGCAGTAGTCTATAAACTGCTTGAATGCCTCGTAGAAGCGGCACCGCTTCCACTAAGAAAGTTTGCACGTAAAAAACGCAAACGAAACAAATTCTTCAGCGCTCTTGTAATTCGAACTCATAACCAGTTTCATCTTAAAGGGTTTGCTTCAACGATTCAAGTAGCGCGAACATTCTTTATTTTTAGATGGTATTATTTTTCCATAGTTCAGGAAAATCCTCTTTTAAGAATTCTATTTTCTCTAAAGGAAACTTGTAAATCCTTTTTCTTTTGTTTATTTTTATTTCACCCCCTACTATTTCTTTACCCTCTAGTTTGTAGTTTACCAATTCCAGGTTGTACCCATCCAAATTATATAGGTCTGAATATTTTGAAATTTTACCTCCTCCCGAATAGTATATCCCAAAATAATACTTAAGGTGCTCTAAAAGTTCATTTCTTATTCCATTTTCATACGCTTTGTTTATTTCATCACTACTGCTCTTAAAAGGCCACTTAACTAACCTATAATAGAACCAACTTTTTCTAAATGGATCTTCTGGATAAAGGAATGTACTTTCGTAGCAGTTTCTTCTTTCTTCGCTTGGTAGCCACTCTTTTCTAAACTTTCTTCTATACTCTGTTAAAGCTTCAACTCTTCTCATAACATTATCAACTATTTCATCATCGTTCATTCCTTTTGTAGGAAAAGTGAGAGAAACATGACCTAGGAATTCAAAACTATACTTCAAGTTAGAAGAACCATCCTGCGAGCTTACAGTTAAACCATTGGTTCCTACTTTAGAAAAATCAAAATTGATGTTGTGTCTTTCTAATGATTCTTTTAATATCCTCAGGAAAACTTCTATGTCTTTTATTACTGCAGGAATAAGCCTAGCTGCTTTCATTCTATCTTCTCTTTCTTTAAGTGTAAAATCAGAAAAAGTTATTGCATAGTAAGCCTCGCTTAAAAGCTTTAAGTCTAAGTCTTTCCATTGATAAATTTCTATCAAACCATTCTTATAGAATGTTATGCGTTCTACAGTTACAGGATAGGGGTCAATAAAATCATCTGGCCACTTTATTCTTCTTTCCTCGTCAAAGTAAATATGTCTAAGTTCAGCCCGCATGAAAAAAGTTCCTAGCTCCCTTCCGTCTTGAGTTTTAACTGGATACTCTAGTTCGTACCATGATGGAGTAACATAACATGACCAAAGTGCGTCTTCGAGACCGTACACAACACGAAATTCACGTCCATAGTTTTCTGTAGCTAACTTTCTTATCTTCTCTGCTATTCGCTTTCCTCTTTCTTCTTCCATTTTACCACTTCACCCATTCTCCCTTTTTTCCTTCCTCATCCACCTTATTAAAGTCAAACTTTCTTACAAATATTTCAATCTTATCGGAAAGGATGTTCATTGAAAAAGCATAACCATAATCTGAAAATGACCACTTTTCTTTACCTTTCTCTCTTTCAAGTAAGATATTTACAGTTTCACTCATATGATCTCTTAATTCGTCTTTCATTTTATCAAAGTCTTGGTCAAGATTTCCTTCTCCAGACAAGTGAGACTTAGCCTCAGCAACAAAGTAAATTATCTTCCTGTCTCTATCTGTTGCATTAATATCGAACAAGTAACCTTTTATGTTTTTTCCAGTTTTATCAACTGTTATTGCTATATCGCTTGGAATTTCAAAAGTGCTTCTTCTTTCTTCTAAAAGAATTTCTCTTATAATCTCAGTACTTAGGATACCTTGAGCAGTTGAATCGCAAATAAGCATGTCTGAGCGCAGAGAGTCAAAATCTTCTAGGTTTCCTACAGAAAATACTCTTGTAAGCCCGTTATTAATTTTTTCAAGTTCCACTAAATTAAGATTCTTCACGTAATTCAATACTTTTCTTTCAATCTCTTCGAACTCATCGTCATAAGGATGTATATGCTCGTCGGAAAACTCATTTGCATCTTTATTCCATTTCATCCTAGAAGCCCATGTATCATTTCCATGTTTATACTTTATTATCAAAATCGTACTACCATCCTTTAAGCTCTTCGTTAACTCAAAGCTTTTTATGTCTCTTCCTGAATATCTCTTAAAAGGTATGAATGAGTATGCTGTATTTAGTTTTCCACTGTTTTGGTCTGCAAGAAGGTCAACAGCGATAGCTTTACCAGTATCATTGTTAAGCGTTACAGTTGCCCTTAGACCACCTCTCACCAGGTCACTAACTTTTAGATTGTACACATATTCAACGTAAGTACCTTC
>Ga0080004_1136415_pt1 | contig 16999 bp, 19 predicted proteins | sample WasSprMetagenome_FD_69207 | JGI IMG/M metagenome (GOLD analysis project Ga0080004, IMG submission 69207) | Sulfidic aquatic microbial communities from Washburn Spring, Yellowstone National Park, USA - WS (SPADES assembly) (version 2) | ecosystem: Environmental > Aquatic > Thermal springs > Hot... | reverse complement strand
CGACAAATAACATTAACAAGTTCAACGAAGCCCGCGAAGTTTTAAGCTCATATAAAATAGCTGTTGGCATGCTAAGATTTAAAACCGTAGAAATACAAAGCGAAAGCCTAGAGGAAATAGCTAAAACCAGCGTGTTATGCGCCTTTGGAAAATGCGGCCTACCCATAATAGTAGAGGATGCTGGACTGTTTGTGGATGCCTTAAACGGTTTTCCAGGCCCTTATTCTTCCTACGTCTACAAAACTATAGGCAACGAGGGATTGCTTAAGCTTATGACTAATGTGGAAAATCGAAAAGCAAAGTTTCAGTCGGTGGTAGCCTATTTTTCGGAAGAATTAAAATCTCCACTGTGCTTTAAAGGTGAAATTCTTGGAGAAATAACCAAAGAAGTGCAGCAAGGGCATTCAGGCTTCGGCTTTGACCCAATTTTTAAACCAGCAGAAAGCGACAAAACTTTTGCTGAGATGAGTATTGTGGAAAAGAATGAATATTCCCATAGGGCAAGGGCTTTCCAGAAGTTTGCTGAATGGTATAAAAACCTTCAAGAAGGATTTTGAGCGAATTGTTTAAGTTAATCCATTTCAATAGTTAGCATGAAATTTAGAATCGAAGGTCTTAAATATACGTCTATCTTCGCTCTTACAAAATTTAAAAGGGGTAAAGTATGCCGAAACAGGAAAAAGGTAAATCCCATTCAACAAGACCAGTTAGCAAACGCCCCCCGAACTGGTGCAAATACCAGCCCGAAGAAGTTGAAGCCCTAGTCATCAAACTTGCTAAAGAAGGACATCCTCCAAGCCGCATAGGAACAATCCTAAGAGATCAGTACGCCATTCCCTTGGTTAAGTCAATAACTGGAAAAACAATAACTCAAATACTTAAAGAGGCTGGGCTTGCGCCTTCCACGCCAGAAGATCTAGAAGAACTCCTCAAGAAGGCCGCGCGACTTTCGACGCACCTTGAGAAAAACAAGAAAGACTTGCACAATAAGAGAGCGCTGCAGCTTATTGAGGCGAAAATTCACAAACTTGCAAGGTATTATAAACGTGAGGGCGTTTTGCCTCCCAATTGGAAGTATGAGCCAAAAATAGCCTCAATAACTTAAGCCTTCAACGCATGTTGTTTTAGGCTCCTGTAAAGTCTTGCTATTTTTAAATGAATTCTACTAATTAGTTGTCTGTGATGGCAATGACTTTAGACGTGAACCAAAATGCAAACTTCTTTAACTCAATTTCTAAGGCTTCTGAAATAATTTTAGAAACTGTTAAGGCGGACAGCCTAATCCATGTTTATTCCCACTTGGATGCTGATGGAATAGCAGCTGCTGGAATTATTGGCAAAGCCTTGTATAGGCTTGGCGCCAAGTTCCGCATTAGGATAACCCAGTGGGTTGATGAGAAACTGGTAGCTGAAATTCTCCAAGAGAAGCCTCAAATGGTAATATTCACAGATTTGGGAACAGAATACGCAAGTTTGCTAAGCCAGAAAACTTCAGATTTAAAAATCGTGGCTTTGGACCACCATCAAGTGGGCGGAGAATTAACCGAGGGTTTTCTATGCGTTAACCCTCACTTTCACGGCATAGACGGAGCACGGGACATTAGCGGTTCGGGAGTTGCATATTTTGTGGCTAAGGCCATGGACATGGCTAATGTGGATTTGGCGCCCATAGCGGTTGTGGGGGCTCTTGGAGATTTGCAGGACAAATATGACCAGCGGATGCTCGGTGGGTTAAACGAAAAGATAGTTGAAGACGCGAAAAACGCGGGGTTATTAATTGTTGAAAAAGATCTGATTTTCTTCGGCAGAGAAACCCGCCCCATCCATAAGGCATTAGCATCCACAACAAGCCCATTCATCCCAGAAATAAGCGGTGCAGAAGACAAAAGCTTAGCCTTCCTTGTGAGCCTTGACATAAAACCAAAATATGAGGATAAATGGAGAGCCTTAAGAGATCTTTCAGAAGATGAGAAAAAAAGGCTTTGCTCAGCCCTTGCAGATTATCTTCTTTCAAAAGGACTCCATTATGAAATATCAAATCTCATCGGGCATGTTTACACTTTGAACCTTGAAGAGCCATGGACCCCCCTTAGGGACGGAAGAGAATTTGCAGTTTTGCTTAATGCTACAGGACGTATGGATAGGCCAAGCCTAGGCATAGCTGTCTGCATGGGCGACAGGGGCTCAGCCCTAGAAGAAGCCAATAAGGTTCTTGAAGATTACAGAAGAACAATCAACAAGTATCTTGGGTGGGTTATGGAAAAGCCCGGGCGAATGAAGGAGATGGAAAATATCTATGTTGTTTATGGCGAAGATTTTATAGATGACAAAATAATCGGTGCAGTTTCATCCATCCTTTCAACAAGCCTTCCAAACCCTGAAAAACCGTTAATTGCATATGCAGATGTGAAAGAAGAGGGACTTGTGAAAGTTTCCGCGAGAACCACAGACATGTTAGCCAACAGAGGGCTCAATCTTGGAGAGATTATGCAAGCTGCCGCTGAAAAATGCCTTGGAAAAGGCGGCGGCCACGATGTGGCTGCTGGAGCCCAAGTCCGCATGGAAAACATTGATGTTTTCCTAAAACTTGTTGATGAACTTGTTGGAAAACAGCTTGCTGGTGAAAAGATTGGAGGCTGAAATCGTTATTCAGTATGACGATGCTGAAAGTGCGAAGGCTGTAGCGGAAGCGGTTTCGCCTGACAATTTTAAAGCGCCGCCTGGTTTACTCATCAAAACACTCTGTAGGGAAAATGAAGTTTTAACGTTTATAAATTGCAGAAGAGAGCTTCCGACGTTCATATCCACAATTGACGATTTGCTGTTTTCTATTTTAATAGTGGAAAAAACTTTGAAAACGTTAAAGGAAACCGAATAGAAACTTGATAAGATTAAATAGTTGAGTTTAAGCTGTTAAAGGCTATAGGGAAATTGAAGTGCAAGGCAAGCGTGATGAAAGTGCTGGACATAAAATTGATCCGCGAAAACCCGGGGCTCGTAAGGAAGAACTTTGAACGAAGAGGCAGCCCAGAATATCTCGAGATGCTTGATTCACTGCTGGAATGCGACAAAGTGTGGCGGCAAAAACTAACAGAGCTAAACGAGCTTCGCCGCGAAAGAAACCGCATAACCGCAGAGATTGCAACAGCAAAAAAGAAGGGTAGAGACGTCTCTGCAATTGTTTCAAAGGCAAAAATAATAGATGGAAAAATCACTGAGCTAGAAGAGCAAGTAAGCAAACATGAAGAAAAAATACGCCAATACCTCATGAAACTTCCTAATCTCCTGCATGAGTCTGTTCCAATAGGTAAAGACGAGCTTGACAACGTAACTGTTAGAACGTGGGGAAAAATACCTGATTTCAGTTTTCCAGTAAAAGATCACATAGATTTAGGGTTAAGCCTAGACATAATGGACATTGAAAGGGCTGGAAAAATCGCAGGCGCCAGATTCTTCTACCTAAAAGGTGAAGGCGTTCTCTTAGATATGGCTTTACTGAACTTTGCACTGGAAGAGATGGTTAAAAAGGGCTATACCCCTATAGAACCGCCCTTTCTCATGAGGCGCAAGCCCTACGAGGGCGTTATAGCCCTCAGCGACTTTGAAGACAACCTATACAAAATTGAAGGTGAAGATCTATACCTAATTGCCACTTCGGAGCATCCTATGGCAGCGATGTTTATGGATGAAGTTTTAAAGGCAGAAGATTTGCCCGTAAAGTTTGTTGGGGTAAGCACTAATTTTAGAAAGGAAGCTGGAGCCCACGGCAAAGACACCAGGGGAATTTTCCGCACCCACCAATTCAACAAAATTGAACAGTTTATCTTCTGCAAACCAGAAGACTCTTGGAATTTTCATGAAGAACTGATAAGAAACGCTGAGGAACTTGTCCAAAAACTCGGCTTACCCTACCGTGTCGTAAACATCTGCACTGGCGAAATCGGAACAGTTGCCGCCAAAAAATATGACATTGAAGTTTGGATGCCTGTCCAAAGGGCTTATAGGGAAATAGTTTCATGCAGCAACTGCACAGACTACCAGGCAAGAAGACTGAACATAAAATACAGAGAGAAAGAAGGCGAGCCGCCGAAAGGTTTTGTGCACACTTTGAATTCCACAGCATTAGCCACTGGAAGAACAATGGTTGCAATCCTTGAAAACTACCAGCAAGAAGACGGCTCAGTGATAGTCCCAGAGGTTTTAAGAAAATATATGGGCGGTATAGAAAGAATCGAACCAAAAGGTAAAGCTTAATATTCTATTATGCGATTTTCTCCGCTGTTATAAATGGAGGGTGCAAGTGTCTACAAAAAAGGTAAGGGACAAGTGGCGTAGCAAAGCGTGGTACACAGTGTTGGCTCCACCCTACTTCGGAAACGCTGAGTTAGGCGCAATTCCCGCCGATGAACAAGAAAAGCTTATAGGCAGAGTAATCGAGGCGACATTATACGATATTACAGGCGACTTCACCCACCAATATCTGAAGTTATATTTTCAAATAACCCGCGTAGACGGTAAAACAGCCCACACCATGTTTAAGGGACATGAATATTCCCGAGACCATTTGAGAAGTCTCGTGCGGCGAAGGACAACAAAAGTGGATGGCATATTTAATGTTTCAACAAAGGACGGATACAAGTTTCGGGTAGCGGTCTGCGCCTTTACCCTTTCGAGAATTGAAACTTCACAGGAGCGGGCCATACGCAAAGTTATGGCAAAAATAATTGTAGAAAAAAGCTCAAGTTTAACCATGGACCAGTTTGTCCAAGAAATGGTTCTAGGCAAAATCGCCTCTGACATTTATAACGAAGCCAAAAAGATAGTTCCTCTACGCCATGTAGGCGTTAGAAAATCAAAACTTCTAACACAAATAGCACAACTACAGCTACAAAAAGCAAGTTAAAACCAGTTTTCCGCAAAACTTTTTCCCATACCCCTAAAATACATTTTTAAACTTACAATAAATTGCTTATGTCAAAGGGTGTCTCTCATAAACGAGGAAAAAATAAACTGTAAATGTTGAGGAGAACACGATGGAAGAGGTCAAAGTTGTTTTATATGGAGTCGGCGCTGTCGGCCAATTAATAGCTAGATTCCTATTGGAAAAGCAGGGCGTTAAAATAGTGGGTGCAATCGACGTGGCTGAAGATAAAGTTGGAAAGGACCTAAGTATGCTTCTAGGCTTGAAAAAGAAATTAGGAATAATTGTTTCTAAAGATGTTGCTTCTACGCTTTCAAATGTTGAAGCAGATGTGGTTATTCACACAACAACATCGGACCTTAAAGAAACCTATCCCCAAATAGTCTCGCTCTTAAAACACCATGTAAACGTGATATCCACATGCGAAGAACTATCCTATCCCTATTATTCAGAGCCAAAACTCGCCGAAAATCTAGACGCACTTGCTAAACAACATGGTGTAACAGTTTTGGGAACAGGCATAAACCCTGGCTTTTTAATGGATACCCTTGTGATAACGCTGACGGCGGTCTGCCAAAAAATAGATAAAATTGAAGCAGTTAGAGTTGTGAACGCTGCGGCGAGGCGGCTGCCCTTCCAAAAGAAGATAGGTGCAGGCTTAACTGTTGAAGAGTTCAGACAGAAAATTGCAAACAAACAAATCACCGGACATGTGGGACTTGAGCAATCTGTTGCAATGATCGCCGATGCCCTATGTTGGAAACTTGACGGGATAAAGGCCGAAGCAGTTGAGCCGGTAATAGCTGCAGAAACCGTGGAAAGCGATGTCATAAAGGTTGAAGCTGGAAAAGTGGCTGGTTTAAGGCAAAGATCCAGAGGTTTTATGGAAGGCCGAGAAGTAATCCTCTTAGATTTTCAAGCATACATAGGCGCGAAAGAAGAATACGACGCCATAACAATTCAAGGGGTTCCAATAGTTAAACAGAAGATTCAGCCATGCATACACGGCGACATAGGCACTGTAGCAGTTGTTGTCAATTCAATTCCTAAAGTGCTTAATGCGCCTTCCGGCTTACTCACCATGAAGGATCTGCCAGTTCCATCAGCCGCTCTTGGAGATTTGAGGAGACATGTTTTAACTTCAAAGCCGCTGGCATCAAAGTAAATATTAAGCCAAACAGATTCCAATTAACATGGGATATAAATGTCGGAAATGTATGTGCACGCGAAAGGCTCCTTCTGCCTCGACAGCCTAATTGAGAAGGTTAAAAATAAGGAGAATTTTCATAAAGCTGGAGCGTTAGCCCTTTTCATAGGTGTGGTGCGTGGTGAAACTCCAGCTGGGGAAAAAGTGCAAAAATTGGAGATAGAGGCTTATGAAGAGAAGGCAAACGAGGTGCTTTCAAATATATGCCAAGACCTGAAGAAAAGAGAGGGAATCGTAGATGTTCAAATTCACCACCTTTTAGGCGAGTTTACCGTCGGCGAAGACTTGGTATATGTTCTAGTGGCTGGTTCTCACCGTGATAATGTTTTTCCCGTTTTAAAAGAGGCTGTTGAAAGATATAAAAAAGAAGCTCCCATCTTCAAGAAGGAGTTTGTGATTGGAGGTGGAGGAGAAGAAAAAGCCTATTGGGTAGCCGAAGAGCAAAACTCTTAACTGTTATAGCATGGGAAGTGTTATTAAGCATCTTTTCAAACCTATGATTGGAGATGAGAATTTGGAGAAGAAGAGTTATGCGTGGTTTGAAAGGCGGCGGAGAACCAAGGCTCTAGACTTGGCTCAAGAGCAAATAACCAAGGCGCTTGACACAGTAACTTTGCTTCATCAAGCAATGCAGAAAATGTTGGAAAACAACAAGAAAGAAGCCGTGCAAAACATTGAAAATCTTTTCAAAGTGGAAAAAGAGGTGGACATGCTTCGCACAGAAGTTTTCAAAGAACTCTCAAGAGGTGTAGCTCTCTTTGCAGAATACCGCGAAGACCTAATGCACCTTGTAAAAAGGCTAGATACACTGGCGGACCACGTCAAAGACGCAGCAAGATGCATTAAAATGCTTGAAGGAGCCAAAATTCCAAAAGAACTCTGGGAGAAAACAGCCCACGCAACCTCAATTTTGGTGGACTGCGCCCATGCGTTGCGAGGAAGCCTAGAAAAAATCGCTGTGGACTCTGTGGGAGCTATTAATGGAGCGAAAAAAGTTGAAGAAATTGAAAAGAAAATAGACGACGAATACCTCAAAACTAAGACTCTGTTCATTAAATATGCTGGAGAAATGGACAGCGGCTCCATGGTTATATTCGACGACCTAGTGGAGTTCATTGAGCACGCTGCAGACATGTGCGCAGACACAGCGGACTACATAGTGATACTTGCCAGCAGAGAATAAGCTATTTGCCAGACTTGGCTACAACTTTTCCAAGGACAAATGAGGCGCCTAATAACAGAAAAACGCCGAAAAAGCTTGCAAGCACCGTTTATAAATAGGAACTTCTAACAGTTGGCAAAGTGTAATCTGGCATCAGCCCAGTCCAAATATTTTCTGGTTCTTCAATTTTTAGGGTTTCAGCCGCTTTTCCAGTCCGTCAGGATCTGTTGAGGCGAATGGCGCTAAAACCGCAAAACCAACCAATATAAGCACCATTGTCTTAATTAGTCCTCCTTTTTCAACGTTCCCTGAAAGAAGCTTAAGCCTCCTATAACTGACATGTTAAAAATGTTTGCTCCTAAAGCGAATATTCCTCCATCCGCGAAAAATAGTGCTTACATCAACAAGACAATGGTCATGCTGAGAATAGCGGCGTAATGGCCTAAAACCATTGCATGGAAAGTGCCGCCGACTAAATGTCCGCTTGTCCCGTAAACTATTGGAAAGTTTAACATTTGCGCCACAAAGACAAATGCGCTTGAAACAGCAATCAATGACGCCAGCGATCGGGTATAAGTGGACTTAGTATGAGGAATGCTGGCCGCGGATAATTTCTCTTTTAGAAAGAAGCTTGTTTGTAAATAGGCTTGAGGAAGTTTCGAGAGGGAAGGGGAAGTCTGGATAAAAGCATCTCTTATAGACGAACCTTTAATTTCACTTTCCATGATAAAGGGTGTTAAAGGCGTTACAGAGTTTTTCTCCCGATTGGAACGCAAAGGTCTTTTGCTTAAAAAGAACGGGGAATATATGAACTGTTTCACCCATTATTTAGGGATTATTTACGAAAATTAGCTAAATAATATTTTTACTGGGTTTGTCTGCTCATTTCCATTTGAGCGAGTTAGCTGAATTTTTGTTCCATTTCGATGAGGCGGTTTTCTATTTGGCGGTAGTTTATGTATTTTATGGAAATTATCCGCGGGTAATTTCCGGGAAATCTATAGCCCGCACATTTGGATGGGAGCATTCAGAATAATATGCTACCTCAGGCTATTAGGTCTTGCAATCCATCGAAAACTGTTAAAAAGATATCTAAAAACATGTTTTATTGACGATTACTAAAAAGGTGTAACATGTTATGAGGAATAATGTGATTTTATTCTCTACTTGAAAGTGTTATGATGTAGTCTGCTGTGTCTGCGCACATGTCTGAGGCTTGTTCTATAAATTCTATCAAGTCGTCGAAGATTATGATAGCGCCTGTGTTCATTTGCTTTCCATACTTTATGAGTAGTTTTTTCATGTTTATGTATTCTTTGTCTATTTTGTTTTCGATTTCTTCGACTTTTGTTGAGTGTTTTATGGCTTCAGTGGGGGCTGATGAAATTTTTTCTATACTTGTGCGTAGGGCTAAGGTGCACTCGACAAGGGTTAAAGTCATATCAAGTGTGTTTTGGGTTAGTTCTTGCGGTATTTGTATGTCTTTAAGCATTTCTAGGCATCTTGCTGTATCTTTGACGTGGTCCGCCAGTGTATCTAGCCTTTTTACAAGGTGCAGTATGTCTTCGCGGTAGTCTGCAGATAAGGCGGTGTGTTTTGACATTTCTTTGAAAACTTCTCTTCTTAGTTTGTCAACTTCCTCTTCCGTTTGAAATAAGTGGTTTATGCGTTGGTCAACATCTTTCTTTAGTCCTTGTGTCAAGCTTTGAACTGCTTGATGGAGAAGGGTTGCTGTGTCAAGAGCCTTTGTTATTTGTTGCTGGGCTAATTCTAGGGCTTTGATTTTTCTACGTTTCTCAAACCAAGCATAGCTTCCTTTCTCCAATAATTTTCACCTCCATAAAGTTTAAAATTTTCAATCATAAGCTTCATCTCAGAATCACTTTTTGTCCTGTTGCGATGTAGATTATTGATTCGCATATGTAGGTTGCATGGTCGGCTATTCTTTCAAGGTATCTTACTATCAAAACGCTGGAAACCGTGCACTTTGTGGTGGCTGCTCTTTTGATTAGTTTGTCAAGTAAATCAAAATACATTTTGTCTATTTCTCTTTCCGTCTGTGCTACTTTTTCAGCAAGTTGCGAGTTGTGGCTTCTAAGGGAGGCTATGCTTAAGCTAATCATTTTTAATGTTTTTTCGCCCATCTCTTTAACATGGGAAATCATCCATGTCTCGCAGTTTCTTATTCCGCCAAATTTCTGATTTGTGTAAGACATATCGAGAGCGTATCTCCCGAAGCGGGCGAAGTCATAGGCGATTTTCATGTAAGACTTGATGGTTCTTAGGTCTGAGGCTACTGGTTGAAATCTTGCAATAAGTTCAAACGCCTTATCTTCAACATGGTAAGCCATTGAAACAAGTATGTCAGATATTTCGCGAACTTCATTGTAGGCTTCTTTATCTTCAAAGCATTCCGTTAGGGCTGTCAATACTGCGCGGTAACCCAGTTCCCCCATTTTATGTAGTATGGCTGAAAGTTCTTCAAGACCAGAGTCTATAATTCTACTCATCTTTTCACCTCAGCCAAACTCTCCAGTTAGGTATCTCTCGGTTAATTCGTGCTTGGGATTTTCAAAAATTTGCTTGGTCTGGCCATATTCTATTAGTTCGCCAAGGTAAAGGAAGGCTATATAATCTGAAACTCTTGCCGCTTGTTGCATGTTATGGGTTACAATGACAACTGTGTAGTTTTCAGCCAATTTTCTAATTAGGGTTTCTATTTTTGCTGTTGCTATGGGATCAAGAGCTGAGCAGGGCTCGTCCATTAACAAAACTTCTGGATTAACGGCTAGGGCACGCGCTATACACAACCTCTGTTGCTGTCCACCAGAAAGGCTGGCCCCGGACTTGTTCAAGTCATCTTTAACTTCATCCCAAAGATTTGCCAGTTCCAGACTTTGCTTTGCAACTACATCAAGGATTTTCTTGTCTTTAACGCCATTCAACTTAAGGCCTGCCAACACGTTATCATATATAGACATCATTGGGAAGGGATTTGGCTTTTGAAAAACCATACCAATTTTCCTCCTTATCATAACAGGGTCAACACCATTACCGTAAATGTTTAAACCATTAAACAACACTTTTCCGGAGACACTTGCGCCGGGGGTTATTTCATGCATTCGGTTAAGGCAACGGATGAAGGTGGTTTTACCGCATCCAGAAGGCCCTATTATGGCTGTTACGGCGTTTTCCTCAATTTTCATGCTAATGTTTTTCAACACTTGCCTTGCGCCAAACCACGCGTTTAAATTTTCTATTTCAAATTTGTGTGCCATTAGTATCTCTCCCTTGTAAAGATTTTCACGGCGATGTTTATCCCTAAAACAAGCAGTATGAGCACAAGCGCAGATCCCCAAGCGAGAGCTATCCAATTTTCAAAGGGTGACACAGCAAAAACAAAAACGTTTAAGGCGAGGTTTGCAGCTGGCCTGTTTAGGCCTGCGAACCACCATCTCCAATACCCCATTGTGACAAGCACAGGCGCAGATTCTCCAGAAATTTTTGCGATGGAAAGTAGTATCCCTGTGATCACAGCTTTTTTTGCACCTCTTAATACTATTGTGAGAATAGTTTTCCACCTTGGGACGCCTAAAGCGATGGCTGCTTCACGGAGGCTTAGAGGCACAAGTTTTAGCGCTTCTTCAGTTGTTCTAGTAACGGTTGGGATCATGATTATGGCTAGTGCAAAGGCTGCTGCAATGACTGAAAACCCGATTGAACGTACAATTAATGCGTAGGCGAAGACTCCAATAACTATTGATGGAATGCCGCTCAAAACATCATTAAAGAATCTAACAATTACCGACAGCTTGTGTTCACTGTATTCGCTTAGGAAAACGCCAGACATCAATCCTATGGGTATACCGATAAGAGAAGCCAAACCAATAGTTATCAAGGTTCCTTGAATGGCGTTTGCAGCGCCTCCTCCTTTTTCTCCAACTGTCGGCGTCGGGTTAACAAAGAAATCAATGTTGATCGTGGAAATACCTTTTTGGACAACTTCATAGAGTATGCTGAATAGAGGGATTAAAGCTACCGTGAGGGATAGATAAACAATGAAACGCGCGGCATAATCCTTGATGAGTCTGAACCTGTAATAATCCATTTTTCTCATTCTTTTGCTATCCCCCTAACCAGCTTCAGCGTCCGCCAAACAATCAACCTAGAAAGAATGTTAATCACCAAAGTCACAAATAACAAAACGAGTGCAACGTTCATTAATGCACTTACATAAAGGTCATATGTGGCTTCTAAAAGCTCGTTTGCAATTATGGCGGACATGGTATACCACGCATCAAAAAGCGAAGACGGCCAAACCTGAAACTTGTTTCCAATAACCATAGTGACGGCCATAGTCTCTCCGAAAGCCCGCCCTAACCCCAAAATTACGGCGCATATAACCCCTGAACGTGCGTAGCTAATCACAGTTTTAGCGGTTTCCCATTTTGTTGCGCCCAAGGCTATTATCGCTTCCCGCTGAGATTTCGGCACGGCTAAGAACAAATCTCGCATAACGGAGGAAACAGTTGGAACAATCATTATTGCCAAAACTATGCCGCCAGTAAGAACACCGCCGCCGTAAATGGGTCCTGAAAAAATGGGAATAAACCCAAATAGTTTTTGCAAATGCAAGTAAACATGGTCGCTTAGAAATGGTATTAGAACAAATATCCCCCAAAGCCCATAAATAACACTTGGGATGGCAGCTAAAAGCTCAACGAGAAAAGAAATTGCAAATCCAAATTTTTTAGGCATGTATTCTGAAAGCGCTAAGCCTATTCCAAGGCTTAGGGGAACGCCTATAAGAAGCGCAATAGCTGAGGTAACTACGGTGCCTAATATTAGCGGTAAAGCTCCGAAAACTCGGGAAATAGCGGGATCCCATTTGGTGCCTAAAAGAAAACCAAATCCAAAAGTTTGAATTGAGAGCCGTGATCCCTTGGTTAACTCATAAATCATTAAACCAATAAGGAGAAGGATACTAGAAGCGAACAATGCGCCTACAAGTTTAAAGATGTCGTCGCCCCTAATTTTCCATTTTAAATGTGAAACGGGTTTTATGCTTAACCTGCTAAGAAAAGGGGATATTTTGCGGGAATTTTTCATGTTTTATCCCTTGTGTAGCTGTTGCCCGTTGTATGTTACCAATTGGATTGTTGCCTCATTGTGCGCTATGACGCTTGATGGCAAAGGGACATAATACAAGTCAGAGGCATAGTTTTGCCCGTTATGTATGGCCCACCATAGAAACTCCACGAGCGCCTTTGCCATTGCTTCATTTACGTTTGGTAATACGTTCAATTCTTTGTATATTAGGATGTAAGAGAAGCTTGTTATTGGATAGGCGCCCCTAGCTTGTGTATTGCCCGCTAAGCTGTCAACTATCGAGACCCTCGACCAGCTTTCGTCTCCCCTTGGTATGGTAACTGCAGCGTATTCCGCGGCTTTGGCAAATGATTCTATGCTTGGCTCTATAAATTCGCCCGCAGCGTTTTGCACATAGCCATACGCCAAACTGTTCTTCTTTGCATACGTGAACTCTACGTATCCAATCGAGTAGGTAGTTTGCTGGACCAAGGCAGCGACTCCATCGTTTCCCTTCCCTCCCAAACCAACAGGCCAGTTAACAGAAGTTCCTCTTCCTGCAGTTTCTTTCCATTCTGGGCTAACGTTAGACAAGTAACTTGTCCAAATGAACGTTGTCCCGCTTCCGTCAGACCTGTGCACAACGGTTATTTGTTGGTCTGGGAGGTCAACACCATGGTTTACTGAAACAAGTTTTGGGTCATTCCATTTTGTGACTTTTCCGAGATAGATGTCTGCCAAAATTTCACCAGTAAATTTTAGCCCCTTGGCTATGCCTGGAATGTTATAGATTGGGACAACTCCGCCTATGGTTATGGGTATGTGCAAAGTATTAGGCGCATTTGCAGCTTGGGTTTCTGTCAGTGGGGCGTCACTGGCTGCGAAATGCACTGTCTTTTCGGTATGCTGTTGGATTCCTCCGCCGCTTCCAATTCCTTGGTAGTTAATTTGAACGTTGGGCTTGATTTTGTGATATTCAGAAGCCCACTTGTCAATTAGTGGAAATGGAAATGTTGCGCCTGCACCGTTAAGCGTTATTGGTTGTGTTGCAGATGAGTATTGGTAGGCAAAAATGCTTGCTGCAACTATGGCTACTGCAAGTATTGGAATTGCGATTTTGTAGATGGTTCTCATCTTGTTCACCTTTTCCTTAATTTAGATATAGAAAAATCTATATACCTTTTCCGAATAAAAAATATAGTTGAAAATTCACTATATAGAGAGTTTAAAATGACAGAACAGCCAAATGAGGAAATAAGAAAAATTCAATTTACCGGAAAATCTACCTATATTGTTTCATTGCCAAAGAAATGGGTAACCGCATTAGGTCTAAAAGCTGGAAGCCAAATAATGGTGTCGCAACAAAACAACTCGTTAATTCTAACCCCTAAGGAAATGTTTAAACCATCAACTCAACCCGCTGAAGCCAATCTGAAAATTTCAGGAAATGATGACCCAGACACGATAACACGGGAAATTATCTCTCTATACCTTGTGGGATACAACTTCATTAGAGTGAGGACAAACGAGGAACGTATAAGCGCTCTGCAAAGAAATGCGGTAAAAGAGCTGACGCGAAAAAAGTTGGTAGGCACTGAAATCATATCAGAAACTCCAAACGAAATTAAACTACAAATATTGGTAAGCTACCCAGAACTCTCTGTTGAAAATGCTTTGAGGCGAATGTGCCTAATCGCCACCTCAATGCACGAAGACGCAATACAAGCATTAAAAAACTTGGATAAAAAACTTGCACATGAAGTCATTCAACTCGACGATGAAGTCGACCGCTTCAGCCTATACATAATAAGACAGTTAAAGGCAGCTGTGCAAAACGAGAAAATCCTCAAGGACATTGGGCTGGAGAACCCGCGAGACTCTCTTGGCTATAGAGTGATAGCAAAGTTTGTGGAAAGAATAGCGGACCACGCCGCAAAAATAGCAGAAAACGTCATGTCCCTAGAAGAAAAGCCAAACGAAACAATCCTACAAGCGCTCTCAGAAATGAGCGTCTTCGCCAAAACAGTATTTGAAGATTCAATTAAATCACTGTTCAAGAAAGACTACGCCCTAGCAGATCAAGTGATTTCCAAAGCAAAAACAATAGCAGTTCTCGAAAATAAAGTAGTAAAAGAAACTCAACTCGGAATTAAACAAACCGACATCTCTAGCATAAGAATGATAATGGAAAGCATACGAAGAACCGCAGAATACGCCAGTGACATCGCAGAAATAGTCCTAAACTTGAACATAAACCAGATAATCACAGCATAACAGATTAATCATTCCGAAATTGTTCTCATTTTGCGAATTCCTGTTTTTTATGAATTTCTTGTTTTGGCCGAGAGCTGTTCTATGATTTTTCCAGTTTCCTGGCTTTGATTTTGTTACGAGTTCGCCCCAAATTTCGGCTTTCTCTTTGCCTGTGTCTTCAACTAAAAACCACAACCAATACCTTCCACTTCTTTTCCTATTTACTAAATCGTTAAATTTCATGGTATCCAAACAACATTTACTGCTCCAAGCCCTTTTTTGGATATCTTTTGCAATTTGGTAAGCCTTTGCGAAATGTCACTTCTTAAAATAATTAATAATAATTTGATTCTGGGATTTGTTTTCTTCTTTTTCGGTATAGTGGCTTTTGTTAAGTTTGATGTATTGAGTACGGTCCTAAACTACTGCAGAGCAAAAGCGTCTACTTCAACCTCGACGGTTCTGCCAGATACTCTCCACTTTCGCGTCTTATATAACTGTCACCTTATTATTTTCTGGGGGAGGGCCCTTTTAAAGCTTCAATTTATCAGCTATTTCTGTTAAGCTTTTGTTTTAAAGGCAAAGGCTGAAAATTTTTTGGAACAATTTCACATTCTTATGGAACTGGGACAAGACGCAATCCTATCCAACGATAGCCGGAGAAGCTTGGCAACTCACATGGGCAGACTACGACAAAGCCACAAGAACCATAAGAGTAACACCGGAAAAAGACTCAAAATCAAGAACCTACAAAATCTCAAAAGAGCTTGCGGAAATGCTTGACAATTTTCCCAGAAAATACGGCGACAGAATATTCTCCAGACCAGACATGCCATAGACCACAACCGTAACTTCGCCATACAAAGAAAACGCATAGCCCAAAAACTCAAAAATCCAAGGCTACTGCAAATAAGCTTCAAAACCCTCCGCCGCTTTAAGGCGACAATGGAGGCATGGCGAACCAGAGACCCCTTCCACGTCCAAGACTTCCTTCGTCATAAAAACATCAAAAATACCATGCGATATATTCATCTCGCCCCAATTCTCTTCAAAAACGAGCAGGAATACATAACAAAAGTCGCCCATAACGTTAAAGAGGCATTCCCTTATAGAGGCGGGCTTCGAATATGTTACAGGCGAATATTATGACGGCGGAAAAATATTCAGAAAGCCGAAAGACCCGTTGGCTTCGGAGGGGTAGCCGTTTGAGGACTGAACCTCCCTCAAATTTCAACATAGCAGTGCGGGGGGTGGGATTTGAACCCACGAACCCCTACGGGACAAGGTCCTAAGCCTTGCGCCTTTGACCAGGCTTGGCGACCCCCGCATCTCTCTAAGTCATCATCTGCATGTAGGCTCTTAATAATAAATTATTTGCTCTTTAGCGTGTATGTTGCGAAACTCTTTAAAAATGGCTGCGTAAATAATGCTGGAGGGTATGCCTCGGTGGCCTAGCCTGGTGGGGCATCGCCTTGGTAAACGGCTTCCAGAGAGGCGGTGGTCGCGGGTTCAAATCCCGCCCGAGGCTTTAAACCAAAGTATAAAAGCGCTTATTTCCCTAATTATCACCGATGTGCGCGCATGTAAGGCACCATACAAGTAACCAAAAATGAACTGCCTTTTCATTCCATTGTTATTTTTGAGAAATACCCAAGAAAAGGCTTCTTTTCCGAATAATCCTTGAATGACACTTACTTTCACGATTTGCCAAAATCATGTGAGGGATTAAACGGTAGGCTTCTGCTTTGCTTCAATTGGGGTATCATTTTCCATTTTCAGCTTGATTATAACTTTCCCTTGCTTAATCATATGCGTTGCTTAAGGCATAAAAGCGGAAGCATAAGATAGAAAGAGCAATGGGGTGTCTGGTTACAATGAACAGCGTCGAAAAGGCAAAACAGATACATGAAGACGTAGAGCAAATAATGAAGAGTTTAAGCGTAGAATATCAAGAAATAGTGCTGAAAGAAGCCCACAACATAATTTAAAGCCTAAAAAGAATAAAACAAATAACAAGCAAAGTTAAAGCACAAACATAACAGCTCCTCACGCTGTACTTATTATTCTTTTAACAGCAACTAACAGACCATCCCTTGAGATGGTAAGTTTTATAAAAAATAGGACTAATAACTAGTAATCAAAAAAGAGGTGAATAAGGGATGACTGATGAGGAGAAATTGTTTGCGAGAAAAGCTTCAGGGTTAATTAAGGAAGCTAGTGCTACTAAAGCAGCATTTTTCAATATAGCGAACATAATGGGTAGCAAATTTGCGTGGTCTGTCGCTTATCTCGGGCTTTTTCCTGCTGGTCTCATTCTGGGCTGGCCACCGTATTTGCTAATTTGCTTCATAATTGGTCTGTTGAGCTA
>Ga0080004_1116204_pt1 | contig 17005 bp, 16 predicted proteins | sample WasSprMetagenome_FD_69207 | JGI IMG/M metagenome (GOLD analysis project Ga0080004, IMG submission 69207) | Sulfidic aquatic microbial communities from Washburn Spring, Yellowstone National Park, USA - WS (SPADES assembly) (version 2) | ecosystem: Environmental > Aquatic > Thermal springs > Hot... | reverse complement strand
CACCGCCCAGTATCAGCGCCGGCCCGATCTTTCGGCCATGGCCCTCCTCATCTCTACGCTTCTTTCCGCGGGCACCCTCTCCCTCATCCTCTTCTTCCTCGCCCGGCTCGGTTAGACTCTCCAAAAGGAGGAGCCATGGCGAAAGTAGCGATAACCACGAAATTTTTCCCGGAAGAAATGGAGAGGTTGAGGAAAGCGGGGCACATCGTGGTGGTTCACGAAGGGGCTCCGCTGGGAAAGCCAGAACTCATTGCCTTTGCTCAGGATGCGGAGGCCCTGATCGTCCTTCTTTCCAACCGGATTGACGCGGAGGTCCTTTCCTCCCTTCCCAAGCTCAAAATTGTGGCGAATCTTGGGGTAGGGGTGGACAACATCGACGTTTCCGCGGCCACGCGGCACGGCGTTCTTGTGACCAATACCCCGGAGGTCCTCACCGAGGCCACAGCGGATTTGGCTTGGGCTCTTCTTTTGGCCGTAGCGCGGAGGATTGTTGAGGCTGACCAAGACCTGCGGCGCGAGGGTTTCCCAGGCTGGACATTCCTTCCCAAACACATGGGCGTGGATGTATACGGAAGGACCATCGGCATCGTGGGCTTTGGCCGCATTGGCCAAGCCGTGGCCAAAAGGGCCAAAGGATTCGGAATGACCATCCTCTACTACGCCCGCACAAGAAAACCCAAGGCCGAAGAAGAATTGGGCGCCCGTTTCGTCCCCCTTCCGGAACTTCTTCGGGAAAGCGATTTTGTGGTCCTCTGTGTGCCGCTAACCACCGAAACTCACCACTTGATCGGCAAAAACGAGCTTTCCCTCATGAAAAGGGAAGCGATCCTCGTGAACGTGGCCCGCGGGCCCGTGGTGGACGAGGAGGTCTTGGTTTGGGCCCTCAAAGAGGGAAAAATTCTCGGTGCAGGTTTAGACGTGTTCGAGCGTGAGCCGGAAGTGCATCCCGAGCTTTTGACGCTGAGAAACGTAGTCCTTACCCCGCATATTGGCTCAGCCACCTGGGCCACGCGGCGCAGGATGGCCGCCTTGGCCGTGGACAACGTGCTCGCCGCGCTCCGCGGAGAGCGACCTCCTACCCTGGTGAATCCCGAAGCTTGGCCCAAGGTAATGCCCGCTACTTGACCTAGGAAGAAGGCGGCATAGGATAGAAACCGGAAGGCCCTGGCGGGTGTATAAATAACGAAGGAGGTGCATGAATGAAGCGGATTGCGTTATTGGTGGGGATTTTAGGGGTTTTTGGCATTTTGGGCGCGGCCCAGTGCTGTCCGCCCCCGTCGGAACCGCCTTGTTACACGGCCTTTTGGCAGGGCGAAGATGTTTGCTTTGAACTCGTCGTTCCTGTCTGGGGCTGGTGCTGCTGTTGCCCGGCTCCCCAGGTCCAGGTCACCGGCTGGCGCGTGGTGACGCCGGATGGAAATGTGATCTATCAGGAGACCTTTGCTACCCCCACCGCTCCCGGAAAATGGGTATGGAAGCAAGTGGATGCCCAGGGCAAGCCCGTTGCGCCCGGCTTCTATAAGATCGTCGTCTCCACCACTTCTGGTGAGTACGAGAACACTGTAAAAATTGTGGCTAAGCCGGATTGTTACACTTGCTGCTTTCCGTTTTTCTTCTTCGGTTGCTTTGGCCTTTGGTCTAAACCCTGCGGGGTCTCCTGGTGCCAGCCTTACGTGAAGCTCTATCGCTGCCCCACTTGTGAGGCGCCGTGCTGCGGAGTGACGATTTACATTGGGAGCAAAGAGCCGTAGGTGCCGGAGCTTCCGGATCTTGAAGTAATTAGGGAGAATTTAGCTGCCCGACTTTCCGGTCGGGCAGTGATTTCTGTTAAAGTGCGCCGGCCTGGTTTGGTCCAGGCCGGCGCCGCTGACCTTTCCCCCCTTCTTGGGCAAACCCTGCGAGAAGTTTCCCGGCGCGGAAAACACCTCATCCTCCACTTCGATCAAAACCTTTTCCTCATCATCCATCTCATGCGGTTTGGCTGGCTTTGGCATGGATCCTCCCATTATGAGATCACCAAGGCCACAACCCTTTCCATTTCCTTTGCGGATGGGACCGACCTTCGTCTCATCGAGCCTGGGACCCCCCAAATCGCCGCGGTTTGGCTATATTCGGACTTATCCCAGGCTGAGCCCTTGAAAAAACTTGGGCCAGAGCCACTTTCTCCGGAATTCACCTTGGAAACCTTTTCTCAGGCCCTGCGGGGAAAGCGAAGGCTAGTCAAAAAGGTTCTCCTGGACCAAGCCATCGTAGCAGGGATTGGCAACGCTTACGCTGACGAGATCCTGTTTTGGGCGAAACTTTCACCTTTTCGTTATGTGCACACTTTGTCTGACGAGGAGATTGAGCGGCTGTGGAAAGCTATCCCGGAGACGCTTCGCTGGGCAGTGGGCGAGATCAAAGCCCGCGTGGGTGAAAACCTTTTTGACAAGGAAATCCGGGATTTTCTCTACGTCCATGGCCGAGCGGGAGCACCCTGTCGTTTGTGTGGAACCCCTATTGGGGAAGTACTTTTCGAGGGCCAGCGCACGAACTTCTGCCCGCGCTGTCAAAATGTGAGCCAACCACTGAAAAAGTGAGAGGCATGGCCCTCTCCCTCCTTTTAGCGTTCCTTTACGCCCTGGGAACGGTCGTCCTTTTGCCGACCCCGCAGGAGCTGGTTCTTGGAGCAACGGCAGTGGCACCAGGCTGGGCAGTAATTACAGTGGCCGCCATCGGCCGAGCCATTGGTGCCTATCTCCTTTTCTTTTTTGGTGAAAGGCTCAAACACTGGCAAAGAATCCAAATTTGGCGGGCCAAAAAATCTCGCCTTCAGGTTTGGATCACACGCGTGGAAAAATGGGTAAACCGCCTGGGCGCTCCAGCTTTGTTCTTTTTCCTGCTCATCCCAGGCTTCCCTGATACCGCGATGAGTTACGTTTTAGCCCTATTTTCTCGAAGGCCTTGGGCCTTTGCTTTGGCTGTGGCCGGAGCTTCCGCGCTCCGCCTCACCCTCGCCTACCTCGGCATCTTTTACATCGTCAGCCATACGCAATAGGCTCACATCACCTGCTGCGACAGCATGGATTCCCTTCTCGGTGCGGATGAGAAGCTCTCCTTTTGATCCCAAGGATATTGCCATCCCAACGATGATCTCTTTCCCCGTCCACACCACTACCTTCCGGCCAAGAGTCATGTTTCTTTCGGACCAGGCAGCAAGGACGGTTCCGCTTTCCTTCGCAAGCCATTTTTCCAAGGACCAAAGGAAATCCGCAAGGAGTTGGGCACGATGCACTTGGCGGAACTCCTCCAAAGCTGCGGAATTGGGAAGGGGCGCAACGTGCACATTCAGTCCCACCCCAAGAAAGGCCCGCTCATTTTCGGCCTCGATAAGCACGCCCCCGAGTTTTCGGCCATCCGGAGCAAGAAGATCGTTCGGCCATTTGAGCAGGCCAACCTGGGTGGCCTCAGCCAGGGCTAAACCGGCACGGAGAGGGAGAAGCGGATCCCGAGTATTCTCCAAAAGCACGGAAAAATAGAGATTCCCTTGGGGACTTTCCCAATTTCGGCCGCGCCTTCCTCGGCCCTGGGTCTGGCTTTCCGCTAGGACCACGGCCCCAATGGGCGCATCCTTCCAGGCCCTCAAGAGATCTTGGGTACTAGTTACCACACCAAAATACCGATAGGCTCGACCATACTTTCCCCGCAAAAGGGGGATAAGGATCTGGGGAGCCGGGGTCCCCAAAACCAGCCCGGCCCCTTCCTCACTTATGACTACGGGAAAACCTTGGCCCTGCAGAACCAAAAGAGCTTCCCTAAGCTCGGTTGGCTCAAGACCGGTTCGTTTCACTAAAACTTCCCAGCTTTCCAAACCCTCAGGAAGAAGGGAAAGAACGTTTTCAGGCTCCACAACTTCGATTCTATCGGCGGATGGAGAGGTCGAGGGTATAGGTGAAGAGCGCGGCGCTCTCCGCAACGGAAACGCAAACCCAAAAAGTTCCGGGCTGTAAGGCTTGATAGGTAATGCCGATCTGGCCGGAGCCTCCCACCCATCCCACTTCTTGGCCGGAAGGATTGAGGATCGCGAGGCGAATAGCGCGCGGGGAATTGATATGCACCTCTAAAAGATAACCGGGCCGGAGATTCACGCGGAACCAATCCCGCGAATCCAAAGCCTCGCCAGGCCCTGGCCAACCAAGGGTACCTAGGTAGCGTCCAGGGCTCAGGTAGGGAGCATCTTCCATCCCCGTACACTCCCGGATAGTTTTCGCCTCGGATGGGGTCCATTGCTCCTGGGGATTCGGGGGCGTGGAAAGGGTTTGAGGATCTGAGGGTATGGGAGCGAGCGGGCCACCTGTGCCTCCGGTAGACCCAGCAAAAGCTATCTCTTCCGCGCGGATATGCACTGAATCCTCATGCACGCCGAGGGCCACTCCGGCTGGCCAGGCCAAAAGTTCCACTAAAAGGTACGAGCCGAGGTCCAAGTCCCGCCGGGCCAAAATCACCTGGCCGAAATAGCTCACATACTCACCTTTTTCTCCCACGCGCTGAAGCAATACCTGCCAAGTGCGAGCCGAGGAAAAAGTGGAAAATCGGAAGGTTAAGGGCAAGGCGGCCGGGGGCGGCGTCTGCCAACCGCGGGTTTGTATGAGGATTTCCACGCTCAGCCACTGGCTTCCCCACGGGAGGTCGAAAAATTGCCACCGAACCGGCCTAGCGCTGTCAAAAACCCAAATCCAGCCCTGAGAATCCGCGCGCCCGTTGGCAAAAAAGGTGGCTCCAATGCCAACTAACCCCACCGCGAGCCCAAGAATCACCGCATATGCCCCGCGCATCGAGTGGAGCTTGCTCCGAAGCAAGGCCCACAAGAAGGGAGGATGGGCTATGACCAGCGGAGAGAAGGGTTGTCCCCACGGCCTTTGGCCGCCAAGGTTTTGGGACAAATGTCCAGAAAGCTCAGCCGAGGATCAGACCGGCAAGGCCAAGGAGGAGGCAATAGAGGGAAAAGGGCCAAAGGCTGCGGCGAAGGAGAACCCTACGGAAAAGGGCAAGGCCGAGAAACCCGAAAACGAAGGCAGTGAGGGTACCAATGCCCAAGCCAAGCCAGTTTTCGGCCCCGCTTCCTCCCCAAACGGCAAAGAGGGCGGAACCAATGAAGGTTGGAATCCCCAAAAGGAAAGAAAACCGGAAAGCTTCGTCGCGCCTAAGCCCGAGGAAAAGCCCGGTGGTGACGGTGGCGCCGGAGCGGGATAGTCCTGGCAAAATAGCGGCAGCCTGGGCCAGCCCAATTAGCAAAGCTTGCCCAACTTTGGGGACGTGGCCTTCCCCCTCCTTAACTCGATCAGCGAGGAAAAGAAGCAAAGCTGTCAAAAAAAGTAGGGCTGAAGCCAAACGTGGCATGGAAAACATTTGCTCCAGGTCTTTCCCGAAGATCAAGGCGAGGACGATGACTGGAATCAATCCGGCTACTAAAAGCCCCAAATACCGGCGGGCCTCTTTCCCTTGGGGGACAAAAGCTGAAGCCAACCAAAGAAGATCCTGCCAGAACCAGACCACCAAAGCCAAAAGCGTCCCCAAATGAAGAAAAGCCACAAGGATGGGCCCTGGTTCCTCCAATCCCAGCCATCTTTGGAAAAGGAGAAGATGAGCGGAACTACTTACGGGAAGGAACTCAGTTAACCCTTGAATGAGACCAAGGAAAACGTAGCGGAGCATATCCTCGAGCTCCTGGCAAAGAAAATCCCAGGGAGAGCGCGCGCTGCGGACAGGAAGATACGCACTCCCCACACTTTATGCAGTTGGTGCTATTGCCCTCAAGGTGAGGAGCGATTCCCATCGGACAGGCTTTTTGGCAAACATTACAGCCTGTGCATTTTTGGGAGTTCAGACGAAGTCCAAAGAAACTAGCGCGATTGAAGAGAGCCAAAATTGCGCCCATCGGGCAAAGGTACCGGCACCAAAACCTGGCCACCACGATCATGCCCAAAACCGTTGCCGCTAGCGTCCCCATGTGAATGAAAAAGGGTGTGGTGGGCTCGGTTAACCCCATGGCGAAGTACGGCAAGGAAGCAGTGAGGGAAGCAGCTGGGCAAAGCTTACAAAACCAGGTATCGGCCAAGCGCCAAGCAGCCACCACTGTCCCCAAAAGGACCAAGAATTTCAAAGGGGAAAGGGCTTTTCGGTATCGAACTTTACGCCAGGAAAGAAGGTCATTGACTGTGCCAAACGGGCAAAACCACCCGCACCACCCGCGGCCCAGGAAAATCCCGTATACCGCAAGCACCCCAAGGAGATAGAACGGAGCGGTGCCCGCGATCACCAAATTTTGCAAAAGCCCAATGGGACAGATCGTCACCGAAAGGGGGCAGGCATAACAATGAAGACCGGGGAAGATGATGTGAGTCATCCCTATGCCTGTGATGCCCAAAAGGCCCAAAAAAATTCCCAGGGCCTGCGTTCCCCGGCGCAGGTGCCTGAGCTTCATGGAATCTCCTTCAGGGCCGAAAGCAGCCGGGTAGCCAAATCATTGGTGCCAAAAAGAACCTTCCCTGTCTCTTCGATTAGGATCGCAGGAACCACGGCCTTCCCATTCACCACCACCCCAGCCTTCTCCGCCCTTCCCCTCTCGGAATCAGCATCAACCATTTCCACACTGATCTTCGGGTTAATTTGGGCGATCTCGGTGACCAGGTTTTTAGCGTAGGGACAAGCTCGACACCAAGGGGTGTAAAAGAGGACGAGATGGGAAGCCTTGGGGAGCGCGGCGAAGGCTAAGCGAAGCTCCGAGGAGAGCTCAGCCTGAGAAGGATGGGGTTCCTCAATTCCCACACAGGATGTGCAGAGGACGGCGGCGATGCGCTGCGCCTGGCGGGCCTGCCCAAGATAAACCCCGAACCCCAAAGTAATCAGGGCCAAGGCAAAGATAAACACCGAAAAAGCGGAAAGACCCCGGCCCCAAATGAGCCAAGTGCCGAGCACCCCCATGGCCAACAAAATCAAAACCCACCAAGGAAGGACAAAACCGCTCGCTTTGCTCGCCCCAAAAACCAAAGTGGTCTCAGCCTCCTGAACCATTTGAAAACACGCTTCGGCAATACAATAGTGGTACTCCACACGCACCTTTATAGGGATCGGAAAGTCCTTTGGCTCCAATTTTTGAGCCCAAAAGGTAAGGGACAGAGTGCGCTCCCCAAAGGCCGGAAGATCAAAAATATCGGGAGTCTTGCTGACAATCCCGGCTGGCAAGCCTTGCACAGAAAAACGTATTTCCTCGGCTAAGTATGGCGAGGCATTAGTGATGCGGAGAGAAAGGCTACTTTCTTCTCCGGGGCGAAGGCCGGTTTCCTTGGGAACGGTGATCTCCAATATGGGCTCGGCCTTGGCCGAAAGCTCAGGAAGGCCGGAAGCCCCCGAAGATGCGGTTTGGGCAGGCTCGTTTATCAATTCAGCTACAGCTTTAGCCAGGTCCTCCCCTTCCAGGTCGCGGTAGCGGATCACCCCATTTCGGTCAAGAAGGTAGGCGGTGGGAATTTGGTAAACCCGATAAAGGGCAGCGAGGGAGTTGTCCCAGCGTTTCCCCTCAAAGGCCACCGGCCAGGATATGCCTTGATCCGCCAGGACCTGGCGAAGATCATCGGCGCTTTCGTCCAGACTCACCCCAACAATTTCGAACCCCTGGGCATGGAATTGGGAGTAAAGCTGGCGAAGACCAGGAAGGCTGGCCATACATGGCGGACACCAAGTGGCCCAAAAATCGAGGAGCACCACCTTCCCGCGGAAGCTTTTCAGGGAAAGCTCTTGGCCGCTTACGAAATCGCGAAAGGAGAAATCCGGGGCAGGTGATCCCGGGATGAGCGGAACCTTCGGAGGAACATAAGAAGTCTCCTCCACCGAAATTTTTCGCCCATCCGGGGAAATCTCTCGGACCTTGAAGCTTTTGGCACCCAAAGTGAAGGCCTCGGAAAGGCCAAAATATTCATGGCCATCAGGATCAGCGTAAATCTTTCCATCGCCATCCACATCCACTCCCAAAAAGTCACCTTTTGTGCCAAAAACTCCGTTGAGGTCCCCGTCCACTAGGGCGATCTTATGGCCTTGGAACGAGCCAGAAAGCGGGCAACCGCCCAGGAGGAAAACATAACCCCGGCCCTCCGGCCAGAGCACCGACAGCGGATACTCATAAGGGTTCCCATCTTTCGGGCGCGCCAAAAGCGTGAAAGACCAGGCCAGGCCTCCGCTGATCCGCGTCGGCTGCAGTTTTTCCGCTGAAGTAAGGCGCAAGTTCCCATCGAAATCCACCCAGAGAGCGACCTCGTTTTGCGCGCTCACACCAAGCATGATCACATATTGGGCATCCCCTAGGGAAATTTCCCCAAATAAGTTGGTAGCAAGACTTGGCCCCTCGTAGCGCACGGATTTGGACAAGGTTGGATAAAGGCGGAGAGGCTGAGCCACCTGGGCCCAGCTTCCTAAATTTTCGGGCTGAGCTGGCACAAGGTCGATCTGATTGATCTCTTGAGCTACGCCTACTATTACGCACGCAAGGGCAAAGAAAAAGTACCGCACTTTTCTTCCTTTCTACGAACGCAGCCGGGAAGCGGCGAGGCGCAAGCGCTCAGCCACAAGCCGTGGCCCAGCCATGGCCAAGACCTCGAACAATCCCGGCCCAACTCGGGAACCGGTGACCACCACCCGCATGGGCAGCGCTACGGCTTTAAGGGGGAGTCCCAACCTTTCCAAAACCGCGCGCACCGCGGCCTCAATCTCCGCGGGGCCACCGTCCTCAAGGCCATCTAGAGCCTGAGCGATAGCCAAAAGTGGCTCAGCAAGCCCTGGCTGCAAAAGCTCCGCGGCCTCCGGAGGAATCGGGATCTCCCGAGGGAAGAGGAAACGGGCGCTATGGGCGAGCTCCACAAGGGTGTGACTACGGTCGCGCAAAAGCTCCACAGCCCGGAAGAACCGAGCTTTGGGGAGAGCTTCCACTTCTTCCGGGCTCGCCACACCCTCCACCACCAAAAACTCCTTGAGCATTTCCGCTAGGTTCTCCACGGGAAGCCGGCGCATCCACTCCCGGTTAAGCCAGAGGAGTTTTTGTTCATCGAAAACCGAGGGTGATTGGCCAACTCCGTCCAAATCGAAATGCTGAATAAGCTCATCCCGGGAAAAAATCTCCTGGTCACCGTGGGACCAGCCCAGCCGAGCAAGAAAGTTCACCATGGCCTCGGGAAGGATCCCTTTCCGGCGGTACTCCAAAACGGAAACGGCGCCGTGACGCTTGGAGAGCTTCGTCCGATCCGGGCCCAAGATGAGGGGAATATGCGCGAATTTCGGGGGCGTCAAATCCAAAGCCCGGTAGATGTGGAGCTGCTTGGGCGTGTTGGGGAGATGCTCGTCCCCGCGGATGACGTGGGTGATCCCCATTTCTGTGTCGTCCACCACACAGGCGAAGTTGTACGTGGGGGTACCATCGGAGCGGAGGATCACGAGGTCCTTGAATTCCCGATTTTGGAACTCCACCCGGCCGGCGATGAGGTCCTCCACCACCGTCACGCCCTCCTTGGGCATGCGGAACCAAACCGCACCGTCCGCCTCGTAAGCCGCACCGCGCCGAAGGAGCTCCTCCGCATAACGCTGATGGATGGGAAAACGATCGGTTTGGCGATAAAACTCGTCCCAATCCAATCCTAGCCACCGAAGGGAAGCGATGATTTGGTCAATGGCCTCATCGGTGGAGCGGGTGCGGTCCGTATCCTCGATGCGGAGGATGAAGGTTCCGCGGTGGTGGCGGGCGAAAAGCCAGTTGAAAAGCGCTGTCCGGGCCCCGCCCACATGAAGATAGCCTGTGGGGCTCGGAGCGAACCTGACCCTGACCTTATCCATGGTTTACAATTTTAGCTTGCCCAGCGTCCATACCCAATCCCGGTTGTCTTAAGCGCCCCGCCAGCTATGATGGGAAGGCAAAAAGGAGGAAAGATGAAGCGGGATTTGGTGAGCTTTTCCGATTGGTCCAGGGAGGAGATTTGGGAGGTTTTGGAGCTCGCGGCCCATCTCAAGCGGGAGCAGCGGGCAGGAGTACGCCACGACCACATCCTGCGCGGAAAGACCCTGGCCTTGATCTTCCAAAAGCCTTCTCTCCGCACGCGGGTCTCGTTTGAGGTGGGAATGTGGCAGTTAGGAGGTTATGCCCTGTACCTTGGCCCGGAGGACATAAAGCTCGGCCAGCGGGAAACCGTGGAGGACGTGGCTCTTAACCTTTCCCGCTACGTGGATGGAATTATGGCGAGAGTTTTCGGCCACGAGGTGGTGGAGGAGCTTGCCCGGTTTGCCACCGTCCCCGTGATCAACGGCCTTTCCGATCTCCTTCACCCTTGCCAGGCGCTCGCGGATATGCTCACCATTTGGGAAAAGAAACGGCGGCTGGAGGGGTTAACTCTGGCGTTCATCGGGGACGGCAACAACGTGGCCAATTCTCTAATCGAGGCTTCCGCTAAATTGGGCCTGCGGTTTCGCATCGCCTGCCCGGAAGGTCATGAACCCCACTCCCGGATTGTGGCCAAGGCCCGGGCCTTGGGCGCGGAAATAGAAATCCTTCGCGACCCCAAAGTTGCGGCAAAGGACGCGGATGTTCTGTATACCGACGTTTGGACGAGCATGGGCCAAGAGGCCGAGGCCGAGCTCCGCCGCCAAAGGTTCCAGGGCTATACTGTCAACCTCGAGCTCCTTTCCTTAGCCAAACCTGATTCCCTAGTGATGCATTGCCTTCCCGCCCATTACGGGGAGGAGATCACCTACGAGGCTGCCCGGAGCAAGAATTCGGTGATCTTCGATCAGGCGGAAAACCGCCTGCATGCCCAGAAGGCTGTGCTAGCCCTTCTTTTGGGCGGGAAACCTTAAGGTCGCACCTGCACCAAGTACTGGGTTCGGCCGGAAAGACCAGCGGAGTCGGTCACGTTTAAGGTCACGAGATAAAGCCCGGGTTCAGAAAAAATCCAGGTTACCCGGGATCCTTCGGCATCGATTACCCCATCGTCGTTGAAATCCCAGGTATAGCTCACGATATCTGCGCCGAAGGCCTGAGAGAGGGTTCCGTCGAAGAGCACAGAATCGCCGGCTTTGGGTGCGCTCGGGGTCCAGGTGAACTCCGCCAATGGCGGCTGAATCACCACCACCGGTTTGGGCCTCTCCCGAACCCCGAATGCCACTTCCTTTTTCTCACCTGGTGACAAAGTGATCTCCACGCTGGCCGGGGTCGTGGGCTCATGCCGGGGTGGGAGGGATTCTAAAGCCAGTTCTACCCGGTATTTCCCAGGAAAGAGCCCCGACCAACTGAATCGTCCCTGAAGATCACAGAGGACCTCGATGACTTTCCCATCCTCGGGCAAGATGCGCACATAAACCCGACTTAGACCAGGCTCTTCGGGTGCCCGCACGCCGTCTCCATCAAGATCGAGAAAAACTGTGCCCGCAATTTCCGCAAGGGGAACAAGGGGCACAAAGACCTGAGTCCCTTTCCCAAGTTCCAGGGAAACCGGGATTTCCCGAAGCGAAGCGCCATAGCCTTCGGGAACCTTGGCCACGCGAAGGGTGTAATCCCCAGGAGGGCGGCCAGGAAAACGGAAGGTCCCGTCTTTCCCTGAGGAAACCTGAAGATCATCTAGAACAAGGACGGCGCCGGGGATGCCGTTTTCTCCGGGATCCAGGCGGCCATTCCCATTCAGATCAACAAAAACCTCCCCGGAAAGGATGCCGTAAACCGGCAAAAACCGAGGAGACCAGGAAAAGTCATACGAAAAATCCAAGGAGACCAGGAATCGCAGCGGTTTCCCTTCCTCCTGCCAGCGAGCCTCCAACGCCGGTTTCAGGGTAAGGGAAGGAGCTAGGCTCACGGAAAACTCCGCCCGAACCACACCTCCATCCCGACCATACCCCAAAGAGAGGCGAAGCTTGTCTTCTACGGAAAGGGAGAGGGTAGCCTCCCCTTGAGCACATCCCTCCGGCGTAGAAAGCCGTACCTGCCGAAATTCTCCGGAGGCCGAAATCTTCGGGGAGAACTGAAGATCCAGCCATTCTCGGAATTCCTGGCGTACCCAGGCTTGGCCAGATACCGCTTCCTGAAACCACATATGGGCCCCTTGGGCGCCCAAGGTGAACCCCCCTTGAGAGAAGCTCATGCTCGCCTCAGCCCGGGCGGTTCGCTCATCGGAAGTTAAAGGAAGGGAAAGATCCGCCACACGCCTAAGGGAAAGGCCAAAACTGAAACGTAGCGGCCACTTTTCGGGAAAGAGGTCCCAGTCCACCTGGAGCCCTTGCCAAGTCCGGGTTAAGGCCAAGGAGCCCCGAAGGTTGTCGCGCTGCCATTCGCAAGTGAACCGGAACCCGGCTTCCTCTGCGCCAAGCCGGCCGGAAAGCCGGAATCCAGCGCGATCGCTAAAAAGAGCCGGGAAATCCGGATCAATGGCGTATCCTTTGGCCTCGAGAAACCAAAGGTTCGGGATTTCCCAAGTGAGTCCAGTTTGCCCGGCAAAGCGGGTGAAGCCCTGGACCTGGGCTGCGCCCGCCTCCACCGAAAACCGCAAATCCTCAAAGGCCTGAAGGCTAACCCACACCGCACCGCCTTGGCTATGGAGAACATCTCCGCGGTCCTCGCGATAAGCTCCACCGAGTTCACCCCAATCCGCATGAAAAAGGAGGAATCCGCCAGCGCGGCCTTGCTGGCCATCCCAGCCCGAGCCGTACCCAAACCCGATGTCCTTTAGGTTCAGGCGCGCGGAAAGCCCCCAAAATCCCAAGGGGGCGAGAAACGAAGCGAAGGAAAAGCCAACCCGACCGGCTTGAACTTCCAAAGTATCCGTAACGTACAAGGCTTGAAAGTCCAGGAACTCCAAGGGTTTTGGGGCCCATGGGCCAGCCCAGCGGCAAGAAAGGTCCAGTGCTCCTTCCAGTACCGTCCCCCGGCCGGAAAAACCCAAGAACGAACTTCCCGTGCCCACTAGAAAATCGTAGGAGAGCCGGCCAAATCCACGCATGGAAAGCTCCGCAAACTTCTGTGTGGGGACGCGCTCCGGACCAGGGGGGAGGACTTCCACGTACCAGGCTGTGCGAGCCTCCACCTCCGTAGCGATTCCCGAGCGGGCAAGGGCTAGGACCACTTCCCGGCCCACCTGCGCATCCCTCGGAACCTCCACGGTCACCCGAGCTTCCGCGCTCTCCCCCGGAGCCAACGGAAGCTCTGCGGGAGAAATCCCTGTCTTCCAGCCTGCGGCAGTCCGCACCTCCAAAGCGATGTGATCCAGAGCGTTTCCCCGGTTCGTTACCCGGAGGGTGAAGGTCAAAGATTCGCCAGGCTGCGCGGCTTGGGAAGAAGGAGGCCCAAGTTCCACTGCGGCCACCGCCTCCACCTCCACGGTGGTTTCAGCCTGGACCTCGTTTCCGTCCCACCGCAAAAACACCCGGACTTGGTAAACCCCGGCCTTCGCGGTGCGGGGAACGTAGAGGGCGAGAAAAAGATAGTCTTCTTCACCCGGACCTAAGGGAAGGGATTCCGGAAGGCCCAAGGCCTCCCATCCTTGGGGGGGAAGGTCCGGGACTATTTGAACTGTGAGTGCTTGAGATGTTTCGTTTTTGATTTGCCAAACTTGGACAGTGAAATCTCCGGGACGAATTTTCCCCGGTGGGGAAAGGCGCTGGACCTCCAAGTTTTGTCCCAAAGCCAGGGCGCCCACAAAGGCCAAGAGAAAAAGGGACCGCATCCTCCATATTCTGTGGCCGTGGGATCCAAAAACTACGGAGCTTGGTTATTTGGAGGCGGGAACTTTGGCCCTCAAAGCGGCAAGGTCCTGGTCGTCGATCACCCCATCATTATTGAAATCGAAGGCCCGAAGGTTGGCCCGCACCACAGGATTGTTGAGGTTCCGAGAAAAAACTTCCAGGTCCGCTGCGTTGAAAACCCCGTCGCCATTTATGTCCTCGTAAAATCCGTCGCCATCGAGGTCCTGGGGGATACCAAGGCCATCCTCAAGGGGGAAAAGGGCAAGGGGCCGGACCACGAACCGCACAGGCATGGCAAGAAGCTCCGCCCCGCCGTAGTCCACGGTGGCCAGCACCTGGTAGACCCCGGACTGGGGCCGAAAATCGGTATCTAGGCGGATCCACCGCTCCGCTCCCGGAAGGCAAGGAACAGGCGAGGCAACGCTCTCGGCCACCGTTTTCCCTTGCACATCGATTACCCGCAGGGTGGCCTTCACTTCTCGCAGGTTCTTCGTTCCAGTGTTAGCGAATTTCACCCAGGCCCAAAGGGGATTTTGGCCGCGGATCTCCACTCCCCGCAGCTCGCCGCGGGCCTCAGCCGGCTCCACGGTCACATAGATTTTGACCCCAATCCGGCGGGTCACAGTGACCATCACCCCTTGGTAGGGCACAAGGCGCGGCTCTCCTTGCACGAAAACGATGGCCCAATAAGTCCCCGGCTCCACGTTCGTTGGGACCTGCACAGTGCCCTGAATTTCCCGCACCTCTCCCGGACCGAGGACGAAGGAGGTGGGCGCAACCGCTGTCCAGTTCGCCGAGGAACGAGGAAGCGTCCCAGGGTCATAAAACCGGTTTTCCCCAAATTCATCCCGATCCCAATCGCCAAGGTAGAGGATCACCTGGTCCGACTGAGAAAGCTCGTTCCGAACGATGAAGGAAAAGGGAAGAACCGCGCCAGGCCGGGCCTGGAGATCCACCTCGAGGAGGTTCACCTCTAAAGCCAAACCTAAAAAGGGCAGGAGAACCAGGCCAACGAGGAAAAAGCCTTTCATGGCCCTAATGGTCCTAAGAAGAAAGTCCGCGGGCAAGCCCTAAGGGCTCACTAGGGTGTAACGGAAGTCCAAGGAGTAGATGCCAGGCCGGGTGGTGTCGTAGTCCACAAGGAGTCGGAAGGCCGTTTGCAAAACGGCATTCCCCGCGGAGCCAGCGGCTACCTCCACATCGGAAGTCGAAAGGGGGGTGAAATTGGCCTGGTAGCGGGTCACCGGGCCAGTGGGGCTGGGCAAAACTTTCCAGAGAAGATGCCCACAAGGCTTCTTCGGATCGGGAAGATCCCCGGTGTAACTCCAAGCCGAACTCGTGGCGGAAACGTAGAGGGTCCAGGAGCTATAGGCGGAGAGCTTTATCTCTTGAACGCTGTCCCAATCCCGGTATCCCCGCTCGTAGTCGTCCAGGGTCAAGGTGCCCAGGTTCACCGTAGTCGGGTTCAACGTTAAGGAAAGCCCGCCGGAGAAATAGACCCGCACCGCCACCCAGTCCAGGCGAGTTTCGCGGCCTTTCCTCGCAGTCAGGCGCACCCGAAACCGATCCGGCTGAAAATCCGAAGCAAACCAACTCCGACCCCATCCATCATTGGGGCCGCCCAAGATCCAGCTCTGTTCATATCCCGCAAGAGGTCCAGCGGTGTATGGGGGGGTCCAGCTCGCACCGCCGTCCCAGGAGAGCTGTACATCCAGAAAGGCGTCAAAGGGGACGCCGGATGGCCAACGCCAGGCATCCAGCCGCACCTCAATTCCCGTGACGCTCGCGCCAGGGGGAATGGCAATGGAATAGCCCCAGTAGACGTGGACATCGCCGGGAGAAGCGCTTGCCCAAAGGGTGTCATCGTAATAGGCGTAGGTCGGGTTACGGAAGCTACCGGAATCGGCAGAAGGGTTGAGCCAGCCGGTGTCTTGGCCGGCGGCCGTGATCCCGAAGGCCCAAAGAACCAAAAGGAACAAAGCCCACATGGAAGGGAAAAGGGCAGCCCGGCTTTGGGAAACCGGGCTGCCCGTCCTTTTACCGGTCACGGCGCAGTGAGGGTGTAGGTGAACCCGAGGGAGTAGTTGCCAGCCACGTCGTTATCCCAGCTCAAAAGGACTTTGAAGTCCATGGTGAAAGCGATATTCCCACCGGGAACGCCCACAGCCACGTTGGCCGCAGTCGTGGACAAACCGAAGTAAGCGCTGGCATAGGAGCTGACCCGATCGGGCTTGCTCACGCTCGCGACCTTGAGCTGGAGGTCGCTCGCGGGCTTGGCCCAGGGGCCAGTCCAGGTGGCGCTATCCGCAGCCACGGTAAGAGTCCAGCTCCGGTTGCTCCAAACCGTCACGATCTGTCCAGACGTGAGCTCCTTGTACCCAAGGTCGTAGTCATCCATGGTCAAGGAGCCGAAGTTGATGGTGGCCGTGTTGACCGTGAGCCGAATAAGGGTCGGCACGGCGAAGGTCGCCGTGGACCCCTGGCTCACGCTCGTCTGTGCCAAACCCGTCACCACGCCCATAACCGCTCCCAACAAAACCGCCAAAACTTTCACGCTCCGCATTTTCGCACCTCCAAGAGAAGTTTTTGTTTTTACCGGGCTTTCGCCCGGAAGTTTCTTCTCTTGGGGTGCTTCGGCAGCCCAGCCATCTCAGGAGAAGCCCTCGCGGTCCTCCCGAGATCTGTTGGCTTTGCGCCCCCAGGTCACCCCGGGTTTGCCTTTATCGGTCACCCCAAACAACGCCGAATTTTAACTTTGGCTCTCACCCCCTTCCCGAAGCGGGCCCCTTATATTCCCGCAATTCTGAGCACGAGCCGCACCGCTTTTCCCTCGGTCTCGGGGCCGAGTTTGAAGCGGAGGAGAAGCTCGTGCTTCCCCGGCCGGCCCATGAGGATGGGACGCTCTTCGGTGGTCACCATCACCTCCGGGCCGCCCAAAACCTCAGCGCTTAGGCTGACGGGATCCTCGGAGAGGATCCGCGCCATTACCGCCCACGGAACGTTGCTCTTTACCTCGAGGGGGAGAAGGAGGCCTTTGGACAATTCCTCAGCCTGAATCTCCACCACGAATTCTTGGCCGGAAAGGCCGCGCTCCGGCACGCTCAGGATGCTCAACGGTGGGACATTAAGGGAGACAGTAACGCTGCGAGATACGCTTGCGCCCTGAGCGGCCAAGGCCAATCCGACCATGACAACTCCCAGCAGCCAAATCCTGGCCATTCTTCGGCAGCCCAGCCGTCCCAGAGGGACCTGTGGCTTT
>Ga0080004_1208344_pt1 | contig 17013 bp, 19 predicted proteins | sample WasSprMetagenome_FD_69207 | JGI IMG/M metagenome (GOLD analysis project Ga0080004, IMG submission 69207) | Sulfidic aquatic microbial communities from Washburn Spring, Yellowstone National Park, USA - WS (SPADES assembly) (version 2) | ecosystem: Environmental > Aquatic > Thermal springs > Hot... | reverse complement strand
CGGTTATTCCGCTCCAGTCTATGGTTAGTGAGTATGAGGTGTTTGGTGTGAAGTTTGTTCCGCTGTATGATGCTGATGCTCCTGGTGCTGCGTGGTCTGGTGTTATTGTGAGTGTTGCTACCATTACTGATATTGTGTATACTGATGTTTTGGCTTCGTTGGTTGCTGTGTCTGCTGCTTGTATGTAGTATTCTACTCCTTCTTTGGTTACTGCGGTTGCTGGTATGGTTGCTGTGTATGTGTCGCCTACTGCTGTCATCGCTATGGTTGTGTAGTCTGCTGCTCCTTTGGTTCTGTAGTTGAGGGTTGCCGATTTAACTTCTACATTATCTGTTATTGTTGCTGTGATTGTTATGGGTGTGTTTATGGTTGCTGCGGTTACTGGTGTGTGTGCTATGGTTGGTGGTGTGTTGTCTACTCTGTATGTTGCGGTTTTTGTGGCTGTGTTGCCTGCTGCGTCTGAGGCTATTACGGTTAGTGTGTTTACGCCTTCTGTTTGCGCTGCTGTTACGGTTCCGACCCATTTGCCTGCTGCCAGTGTTAGTGCTACGTTGTCTGCTTTGACCGATGTTACGCCTATGTTGTCTGTTGCTTCTACTGTTAGGGTTATAGAAGCTCCGCCTTTAACTACTGTTTTGTCTAGAGTGATTGAGACTATTGTTGGTGGTGTTGTGTCTACTAGTATTGTGAATGTGTCTGTTGCTGTTTGCCCTGCTGCGGTTGCTTTTACTGTCCAGGTGCCTGTTGGGGCTGCTGGTACTTTGTAGAAGTTTGTTGCTGTGAATGCTCCGTTGGCGTCTGATAGGACTTGTGTTACGCCTCTTATTTCGCCTGTTGGGTCTATGACTTGTATTGCTACGGGGGTGTTTGGTGGTGCTCCTGAGCCTGTTAGTGTGAGAAATTCTCCTGGGCTGTATGTTTCTTTATCTAGTTGTATGGTTAGTGCTGCGTATGCTGGTGCTAGGGTTAGTGTTAGTACTGCTAGTAGGGTGAGTGCAAAAAATAGGGTGGTGGGGTGCTTCATATTCTATTCACCTTTTATGATACGGTTACGGTGATGGTCTGCATCGGTGCGAGTACTTGTGCTTCTGTGAAGTTGTTCCAGGCGAAGACTTCTATTGTGTATGTTCCTGGTGCTGTTGGTCTCCAGCCTATTGCAAATGTTAGTTCTGTGTTGGCTGGTATGGTTCCGCTTACGAAGTTAAACGATACGATTGCTCCTGTTGAGTCTTTAACTTGGACTATGTAGAGTGTTTGTTGTGCTACGTCTTGCTTGTTGACTATTGGTGATGATATGGCTACGATTGCTCCTGCTCTTGGTGCTGTTACGGTTCTTCCTGCTGTGTCCACGAGTGTTGGTGTCTTTACCTCCGCTTTGTAGACTGGACCTGGTGTCGTGAACTCGATTGTTATTGTTCCTGTTACACCTTCGCCACTGGCTGTTACATTTACTTTGCCTGTTGTGGTTGGCGCCCTAAGGAGGGCTTCTGCAATGCCTGTAGTGGTGCTGGTAGTGGCGGATAGGGAGAGTAGGGTTCCGCCTGTAGCTGCGAAGTAGATGTTAACAGCGGGTACGGGGATGATGGTAGCCCCTTGGGCATCGACCAGCCACGCTTTAATCTTCACGATCGATGTCCCATCTGCTGGTGCTGAAGCTGGTTCTGCGCTTAGCTTCATTGCGTATGCTGCGCCTGTAACGGGTATGGTAAGCTGTCTTGTTATTGTAGTGCCTCCTGGGAAGGTTGCTGTTACAGTTATTGTTGCTGTTCCTCCAGGTGGTACCGTAGCTGGCGCAGTCCACTCGAAGGTTACGCTACCAGAACCAGGTGGTATAGATGTTGCTACAGTGGTTGGTGTGCCGCTTGTGGCGGAAGCGGCAATATTGATGTTAGCAGCAGGATACGTGTTTAGGGCGTTGTTGCCGTTAGCGTCGATGAGCTGGACCGTTACGGTGGCTGTTTTGCCGATTTGTACAGTACTTGGGGACGACGACAGCTTGAAATCAGTTCCTGCTCCAGCAAATGTTACGGTGACTGTGCCTGTTAGGCCGAGCCCTGTTGCTGTTACTGTGACCTTGCCGACCGTTGTTGAAGACGTTAGGGTTACACCTGTAGAAGTTATGGAGCCTGCTGTTATGGTGTCTGCGTTGGAAGCGAGTTTGCCGCCTGTTGTGCTAAGCTGTAATGTGATGGTGGTTGATGCTGTGATGTTGTTACCGTAAGTGTCTTCAAAGTACCATCTAATCGTTGATGTGGATGTCCCATCGGCTAGGATTGTTGATGGAGTGGCTGTTCCAACTAGTTTAGCAGGTGAGCCAGGATTTATCGTAACCGTCACCGAGGTTGAAGTTATGCCAGCCGCTGAGGCTGTGATAGTAGCTGTTCCAGAACCGATGGATGCTATTAATGTTACTGTAGCTTTGCCGTCTGCGCCAGTGGTTGCGGATGTTGTAGAGAGTCTAGAGGCGTAGCCAGTTGAACCAGCTGCTGCTGTGAAGGAGTGGCTGAATGTAACTGGAACATCTTTAAGTGGGTTGCCGTTAGCGTCCTTAACTGTAGCTGTGATTACAGTAGATGATTGTATAGTGATGGAAGTTGAGGCTGCTGAAACCGTTACAGTGGCCGGTGCGCCAGCAAGGAAGGTGACTTGAGTGGAGCCTGTGAATCCGCCTCCTGTAGCCGTTACTATTGCCACTGTACCTGCTGCTGTCGTAGCTGTTGACGATAAGGTTACAGACGCTTTACCGTTAGCGGCTGTTGCCGCTGAGGTTGCGCTAAGCGAGCCTGCGGTTGTGGAGAAGGTTATTGTCGTACCTGCGACCTTTATAGTGTTACCGTTAGCATCTATCAACGATGCAGTTATAGTCGATACGCCTCCTACAGCTGGGATACTTGTAGGCTCAGCTGTGACTTTCATCGCTACAGCCGGTCCCCAGATGGTTGTTATCTTAAGGGTGCTGCCTGAGCCGACCAGACCAGGCGACGTCGCCTTTAATGTTTGTGTACCTTGGGTTGTGCTTGTCCGGTATACGGTCGCTGCCACACCGTTGGTGTCAGTAGCAACACTAGTTGCTGTGAAGCTGCCGCCAGTCACCTCACCAGAGATCGATGGTATAGAGAAAGTAACGGTGACACCAGAGACGCCAACACCCGTGTTATCGGTAACAAAAGCTGCAACATTAACACTCTGCCCAGCGACGACAGAACTTCCAGGTAGGGTAGCAGTTGCGAGGTAGGTGCCGTCACGCGCCTCAATACCAGTTACGACGTTACTGCCAGATGCTGCACCCTGAATCTTGTAGACGTCACCAGGGGTACCTGCATCGGTCTTAAGGTAAACAGCAGACACACTCTTAAAGACCAGTTGCCCAGCGAGTGGAGCAGTACCATCGAGCTTCGTTAGAGCCGCAGCACTAGCTGCACCAGCTGCCGTTCCTGCTGGAATGGATGCCTTGCCGACGATGCCATTCCCTGCGGCATCCTTGCCCACGACAATTATTGTAACGGCGCTTGTTGTAGTGGCTCCACGTGTAGAATCTACAACCACATTCAGATTCTCTGCTGTCGTGAGGGTTGGAGTAACTATGGTATACTTAGGCTCAACACCGATATCCATGAATGTTGCCGTACCTGCTGCAACATTGACAGTTACCTGCAACTGAGCAGCAGCGTTGTTAACATCTGCTCCAGTGGTAGGTGGGGTCGATGTGTCTACCCAAAAGACTCTGAATTGGCTTGGGTAAGTCGCTCCCGCACCTACGCTAGCCACCATGCCTAGAAGCTTAACTGTACCAGAAACCCCTGGTAGAAGGTTTATTCCAGTGATGACTACATAATAGGGACCTGTTCCCACGACGCTAACCGATGGTGAACCACCCATTCCAGAAACCTGAACCCTGTCGGCGCTGATGATGTCCCACGCAACTGGAACCTCTATTCGAACCTCCTTTATCGCATTGTCAGTTACGACGCCTGTATGTGTTATGGTGAAGGTTAGATCCACACTCTCCTTCGCGTTCACTGAGGTAGGACTAACACTGCTTGAAGTACCTACTGCTGCGAAAGCTGGCGGCACAGCTATGAGCAGCGTCGCCAAAATCAGCAAGGATACTACACCGATCGATAGGAACTTCCTACCCCACGCCATCGAAGACAAGCTAGTTTGTATACTCATATCCATCAATCACCTTTTTCGTAAGACCAACATTAACCAGCAAACATATATAAGCCTTATGGACAAATCGTCTACCACAACCACAAAAACCACAAACAACGCTTATATAACACGCCCACCACACACCTATGGCCGAAACAATAAAAGCCAAAGCCCCCAAAACCTCAGCAAAACTTCAAGAAGCGAGCAATAGAAATCTACGGCCCCAAAAAGGGCGCCATAAAAGCAGCGCTCGAAGACGCTATGAAGCGCTTCACCACCACAGCTAAAGTCGATCGGAAAAGCTTAAAGAGACGCATCAAACCCGAATCAACATCCATAGAACTACAATAAAGTTAGTACCCTATAGATAGGATAGACCACCTCTGCCAAAACCCAAACACAAACACCACAACCTTAAAGAGCAACCAAACCGCAACCAAAGAGGTTGTGAAGGTTAAGATCACGATCAAAGGCAGAAGAGTGCAGGATGTTGGCTATCGGCTCTTCTTATTGAGTAAAGCGCATAGTCTGAAGGGGTTTGAAGCATCTAACGTAGGAGAAGACTTAATCGTCTTAATCGAAGGAGACGACGCAACTGTCAACAGATTCATTCAAACCGTTAAATCTGATAAGCCGCCGCTAGCGGATGTGAGCGAAGTAATAGTTGAGGGCTATGATGGCGAGGTGATGGATGTTAGGGAGTATAGGGAGCAGCTGAGCCTGGAGCAGCTGGTGAAGATAGCCACTGTTGGCGTTGAGATGAGAGACGACATCAAAGAGATGAGAGCAGACATCAAGGAAATAAAGGGAGATATGAAAGAGATAAAGGGGGACATAAAGACGATGCTGAAGAAGCAGGATGAGACTTTAGTGGAGATAAGGGCGACAAGAAACGAGCTTAGGGAGGAGATTAGAGCGACTAGAGATGAGATTAGGGCTTTGAGGGAAGACCTTAAGCAATACATGGATAGGAGGTTCGAGAAGCTCGAAAGAGAGATAGCGCTGATAAAGCAGAAGATAGGGCTAACATAACAACCAAAAAGGAGGCGTTAAAAAGCATCTACAACCTGAACCTCAAACAAAATACTTCATTCATACGCTCTTTCTCTCGACCCAATAAAATGAATCAGTATCCTCTTCTTATCCCAAGTTTACTTCATAGACTATTCTGAGGCCTCCGACTCTAATGCGGTATGTGTTCTCATACCCTTAAGCTTAGCGACATCAAGCCTTCTAAAAGGTATAGGATCATTCTTCAGAATCGAGATAACCTCTTTTATTCTGCTCTTTCTTTTAATACTGAGCTTTGTGAGGGCTTTTAACACTCTCCTCTTCGCTTCTACCCTAAACATTTCATTCTAAGGCCTTCATCACTTCTTCTTCCTCAACGATCTCGTCACCAGCCTCAATAGCTTCCTTCTCATCCCCCAAAGGCTCCTCAACAGGGATAAGCCTCTCAACAAGCCCCCTATACAACAACCTCAGCTCCCTAAGCTCTTCCCGCATCTCCCTAAGTAGCGCTAGAACGTCAGACATCGCTACTACCTAACCATAAAACTCCATCTCAGGGATTTAAATATTTCCTATATTCCACAACCACCTCTAAGCGCAGCGCCCCACATAGTTAAATAGGATTTTAGACATTAAAGAAAGCAACATTAAAATAGTGAATACATTACAGATAGGCTTGGTGTAAATTCGTGTGTGGAAGCACTCTTCTAACTGATGAGGATCGAGCCCTTCTCTTAAAAGTAAGCAATCTGCTTGAGGAGATCATCGAAACCCTCGAAATACTAGAAGATGAGGATGCGATGAAAGCCATCGAAGAAGCAGAAGAAGATGTGAAAGCCAGTAGACTCAGAGACTACAACGACTTCCTCAAGGAGCTGAAGCAATCTGAAGAAATATAGCCTCAAAGTTACCAGCAGATTTGAAAAAGACTTTCGAAAACTCGACAATCAGCTCAAAAGAAGACTAGATTCAGCCATAAGAAGACTCGAAGTCAACCCATATGCCGGAAAACCCTTCGAGGAAGACTCTCAGGCAAATGGAGCCTAAGGGTCGGAGACTATAGAATCATCTACACAATAGATGAAGAGAAGAAAGCAGTCATACTCTACACCACCAAACATAGAAAAGTAGCATACGAATAACAATACCCAAAACCAAACCGCTTCTATTGCCAAGCCCTTCCAACTCCATAACATTAAAGGGAGCAACTGATTATGAAACGGCGCAGCGCAGCCCCATACTCTCCAAAACTTAATTAACTTAAAAACCCAAACTCCTTACAGATGAAAAATTTGGACATAGCGAACCTCTCAGAAAAAGTGAGCACAGTCGCAGAAAAGTACGGCATAGTATACGCAATACTCTTCGGCTCCACCATCGAAGGCAGATTCGTCAAAGGCGAAAGCGACATAGACCTAGCCATAAAGGTCGATAAGCTAGACAGAAAAGACCTCCTAGACTTCTTAAAAGGCTTCTTGAGAGAGCTAGGTGTTGATAACCTCGACGTCGCGGTAATCAACTTCTCCCCCTTCAGCCTAAACTACGAAATCCTAACGAAAGGTAGAGTAATCTTCTGTAGAGACGAAGAAGAACTCTTCGAAGACAGACTTAAGATCATAAAGCTACACGACGACTGGACCAACTTCTCCAAGACATTTGAGGAAAGAGAGATCGAAAAGGTGATGACTTGAGACCGAGCATGTTAAAGAGGTTAGAGCGATTCAACAAAGGAATCGAAATCCTAAACGAAATAAAACAATACACAAAAGAAGAGTTCTGCAGCGACATAAAACTCCTATCAATAGCCGAGAGAAACCTACAGGTTTGTGTCGACTTCCTAATAGACCTCTCAACCCACATACTATCTAAGATCGATGCCGAGATACCAGAAACCTACAAAGAAATCGTCGAAAAAATCCACACAACAGGCGCCATCGACAAAAACCTCAAACAAAAGCTAACAGACCTCATCGGCTTAAGAAACATAATAGTCCACATGTACGCAGACATAAAAGCAGAAATAGTCTACGAAAACCTCGACGACACAATAACAACACTAAAACACTCAACAAAGAGACTACTAGAGTTCTGCAAAGAAAAAGGAATAGACCCATAAGGGTTCTGAGCTACGTAGTCATTAATAGACTTTGACTGCGTAGCTCTTGGGATTCATCGGCTTTGGGCTCCTCTTGAGTTCATTGGAGCCTTCATCAGCCTCTTCCCCTGTCTGGGTGAACCCGCTCCAACCCTTCATCAGCTCGTTGGAGAGGTTTGGGGTTGGAGAAAGCCCCTCCATCTGAAGGTACAGGTTTATGGCTGCGTTGAGCTGCCTGTTTGTCCTCAACCCGCATTTTTCGCATTCATATGATGCTCCTTTCGGGGCATTGACCATCCCACATCTGGAGCATCTTCTCGTGGAGTTCTTTGGGTTGAGGAGCGCGACCCTTGATTTGTATTCCATAAATGTTATGATTGTTTCCAGTCGCTCTTTGAAACGTTCCTATTATGTTCCTTCGAGCTGTTAAGCATTCTGTTCTTCCCTAAGTGTTCGAAGCCGTGAGTATAGCCTTTGAACCCCCTCGCTATGAAGGTTGTCAGCTTATGAATGTAGTCTTTAGCTCTATTCCTTTCACGCTTGGAGTATTTTGCCAGAACCTTTCTGAGCGAGGGCTTCTTTGAAGCCTTCTGCTGCAGCCTCCCCCTCTTTGTTTCATAGACTCTGTGTATGTGGAATAGTTTTGTTAGGTCTATTCTGATCCATCCTGTGTTTGGGCTGAATCCATCTAGGCTCTTCTCGTTGCAATCCCAAGCTATCTTACCTTTAACTTCCCCTTCGTCCCTTTTGAACCTGAACGTTACTGTCAAGTATTTTTCACCTAAGATCAGCTCTCCTAATTCACCTCTTGCTCTGCTGAGGAACCAAGCTTTTGAAACGTCGAACTCCAAGTATTCCTCGTGTGGCTTTATGCTGACCTTTATCTTCCCATCCTTATAGGTGTAGAGTGTTTCCTTGATCCTAACGAACTTCCTCTTAACTACTGGTTTCTCTCTGCGCCTTTCTCCTTTAACGTAACTTCTCCTCCAAGACTTTATTATTGAGTATGCCTGTTTGATCGCCGAGTCAACGTAGTGCTTCGAGTAGCCCCAGCCCTCCATCAGCAAATTTCTCAGATAGTGGTTCTTGAAGATGTTGTCTTTTGGGATTATTGGTATGAGCCTTCTCCTCCCCTTCTCGTCGCGCTTTTCAACCCACCTGATCTTAGCCCATATCTCGTCCACAGCTTTTTGAAGCAGCCTTCTATATGCTTCGAGAAACTCGCTTACATAATATCTGTGCCTTATGTTGTATGCCCTAACCTGATACGAGCTTCCTGACACCTTCGACAACCTCCTTATGTTTATGCGACCTCATCCCGTAGAGCTTTCCAGCAAAATGAGACACAATGGTTATCAACTTTCAACGAGCTCCCCCTTAGGAGTCTTCTCCTCGCTGTTTATTACCTCTATTTCGGTTTCGAAGGCTTAGCATAGTTTCCTCAGCGTTCCAAAACCAAACCTACTCAGCCTATCCTCATAAGCGACAATCACCCTGAAGACTTTTCTTACAGTAACCATCTCTAAGAGCCTGAGAAAACCCTTCCTGTCCTCGTTGAGACCCGAACCCACGTCGCTCAGTATTTGAATCTCCCCATAACCCTTATCTTTAGCGTAGCTGTGTATAAGCTGCTTCTGCCTCACCAAGTCATCTTTTTGAGTTGTAGGAGAGACCCTAACATAGCCTACTACAACCCTCTCTTCCTTTAGCCCAAGAATGCGCTTAATTTCGCTTTCAAGCATCCTCCTCCCACCAATCGTCCTAACAACCCTCATCTTCCCTCCTTTACCCCAACGCCGAATAGTCTTAGTAGTGACTCCCAGCAGCATTTTAGCCTCTTTAAGCGTGTAGAGCCTCTTCATCAACAGAAAATACCACTCAAGTCTATCTATTTTGGAACTGCTAACTACGGCGCTGAGCAGCGTTTCTTTGGAGTAGGTAAAAGAAACTTTAAAAGAGAGTGTAAATCAACTCTATCTTTGTCGACTTTTTACCGATTTTGCTCTTATTGCTATTTGCTTCAAGCCCCTGTGAACTCGCTTTCCGTTCAGCTTTTATAGAGCGTATAACCAGCCAGTTTTGGTGAACAGTTTGGTTGAAGTAGTTATTACGAGTGCCGTTAGAACAGCTATAGGTAACTTCGGCGGCTCCTTGAAAGACGTGCCTTTAAGTAGGCTAGGTGCGATAGTGATTCATGAAGCGTTGAGGAGGGCTAATCTTAGACCAGTGGTAAGCGAGAGTACCCAAGCTCTGGCTCCGAGCGTCTTTAGAGGCGCAGGCTTAACAGACCTTGAGAAGCAGTATTATCAGTGGAGCGAAGACAGCATACCTGTGCAGATCGACGAAGTAATTATGGGGAACGTGCTTCAAGGAGGTCAAGGCCAGAACCCGGCGAGGCAGGCCACGATCTACGCGGGCATACCTAAGGAAACACCAGCATTTACTGTGAATAAGGTCTGCGCCTCTGGTTTAAAGTCGATCGCACTAGCAGCCCAGGCGATCGCTACTGGTGAAGCTGAGGTGGTTGTAGCTGGTGGGTTCGAGAGTATGAGTAATGCACCGTACGCCCTACCTAAGGCTAGATGGGGGTATAGGATGGATGTGAACGCCTACGGTCAGATTCTGGATCTTATGGTCTACGATGGATTGTGGGAGATCTTTTACGGCTATCACATGGGAATAACCGCTGAAAACATAGCTGAAAAGTATGGTATAACTAGAGAGGAGCAGGATAAGCTAGGCTTTCTGAGCCACCAGAGGGCAAGAGCTGCTATAAAGGCAGGATTATTTAAAGAAGAGATCGTACCAGTAGAAATACCTCAAAAGAAGGGTCCTCCGATCATATTCGACACAGACGAGCGCCCAATGGACACCACCCTAGAGAAGATGGCTGCACTACCACCTGTATTCAAGAAGAACGGGACGGTGACCGCTGGTAACGCCTGTGGGATAAACGATGCCGCCGCTGCTGTTGTGCTGATGAAGAGGGAGAAGGCTGAGGAGCTAGGTCAGCCGATCTTGGGGGTTATAAGATCTTATGCCTCTGGTGGTGTGGACCCAGCCTACATGGGTTTAGGACCTATACCCGCTGTCAAGAAGGCTTTACTTAAAGCTGGGCTTGAGGTCAGAGATCTTGATGTGATAGAGTTGAATGAGGCATTCGCTGCACAAGCCATAGCCTGCATAAGAGAGCTTAACTTCGATCTCGAGAAGACTAACCCGCTTGGGAGCGGGATCGCACTCGGTCACCCAATCGGCGCTACTGGAGCTAGACAGGTAGCCACTATGCTGCATCACATGAAGAGAAGGGGTTTGAGGCGTGGTCTAGTAACCATGTGTATAGGCGGTGGTCAAGGGATGGCTATGGTAATCGAGAGACCATAAACATCTTTACCCAGTTGCTACAAGAGGGTTGTGGTCGATATGTCTGTAGGCATTAAGAAGGTCGGTGTAGTTGGAGCAGGGGTCATGGGTGCTCAGATAGCTGAGATCATGGCGTTGAATGGTTTTGAGGTGAAGACGAGGCATAGAACAGAAGAATCAAAGCAGCGAGCGCTATCTGACATAAGGAAGATTCTGAACGATCTACTTGAATTCCATAAAACTAGAGCTGAAAGAGAGATAAAGAGGGCTGAGCAGACACTGGGTATACAACTATCGGAAGAGCAGAAAACCTTAGTTAGAGAGAAGCTAAAACCTCAGTTCGATGAAGCAGCTATAGAGAAAATATATCAACGCATACACCCTACGCTGAACCTAGAGGACTTCAATGACGTAGATTTGGTTATAGAGTCTGTGGTTGAGGAGATCGATGTTAAAAAAGAGGTGTTCAAGAAGCTCGATGAAGTCGCACCAAGCCACACGATATTAGCGTCTAACACATCCACAATCTTGATTAGCGAAATAGCTTCGGCAACAAAGAGGCCTGATAAAGTCATAGGGATCCACTTCTTTAACCCCCCGACTCTTCTGCCTCTAATAGAAGTGATCCCTGGGTTGGAGACGAGCCAGGAAACAGTTGACGTTGTGATGAATTTCTGCAGATCCATAAAGAATCATAGAGCAAATATGCAGCCCATAATCGTTAAGGATATACCAGGCTTCCTTGTGAATCGTGTGCTTATGGCTATGCTTAACGAAGCATTCGCCTTATATGAAGAGGGAGTTGCTTCTATGAAAGATATTGATCTAGCTATGAAGAGCGGCGCTGGTATGCCGATGGGTCCTTTTGAGCTGGCTGATCTGATAGGGATAGATGTACTCTACCACATGGATCAAAGCATCAAAAGTATGCAGGGTGGTAATACGATGCCGAAACCTGTTCACATTCTACGTAAGATGGTTGCTTCTGGAAGGCTTGGCAGAAAGAGTAAAAGGGGCTTCTACGAATATCAGTAGCCAAGGCTTGGTCTTTGATCAAGAAGGTAGGCGTAGTTCTGCACCTAGCTAAGAGCGGCAGGCTCATAGTCAAAGCCAACATTGCCAACATTACCGTCGGTACGATACTCTACGACTTAAAAGGGAAGAGGGTTGCAAAGGTAGCGGAGGTCTTCGGGCCTGTTAAAGAACCATACCTCTCTTGCATCCCACTTACCGATAGGGTTAAGAAGCTCGAAGGGCAAGAAGTATACTCTCAGCAAGCCGAGGGGGAGAAAGAGTAGCGGCTTAAACGCTTCTTTAAGATGCAGAGTCTGTGGCGGAGGGTCAATAGGTGTTTGAGCCGATTAACTGATCCCAAGCATCAGAGGTGCCCAAAGCCTTTTCGATCATCCTATGACTCCACCATAAAACCCTTCACGTGAGGGCATAGAGCGTCTTCAACAGCCTCAACACAGAGATGGGTAACAATCACCACTCATCTTCCCAGACCAGTAGCGATACTAGGTAAGCAAAGGTATTCGTATCTACACAAACACGAAGCAACCAAGCAGCCGCACAAAACTCATCGTAACATAACACTTAAAACCCATCTGTCTTTCTCTTATATAGGGGGCTATTGGTTGAGGTGCCCTGTCTGTGGCAGAGATCTAAGTAACCCAGCATTTATCGACTTAGATTTAGAGCGTGGTGAAGCTTTTTGCTCCATCTGCGGCTCTGTCTTGGATGAGCGGCTCGTAGATCTAGGCCCTGAGTGGAAGGCTATAGATTATGAGGAGAAGGAGAAGAAGGTGAGGGTAGGCTCACCTATAACACCGAGGTTTCACGATTATGGGTTAGGTAGCGAAATTGAGCGCACTCAAGGTTATGAGCAGAAGAATGAGTCGCTTAGGGTCTGGCAGAGGCGTCTGAGAACATCCACGTCAGCGGAGAGGAACTTGGCGCAAGCGTTGTCTAGGATTAATGATTTATGTGAAAGTTTGAAGATGCCTTTATTTGTCGCTGAAACTGCTTCACGCACATATCGGCAGCTGCTAAAGAAGGGTGTGGTAAAGAGCAAGTGTATGGCGAAGGTGACAGCTGCCATAGTCTACTTCTCGGCAAAGGTTCACGGCGTTGAAAGAAGTGTTAAGGAGGTTTCTGAAGCGGCTGGTGTTGATGTGAAGGCGGTCAATAAATATTATCGGTTGATCGCTTCAGAAACTCCGCTAGAGCACCCACCTGTACCTACTGTTGAAAAACAGATAGCAAGGCTCGCGAATCTTATGAAGGTGAGTGCGAAGACAGAAAGGTTAGCGCTTCAGCTCTATAAAGCAACGAAGTCTGCAACTATTCAAGACGGTAAGTCGCCTAGCGGTCTGGCGGCGGCGTACATCTATATCGCCTCTGTCATAAACAGCGAGAACATACCTCAGCGTGAAGTAGCGGCTGTGGCCGACGTCACCGATGTTACGGTTAGGCACAGATACAGAGAAATACTGGAAAACTTCGTTATTAAGCAGACGCTTAAACCCTTAAAGGGCGCTGCGTAGGCGAGTTGTAAAGAAGCTTTGAAGAAGATCGTCGATCTGAGAAGCGACACCGTAACCCTGCCTACTGAAGAGATGCTTGAAGCCATCAGAAACGCTGCTTTAGGCGACGACGTGTTTGGGGAAGACCCTACGGTCAACGAACTGGAAGCCCTAGCTGCCAAAAAGATGGGTAAAGAAGATGCTTTACTAGTTACAAGCGGGACGCAGGGAAACCTGGTTTCCATACTTTCCCATACGAGGCGTGGTGATGAAGTGATATTGGAGGCTGATGCGCACATCTACCACTATGAGCTCGGAGGGCTATCTGCGATAGCCGGTGTTCTGCCCAGGCTCGTAAAAGGTGAGATGGGTGTCCCAGCGCCTGAAGATGTCGAGGAGGCAATCCGCCCACCGGACCCCCACTTCCCTAAAACCACACTTTTATGCTTAGAGAATACACATAATTTGGCCGGTGGCACCTGCATAACCCCTTCACAGACCCGCAAGCTATGCGACGTCGCTGCGAAACACGGGCTAAATGTTCATCTTGATGGTGCGCGCATATTTAACGCTACAGTAGCGCTTGGGGTAGATGTTAAGGAGCTCGTTGCTCCTGTGGATTCGGCTATGTTCTGCCTCTCGAAGGGTCTTAGCGCACCTATAGGTTCACTCGTGGTAGGCTCTGGTTCATTTATTGAGAGGGCGCGTAGGATGCGGAAGATGCTGGGCGGAGGGATGAGGCAAGCCGGCATTATAGCTGCTGCCGGTTTAGTTGCGCTTGAGAAGATGGTTGACAGGCTGAGAGAAGATCACGCCAACGCACGTCTATTAGCCGAAGGTTTAGCGAAGATAGATGGCATAAGAATAGATCTTAGAAGGGTTCAAACCAACATAGTTATGTTTGATGTCTCAGCTTTGGGTTTCACAGGCAAAGAATTTGTAGAGATGCTCTTAAAATATGGGGTGAAGGCTCTTACGGTAAAAGGGAACGTGGTCCGTATGGTTACGCATCGAGGCATAACGCGGGAGGATATTCTCGAGACCATAGACGCTGTAAACGAAGTCTGCGGAAAAAAGTTGATATAAAACTCCTCACCTATCTTAAAACAATAAGATAAATGGTGTGTGCTATGCAGCAAGCAGAAGGCAAAGAAGAAAAGGGTCTCGACCTAACCTCGAGGGTCTACAAACTGGTCGTAGAGCACGGTAAGGAGGGGGTTCTTCAGAGCGAACTATGGAAGAAGCTTAACCTAACTAGCAGAGACGGGTCGAGGTTAGCGATAAGGCTTGAGAAGAGGGGGCTTGTGAAGAGGGAGCGGGTCCTCGATAACGGGAGATGGACATATAAACTTACACCACTGCGCCTACCGATTCAGATAAAATCGATAGAGCAAGCCCCCTGTATAACCTGTGGCTCAGAGAGTAAATGCGCACCTAACGGCGTGGTCACACCCTACACCTGCGATAAGCTTGTAGAGTGGGTTAGGCAAGATTACACAGCTAGCGCCCAAAGAAACACATTAAACCGATAGATGGTGTTTATCAAGTAATGAGGTTAAGGGAAGCTAGAAGAGACCTATATCGACGCCTTGCAGCAGCCCAAGGCTACAGGAGCCGAGCAGCATTCAAACTCATACAGATAGATAAACGCTACCACATCTTTCAAGAAGGAGATAAAGTCCTAGACCTCGGCTCAGCACCCGGCGGCTGGCTTCAAGTGGCTTCTGAAAGAGTTGGTGCAGAGGGGCTTGTCGTCGGTGTGGATCTAAAGGGCATCCAGCCTGTTGCTCAGAACGTTGTGACTCTAAAGATGGATGTCTTCAGCGAAGATCTTGTTGATGCGGTCAAATACTACACTAGGGGTCTGGTCGATGTTGTGCTCTCAGACCTTTCACCTAATGTGTCGGGTATTTGGGACCTCGATCACATCAAGCAGATAGAGTTGACAAGAAGAGCGATCTCGCTGATGCCCCATCTACTAAAACCCTCTGGCTCAGCGGTTTTAAAGGTCTTTGACGGAGAAGAGCTTCAGATCGTAAAAGCTCAGCTGAAGAAGATCTTCGAGAACGTAGATATAACGAAGCCACCAGCCAGCAGAGGACAGAGCAGCGAACTGTATTTAATATGTAAAGGATACAAACCCGAGCAAGACCTACTTCAGACCTAAAACAGCCTCCTCAACAGCCTCTTTCGGCGCATCAGTCCTCAAACCCTTTGGGTTAAATACGGTTCTGGCAGCCCTAAACCCCCTAGCCCTAAGAGAGCCTATAACATCTTTAACAGATGGTGTTACCACCTTCATTCGCTCAGCCAACTCATCTACGGTATAGTAGGCTGGTGGGAGGTCACATTCATCTAAGGCTATTGCAAGAATCTTATCCTCCGGCTTAGGGCGCTCTGATCTCAGCCTCAAAGCAGCCTCAAGAATACTTCTTGAAAAGAGTGTGCCAACCCAAAGAGGACCAGCATTATGCATCCTCGCTCTGCAGGTTGGGCATAGCTCCCTCCGCTCTCCGCTCTCTCTGTAACCACATTTACTGCACTGGTTTATGTACCCTATTTTACCCAAGTTTTCATCGGCCTTCGAGGCACCGCTTTCCAACGTAAAGTACACTCTGATGTAGTGTCTACTTGCGTGCGCGAACACAGGAGTTATACCGGCGTTTATGCTCATGGCTTGTCTCGCCGCTGAGCTGAGGAGGAGCCTAGCCCCGACTTCATTACCGTATTCACACCGCAAAGACAACCCGCCATACCTTCTTAACGCTACGTTAGGATATACTCCGCATAATACTGCTGTGTCTGTTGCTGTGAGGGAGACCAAGCCGCTCCGCTTAACCGCCCTTAGGGCCGCTGGCAGATAGGGCAGAGGGGAGCCAAAGGGGTCAATATCCACTATATCGAAGCGGCTTCTTGGTATCGAATGTTCAGCCAGAAAGACCAGCGCATCTTCAGCTGTGAACACACATCTCTCAGACACACCGTTTAGCTCCGCCGCCTTCTTAGCGAGTTCGATCGCCTTATGGTTCAAATCATTGAGGTAGACAAGATTTACCCTTTGGCATTCTTTAGCCACTCTAAGTCCCCTTGCACCAACACCAGCAAGCACATCGGCAAAGGTTACATCAACGCCTAGCAGAGTAGCATAGGCGCTGTAGATTTTTAGCGACACATCTCTACTCAGCTTGGCTGCAGGATTGTAGAAGGCGGGTGATTTTGGCGGGATTTTGCTAAATATGCTTGATTTTGGGGCTAAGATTATCGTGTCGCCTTCTTTAACCTCCGCCACCTCGTCTTCAGACACCAAGCTGGTCTACCGCCCCGTTTTTAGATGACTATTTAGTGGGTTTAAATTGCTGCCCTCCTCTCACATTGCGGAGGGCTTCGGCTAACTCGTAGATCACCTTAGTCTTATTCATCTTCTTTTCTATTGCTATGTACCCAGATTGGATGTGGCTTCTCTTGGGGTGTCGAGCCTGAAACGGTTTAGGTGTATAGCCGAGGAGCGAGGCTGCTTGGCAGAGTTCATCTAACGTGGGTGCCTTCACCGCTTTGTCTAGGGGCACCCTTCTACCCTCAGCCCTAGATAGGGTTGAGTTGAAGTAATCCAACCATATTATTAGGTGGTCGTATTCCTTCAACTTTTCACAAGCACAGCGTTTACCACGCCATTTTGCCCTGGTCTAGATGTAACTTTAGCCAACCCCAGCTCAGTCTTTATGATCGTCCCCTTGGTTATCACTTGTCTACGCTCGTAGTCTTTGTTAGCTGGGTTCTTAGCCACACCAAGAATCTTTACACGCACAACCTTCTTTGATTCATCAACAACATTGGCGTATTGAACACTCTTCGCAGCGACTTTAA
>Ga0080004_1110895_pt1 | contig 17015 bp, 31 predicted proteins | sample WasSprMetagenome_FD_69207 | JGI IMG/M metagenome (GOLD analysis project Ga0080004, IMG submission 69207) | Sulfidic aquatic microbial communities from Washburn Spring, Yellowstone National Park, USA - WS (SPADES assembly) (version 2) | ecosystem: Environmental > Aquatic > Thermal springs > Hot... | reverse complement strand
ACGTGAATATTAAGAGCCAGTCTGCGGCTTTGAATGTTAATATCTCTGGATCATCCATAACGTTAAACGTATCAGTTACATCGCCTCTCGACACATCTGGAAACCTGAAGGTCTCTGTGCAAAGCTCTGTAACTATAAACGTGAACATCTCGGGCCAGTCGATCACTCTTAACGTTAATATAAACTCGGTCACAGCTGGACTGAATCTTCCGATAGACATTAAGGCGCAGTCTGTGACGCTAAATGTGAATATTGTAGGATCGACAGCTACTTTGAATATAAATATTGCTTCGCAGAGCATCACTGTTAATATAAATATCGCTGGTTATCCTGCCACTCTGACGCCTGCCACGTTGCTGGAGAAAGGCGGCAGGGTCTCTCGGAAAGGTTCTGTCTCTGGAGGATCCTCATCAATATATACTGTGCCGACTGGAAAGACAGCATATATTTTAGTTCTCAGCTGGGAGGCTTACAACACATCAACTACAATCGATGGTGATGCAGAAATATATTATGTCTCAGGCACAACATCATATACAATCAAATATATTCCGCTACCAGCTGGGAGATATACAGCAGGAGAATGGAGCTCTGGCGTGATCAAGCTTAACGCAGGTGAGACGCTATACATCTACGCATATACTGGTTGTGTATTGTCAGTTTCAGCAATAATCATGGAGGTGTAATGATATATGCCTAAGGTTGAGAAGATCCCTCCCAAGCCCTCGAAAAAGACCTCTTACAAAGTCTCTGACACAATATCTATAGTTCTTGAGAGGTTTGGAGACACATACAGATCATATTATAACAACAAAAAGATCTCTGAGGTCAGAGGATCCTTCATCGAGTGGTGTTTCGATGTTGAAGAATATAATATCTGTTTCAGTAAAGATGAATTGGAGGTGATGTTAGGTGAGCGTTAGAATAAACATTGATTTGAGAGAGCTGTATAAAAGACTGAATAAAGAATGTAGAAAACAGCTTCTGCAGTATATAAAAGAGAAGTTAGATGAAGCGATGCTGGAGCAGATGCTCATGGGGTCATCCGAAGAGAAAAAGGAGGAGAGAGGTGAAGAAAAATCCTAGACTTTATATATGATCCTCCTGAGCGAAACCCTGGGAAGCCGTGGAAGTGGTTAATCGTTGACAGTCTGATCATCGCTGGGATAGCTGCTTTGGCAGCACTGCCAGTCGACAGGCTTCCGTCTGTGACGGATGTTTATATAGCTGTAAAAGCTTTTCTATACAGCTTTTTGGTTCAACTGGCTGTGGAGAGAGGGATAAAGCCGTATTTAAATAAGAACAATAGAAATAATAAAAACGGTGAATAGATTTGGCAGCCGCACCGCCTACATCTCCCGAAGAAAAAGCCGAGCAGATGACCGAAAAAGTAATGCTTGTATTGAAAGAGCTTAAGTTCACAGTCACAAAAGACTCTGTGATAATCGAAGCCGCAAGATCCCCAGCCGAGCTTACATTAAAAGAGTGGCGTGTAGTAAAAACATTCGTAGATACAATAATCTCTGAGATGAGAGCAAGGCCAACCAGGTGAATAGCGTGAGCGCGATACCGGTCGGCACAAAGCTTAACAAGCTACTTATGAAGCTGATAATCAAAGCTGCGAAAGGCGATAAAGAAGCTGTGTTTCAGATAGCTCAGGAGCTTGTTAGGATCTTTGAGGAAGGCCTGGAGGAGGAGGAGAAACATGCTGGTAAAAGTTGAAGATGTGCAACTGACATATGTCAAGCCGAAGATAACACAGATCCAGTATCAATATATAGTCTTGACTACAGACGAGTATGGACATTCAGAGGTTTTTGTAGCTGACGTGGAGAAGGCGGATAAAGAGAAGATTGAGAAGCTTATAAAAATGAAATATGCAATGAGATATAAAATAAGTGAGAAGGATGTTGAGGTGAAATGGATAGTTGAGCTCCCAAGAGTTCAATCTAAATAATTTTTTTTAAATCTCTTTCAGGAGGATCCCCCTAAAGATCCTTTTGATATAATCAGCTTAGAGAAGGATCTTGACACAGGATGGCCTTGGCCGCTTGATAGTGTGCAGAGATTCTTCGAAGACATGTTAAACACAATCGTTAATATACCTGGCCGCGTATGGAGTTTCTTTCAAGATGAATTAAGAAAAGCTCTTGAATGGCTCTGGGGCCACGTGGGCTATAATCTTGTTCTGTATGCTATCGATGTCTGGCTTATAACAGATGAGTGGACGCGCGGCTGGTGGGATCCCTGGAAGACGATAGCCAGGCTCTTTCTCTTTCCCGCGGCCTTCGCCTTCAAAGGATTCAGAGACTATATAGGCCCTGCGCTGTCTAACGTTATTAATGAGACTAAGAAGTATTTTGATGGAGCTTTTCAGGCTGCTGCAGACACTCTCAAATCAGCTTTCTCGCCGATAGTAGATCCTTTGGTGAACTTCGCCAATGCCGTCAGAGACTTTATAACAAGAGATCTTCCTAACTTTCTAGTGAAAGCAGCCGACTTCTTTAAGGATCTTCCTGGCAGGATCGCTGATTTCTTCACATGGATTAGAGATGAAGCATGGAAAAGCATTGAAGCTATTAGAGATTTTATTACTAAAGATCTTCCAGATTGGCTTGAGAAGGCAAGATCCTTCCTGGAGGATCTTCCTAATAAAATTGTTGATTTCTTCACCAAAGAGCTTCCAGAGACAGTTAAGGATTATTTAGGAAGGACATGGGCCTGGCTCGATGAAAACGTTATTAGCAAGATTAGAGAGGCCGCATCAAATATATGGGACACAATAGTCGATAGCATAAGATCTTTTGTGAGGTCTGCGTGGGAGTTCTTCACAGGACTGCCAAAAATTGCAGAGGGCGAAGGGCCTGAGGGGATCCTTGCAAGAATGATCGAGATGGCGGCTCTAGGCTTCACAATATCGATAGCCGTGGATCTTATAGGCATAAAGGTGATGGGCACAGGTCTTGATTTAGTTGCCGTAAAAGATAGACTGAAAGAGCTTTTCGAAGCGTTCTTCGACATAAAGATGTTCACATCAATAATGATGGCGATCGCAGTTCAAAAACCTTTCGAGCATGCGATGAAAAGAGCATTCAGAACCGAAAGACCTTCGCCAAGCGATGCCCTAAACTTCCTTGCGAAAAACATTATAGATGAGAACGAGGCGATAGAATATCTACGAATCGCTGGATATCCAGATGAGATCGCCAACAAGTATATCAGAAGCATATATAGAGAGCCTAGCTTTCGAGATGTCTTCACAGCATATAGACGCGGAAAAATAGATGAACGAGAATACAGAGTATGGCTCTCGGTGCTGAACATAGACAAAGCAGAATTGCTTGATGGAACATATTATCCATATAAAGTTATGGAGGAGGCTGCATACACTCTTCCAAGCCCGTTCCTTCTGGCCCAGGCGGTTGAGACAGGAGAAGTCTCTGAAGATGTTATCAAAAGGATCTTAGAATACGACCTGATCCATCCAGAATTTGTGGATATAGTCTCGAAAGCACTGTTCTGGAGAGCCGCAAGAGACGAAAGATCCCTGCTGAGGAGATATGTCATTGATAGTTTTATTGAGGGAGCGATGAAGATAGAAGAATTCAGTCATTATCTAGGCCTGCTGGGGCTTTCAGGAGCGCTACAAAACAGCATAATAGAGGTTGCTGACCACGCCAGACGCAAAAGCATTAGAAGAAAAGCATTGAGCTATTTAGAGAAACAGTTTCTCGAAGGCTATATGGATAGAAACGATTTTGTGAATCAATTGGTGAGCTACGGCTATGACGAGGATCTTGTCAGAGAATATGCAGCTTTGTTGCAATACGTCAGAGACAACTATATGGCTGTAAAAGAGACGAAAGACGAGAGATCCGCACTGAAATCTTCGCTTGTAAACAAATATAAACGCGGATTGTTATCAGACGAGGAGCTTGAGCAAGAACTTAGAAAGCTTAATCTAAATGATATAGAGATTGCCCTAACCGTAGCAAGGGCCAGGCTTGAGTTTGATGCAGAGCAGAAAGAGATATTATTTAACGATTTGATAGAGAAGATTAAACAGGGACGGCTGAACAAATCAGAATTCGTGGATCAATGCACAAGGCTCGGCATAAGATATGAGCGCTGTATGGCATATGCTGAGTATTATTGGAGCAAATATATTGGCGATGAATTCTACATCATCACAAAAGACGAAAGGTCAGCATTAGCATCAATTCTGACAAAGAAATATGTGATGGGCTTCATGACAGAAGACCAGCTGAGACAAGAATTGAAAAAGCTTATGTACACAGACGAAGAGATAGAGCTTAGAATAAGAAGAGCAATAGAAGAGGACGAGGCCAAGATGCTCAGCGACCTGCTGGCCGAGGCAGACAATCTATTGAAGAAAGAAGAGATAACACCAGAAGAATATATAGAATATTTAACATCATTAGGAATGAGAAGAGAAAGAGCCGAAGCAAGAGCCAGAAAAATCCTGGCCACGATAAAGAAAAAGAAGTGAGAAAAAAAAGAGACTGTTTAGAGACATGTTTTTCATATCATCTGTTTACTACATCTACATCTATTATTTCGAGGGCTTCTGTTTCGTCTTTTGATGCTATTGTTATTATGATCTCATATGCTGGGTATCCAAGTCTGACGCTGTAGATCGCTGGGTAGTTCTCGTCGAAAGATCTTTTTCTCTCAATAAGTATGTAGTAGGGATCCTCATTTATCTTCAGCGCCTTCGGATCTATTATTTTTATCGAGTCGAGAGGGTTCAGAGACCCTGTCCTTACAGCTCTGTGCGGGATCTTTATCCAGGCTCTTCTAGACATATATGTTCTCACAAGATTCATTATCTCATTCACAGGAATCGGAAAGCCTTTCACAGGCCTCTCACTCATTTCTCCTCAGCCTCCGACACGTTAGCTTTCTCAAGATTTATTATACATCTCCCATTGCTCCATTTATAGCCGAACTCATCGCAAATAATTCTCAGATATGTTAACACTGTGGATGGCGAATAATCTGTCAGCATAGCAATATCATGATAGCTTATAGCAAAAACCTTCTGCTGAGAAGATCTTGCCTTAACTAATTTGAGAAAGACCTCAGCAATATCATCTTTTGTTCTTACTCTACCCATTCGCTTCACCTCTTCTCTACTACTATTAAGCCTGGATTTAGTATCAACATTACGTCTCCTATGATCACTCTCTTGAGTGATATATACGCTTCGAAATCTTTACATTCTAATTTATCTAGTCCTAGTTCATATCTTGAATATGTAGAGTTTTCTCCTACGTATATAACCGCTTCTGAGAACTCTGTATAATGATAGTCAATGTGATAAGTGCATTTCTCTTCTCCAATATTTTCAAGTCTTTCTTTCAGCTCATGTATGCTTATATACTTGCCCATTAACTCGTCTAGTATATTTGATATCCTATTCTTTGTCGTTATAATTTTTAGCTCTTTTGAGAGTGTAGTCATTTTCTCACCATCTCCATGTATATATTATACATCGGAGCTTATAAATAAATGTGTGTGAGAATGATGCGGGTTTAAAAACCTGCGGAGCGAAAACCTGGCGAAGCTTAAAAGGTTTATAAAGCTTACACACATATATACATTTATTTGCAGACTTCAAAACCCCAGTCACTAAAAACAAGGGTCTCACACACATATTCATATATTCATATATATATTTATATATATATACGAAAAAAATGTATTCATCACAAGCCCATATAGGGGCCCCATTCACCATTCACACAAAATAAATAAATGAGACCCCTGTCACCAAAAAACCCCTCAAAACTCTTGCAAATAAATGTGTGAATGATCCCCTCGGCGATCTTTTTATATTTTTATATGAAAAAGCCTCATCGAATCATTCTCTGGATTTTGCGAATAAATAAATAAATAAAAAAGAATCATTTTGGATAATATAGTGTCAGACCTTCGGGCCAGAACTTGTATCTCATAAGCTCCTCACGAGTCGGCTGTCTGCATTTTCTCTTCAACATGTTTAGAAAAGCCTCAGCCTCGAAAAGAGACATATACGACAGACCTGCCAAGTCGAGAGGCGTCAGCCATTTTGGGATGGTTATCTTACCGCCGTAGCACGGTCTCACAATATAATTCTTCTCAAGCTCAATACAGTCAGCAATATAGCATTCCTCCAGATACTTCATATAAAGCTCCAGGCATTTCCCTTGTTTATCTCCAGCTGTCTCAGCCTTCTCGCTCATTGTTGATCATCATCTTTATCATATCTCTTATTGCTTTGGATCTTGATATATGTTTTTTTCGGCGGTATTCTTCAAGCTTCTCGAATAATGATTCAGGCATCTTTACTGATATAATGATCGTCTTCTCTCTGAAATATTCTCTCTCGTTATACAGCCTCTCCACAGGATCCCTTATATGTGGCAACGGCAGTCTAACCCTGGATCTTCTGACAAGGATCTCAACGCTTATTATATTTCACCTCTATCACTTTTTCTATGCCTCTTGCAATCATATTGCTGTATGTTTTTATCACCGCTCCACATGTCTCGACTTCTGCCAACAACTCTGTCACGTTATACACAATGTCTTCTCCTTTCCAGCCTATGATGAAATCTTCTAATTCGTTCTTCAGACGCTCAACATGATCATAACAAAACTTCAACCTATTCGAAAGATCGTTAAGCCAGAACATCACAATGTTGCCGTATCTCTTCAAAACCTCTTTCTTTATATCATCCTCGGGCTTCACGCTCATTTTCTCCACCTCTTGCCTACCAACACTATCCACGTCTTGAAGTATATGATGTCTTTCTCTTTTGTTATCAAGTCTCTCGATGCATACAGGTTTCTCAGAACCTGTCTGATAAGCTCCGACCTCGTGATGCCTAATTCCTCGGCCAACTTATCAATATACTCAGCAATTTCATTATCCACAGCCGTGCAGAAGATCCTAACCATTTCTCTCAGCCTCGTCTCTCTTTCTCTTCTCATATTCCTCTACAGCTTCTTTGAACGCAAGTATTCTCAGTCTGCTGTAATACTTGTCATAAAACTTGATCATCCCATATGCTATTATATATTCGACAGCATTCTCAATCTTCATATTCATCTCCTGCACCATCTTCTTTATGTTTTCAAAATCTTCATTTGATAATGATATACATATGACATGTGTCATTCTCTCTCCTCCTCCTCAGAATATTTCTTCATAGGCTTAGGCTTCTCGGGTGCTGGCGGACGGTCGAATATTAACGCTCCTCTCTTGTCCTGCTTGATATACACTCTCACAGCTTTTCCCTGGGCTAATAGTAGCTGTATTCTTTTCACATCTCTCAGAATTGTTTTTGAGAATGTGAACCACTCATTATATTTGTTGTCCATCTCTCGATAGCCTCTTATCACTATCATTTCTCCGCGTCTGGTATTTAAAACCTCAATGTCCTCTATAACAATGGTTCTGCTGACCTCATTTCTCAAAGGAACTCGTTCAAGAGGTTCAAAGTCTATTATGGGACGGGATCTCTTCTCAGACAAGGTCTCACCATGTATAATATTTCCTTAGAAAGCTTATAAACCTATCACCTGTGTATTATAAAAAATATATTATATATATATAAGGATATTATGGACGCCTTATACATCATTTTAAAAGCTTGTAGAGAAACTCATATTTTCCGCGTCTCATGTCTCTGCAGATCTTCTTTGCGAATTCTCTCTCTACTTTTCGTCTGTAGTATCTTGCTCTCCAAAGCAGTATGACAAGGCCTGTCCCGTTTCCAGTGTCGTCATAGACATAGATTTTCCACAGACCCAGGTCTTTAAAGCATCTCAGCTTGTAGTATTTGTCTATCTCAAGCTCAAGCTTCACCTTCATGATCCTCTCACCATTATCTCATACATCTCCAGAAGCACCAAAGCAACCAATAACGTTATCACGAACGCCACAAGACCTATCGTTATTATTATGCTTAATCTGTTCAGCTCATTGATCGCTGTTATGATAGACTGATTCTTTATGTTATAGATCTCCTCGATGCTTAACAGAACATATAAGAGATATATAAACGCTACGGCTGTTAAAATCAGGAAGATTGTGAAGACTACAAAGAAGAGGATCTCTTTTCTCATAAACAGTCGCCGAAAACAGTTTATAAACCAAAATATAAATTTTATACACATGGTGAACACATGCCCGAAGACTTCAAGACATATATCTCGAGATTATATGAGCATGCGAAAAAACACATTGAGCTTCTTAAAAACGCTCTTGAAAGCGATGAATATGACACAGCTGATTTTCTTGCGCAAGTTGTTGTGCAGGATCTTGTTAAGCTTAGAGAGGTTATTAATACGCAGCTTAGATTCTCTAAGACGCAGAAGTGAGTGATCATATATGTCTTCTCAGGAGAAGCAGGAGGTTGTGCAGCTAGAGGTTGATAAGATCCTTGTTCCTGAGGATAGAGTAACATCTGTGATGGATGAGGAGATTGAGGCGGAATTAGAGGCGTCTATAAAGCAACATGGGATACTGCAGCCGTTGCAGATCGCATTGGTGAACAATCAATATATATTGATCGATGGGTTGCATAGGCTTAGGATTGCTAAGAAGCTTGGCATGAAGACTGTGCCAGCGATCATAAAGCCAATGTCTGAGGATCAGCTTTTAATAACTAACTTAATTATGAACAGACAGCGCGGTAGATCCAATCCTGCCCAAGAAGCGTTAATATTAGCTAAGCTTGTTGATGAATATCAATACGACTTCGATAAGGCTGCAGACCTGCTTGGAATGAGTCGATCCACAGCCGATAAATATTATAGAATAGCGAAGAACACTACAGACAAGATCCTTGATTATTTAGGTAGCGGATTAATGAGTGTTGGTTGCGCCTACTGGCTCTCATATTTAGAAGATAAGAACAAACAGAACGAGCTTGCTGAATACATAGTGAAGTGGGGCTACACAGTTGATCAATGCAGAAGTGCTGTCATGTCTATTATAAGACCTGAGGAGCCTCAGCCGTATGTTGTGATGCCAACCGGCGAGATCAAGCCTAAGCCAGTCCCAGTCTATCCCTGTGGCAAAGAAGTGGATCCATCTAAGATTGTTGTTGTGCAGATAGATGCTGACGTCTGGTCAATCGTTCAAGAAGCTTTTAAACAGTTATGTGCGGAGGGCTTCTTCTACGGAAAACAAGAGATAATACAGCAGCAACAGTCAGTTGAAGAGACGGTCGAGGAAGAGGAGATAGAAGAGACTCCTCCGCCTCCGCCACCTAAACAGCCTCAGCAAAAACGAGACTGGTTCCTCGAAAAACTATAAAATTTTTTATACATATGTTATTATAATATTTTTCTCTTCATCGCCTCGCCGACATATATATATATCCATCGCGCCGCCGCGCCAATATGTTACTCCTACCATATATACACGGGTATAAAATTACGCCGGCCCCCTCGCCCGCGAGAACGCCCGCCTAATTTTATTACCGTGAGTATAGGGAAGCGGTAACATTTTCGCCCGCGAGCCGCAGGATCAACCAGCGGTTGATCGCAATAATTATTAGCAGAAAATCATGGATAACAGCGGGTTGATCGCAATAATTATTGACCGAGAATCATGGATCCGAAGGCGGTAAAAAGTCCGATCGTGAAGCCGATGAGGAATTCACGAAGATCGCCGATGAAGTCATCGTCGCGGTATTCGAGATGCTCAAACGATTCGTATATGAAATAAAGTGCTGTGTAAAATAAAGACGCATATATATTATTGATTGAGAGAAAGCCAGCGACCCCGCCCCCCAGTATATGTCCTATATCAGTCAATAAATCATATATCTTTTTTCTCGACAGCATTTTTCTCAGCTTCAGCAAGTCTGCGTTTAAGCATCTCAAGACCTGTGTACATCACTCTCAGCTGATTAAAAATTGTTCTATCAATCGACTCCAGAGCCTCCAGAATATAATAGTCTCCAACATATTCCTTTGCCAGGTCGTTAATTCTTCTCCTCACAGTCTCATACGCCATAATCTTCCTTTCGAGAACATCTATATCATGCATTATTTTATCAATTTTAGATCTCTTCATGGCGCAACACCTAGAGATGACATTATTCTTCTTCCGAGATATTCCTGTATATATTTGTCTTTCTTAATCACCTTCTCATATCTATACGGTGCGCCACACCATGAGCATCTTCCTGTGATTATAATCTTTATTATGTTGTCATCTTCATAAACGTCTATTTTTATATCAGCTATTTCTCCATTACAGATCGGGCATCTCAACATCATGTGATAATCACCTAACACGGCCTCACCTCAAAGTCTTTAGCCAGGTCTGTGCCAAATTCGGTTATTATCACACATATTCTGTCGCCAGTCCTCTTATCCCAGATAGCATACAGCATTTGTGCTAATTTTTCGGATGGTGTGGTGAAATACTTTGTTGTGACCACGCCGTCTTCCTCTAATACAGTCCATCTTAATCTACGTATTGTTTTGGGCCTTTGCGTCTTAGGATCTCTTATAGTAACCTCTTCGATAGTAGGATCTGTGAGAACAAGCTTCTTAGGAACGCCTGGGATGAGCTTTACATAGTTTTTAAGTATGGCAGGTTCCACGGGCATATATATTCACCATGTATATGAGATTTTATCAGACTTTATAACCATAGTCTCTGAGAATTGGATCCAGCCACGGCGGATGATCCACCTCAAATATTATTCCATTCGCCTGGCATACTGCCCTTATGTTTGGATCGTCTCTCCAGTAGACAAGCTTGACAACTATTGGTCTCGGCATAAATTTCTTGAGGTCTTCATCTATCATTGCAAGAGTTTTATAATAGATTAACTGTGAGACTGCTTTCAAAGGATCGTGAACTTTAAACTCTATAATTTCTATGCGATCAGGCCAGACACAGACCGCATCGGCGTATGGCAGATATACTTTATAGACATTGCTTGGGAGACGTGCGGCTCTCTGAACAATGTCTGGAGAGACTGATCCCAGCCTTTTATGAGCAATCTTATATATAGCATTGGCGCATCTAGTCATTATATACTCTATGACCCATCTCCTTTCGACTTGTCTATATCTTCCTCGTGTGCCTGTGCTTTTAAGCTTTTTCCAGCCTCCTTGAGACCAATCAACTTCTGGCTCTTCCATCTGAAAACGTCCTCCCGCGATAATATATATTTGTCCGCCATTATAAATACCGTTATAATCCATGATACATTATTCGGTGGGAAATGGTATGCCTCTAAAACTTAGACCTTTAGATCAAATAACAGACAAGTGGGAGAGAAGAGCATCTGGCGCAGCTCCTGATTATCAGGCTGGGTTAGCATCACCAAGACAGCCGTGGAGCCAGGCAGCTATTGCAGCTAAGGGAGCCTGGCAGCAAGGCGTCACCGAGGCCGCAGGTCGAGATGCTTTTGCCAAGGGTGTGGCCAAGGCTGGAGACACTAAATGGTTTAACAAGGCAAGCACTTTAGGTGTTAGAAGATATCCTGAGGGAGTAGGAGTAGCTAAAGACGACTACAAAGGTGGCTTCGCTCCATACTATGACGCTTTGACCAAGATTGATCTGCCTGCAAGAGGAGCTCGTGGAGATCCTAAGAACCTTGAACGTGTAAGAGCTATAATGCAGACTTTGAGAAAGATCAAGGTAGAGACATCTAAATAACGTCAGCATCACAGCAATATTTATCAGCATGAGGTGATGATCTAGATGCCAGCCACATACTATTTGAAAAAAATACTTAAGACAAACACGACATACATCATGGAGAAAGACAGATACTATGTCATCAGAAAGATCGGCACGGACGCAGACTCAAAAGTTACTGTGAAAGTCGATGGGATCCCAGTAGCCGATATAATCAACATCATCGCTCCTATAGCAAGGACAAGCTCTAACGTTTTGGGGCCTAAGGACTTAGGCGATTACTTCATTGTTGTCCCGCCTGAGAGGCAATTACTATTCGAGGGGCCAAGCGGAGCTAACGTGTATATTGAGGGAGATCTTGTGATACTTGCGCCTGGAGAGACGCTTCCCACAGAACATTTAACACGATATAATGCTTATGCGAATAGAAAGCTTACATATGTTGATGTGAGCGTTACAGTAGGATCTTCATGGGCCGCTGGTGTTGAGCAGAAGATCACTGATATAGCTCCTCCAACAATCGAGGACTGGATCTTTGATGATTTCGCTGGTGTAAGCGTCTCAGGTCTTGCATCTGCACAAGCCTACGGCCAGATCAATATAAAGATGTATTACGATGGAAAGCCTTTCGACCTACTGCTTACACAGGCAGGGCCTCACGGCATAGAGTCATTAAAGATGCCTCTGCCGCCTACCGACAGTGCTGAGAAAGAAGCATTCAGCTTCAAGGACAAGCCTGTGATGGTTGTCGGAGGCCACACGTTCACTATCACAGCGATCAATGTAAGCGGATCTGCATTGTCAGCCGCGTCAGGCGCCAACATAGCAATAAGATTCATGACATTCTACAAGAGGATCATCAAAGGTTAAGGTGTAGCTGATGGCTCTGAAAAGAATAGTTGTCAAGGATACTGGATCGATAAGTGCTGGGGGCTTCGTTGATATCGACTACGCTCCAGAAGTAAGCCTAAAGCTTAAGAGAATAATTGCTGTCGAGACAACCGCCAATGCCTTAAGTCTTCTATTCACAACATTCTATATAGGCGATGTGCCGTATTTCTTCCCAAACGTTAGCCTGAAGCTTTTCGACCCGGCCAATCCAGAGCCGATAATTTTTGATCTGATGCACAGCGCTGGAGTAAAGCTTACTATGAGAATAACTAATAACGATTCAGCGGCTAGAAGAGTGTTGCTTCACTTCGTATACGAAGAGTGATCACAGCTTGATAAACATCTTCTGTAAATAATATCTTTAATAATATCTTTTTTTATATATCCATTCCCCCAGACCGGCCTAGGGATCATCCTAGGTCGGCTGGAGAGGGATCCGTATATGCCTCGGATAACATATATTGAAAAGGCGTTCGCAGTCTCTGCAGGAGGATCCTTAGCTGACTTCATCTTTAAGAGAAGTGGCGAGAAGGCCGTGTATCTACACTACCTCAAGATCATAACAGATGCCAATACATCTAGTGTCATACTCTATATAGACGGATACAAGTTTGCGCCAAGCCTAGGAGCATCAACAAGCTTCGAACTGGGAAAAACAATATTATTCGACAAGATACCTATAAACGATGGCATATCAATCAGCATCACAGCATCAAGTGCAGGTAGCACCACTGTTTTTATCTACGCATACCTTGAGGTGGCTACTGAATGAGCGGGATCATACATTCATGGCCTATCGAGATAGACTTTAACCGTGCACAGATAAGATCGAGGATTAGAGAGACAGATATACTAGACCTCAAATCAGTAGCAACATATATAGTCTTCAAGGATGGTGGTAAGATCTATGCTAAGAGCGGTGACACGGGGCAGATAGTTGTCAGCGATACTGACCTTGGCAAGGTTCTTCAGAGCGTTGTTAATATGATTCCTGACCACGGCTCGGCAACGATCTATATTAAGCCGGGCATATACAAAATGTATACAGGCGTAAGGGCAGATCGGAATTTTTCTTTAATTGGCGATACAAGAGTGTGGGATTGGATGGGACCATATGGTGGCATCGAGAATCCAACTGCATATCCAGGTGTCTATATTAGGCTGATGGCTGATGGGATAAGATACTTTGATCTTGGGCCTGAAGATCCCAATGACCCCTCAGCGTCTGCAAATTTTGCTATAGTGAATATAGGAGCTTCTGCATCAGATGAGAATATGGTAAATGTTCAGCATCAGAATAGCATATTTATCTACCTGAGGAATAGAGTTAGGCATTCACTATTTGACAGGATCTTTATAGTCGGTGTAGGCACAGGCATAAAACATGAGAAGACTTTATCAGGTGCAGCCGGTCTTCAGGACGTGTACTTCTACAGAATATCAGTTGAGCACCCATATTCTTTTGCATTTGATCTCATGAATGGCAGTTATAATATAAGGCTTGTAGATGTCTATGCGGGCTGGAATAAAACGGATACTTATATTATAATGATTGGAAACGCGTCTGCTGTTTATGTGGATAGGTTGTGGATATTAGGAGGTACGTACAGAGGGTTGAACATTGGTAATTGTAAGAAAGTTATAGTGAGAGATGTGATAATAGACAGCCTTAAGGGTACTTATGGATTTGCTTTGACAAAAATTACTAATGGTGTTGTAGATACTGTTTTGTTGGATTATGATGGTACGAATTCGCCTGCATATATCTTCCACCTTGATAACAACAGTAATCTTGAGATAAGAAATGTTTATGCGAAGTATAAGAACAACACTATATACCTCATTGGGCTGATGCCTAGAATGAGAAATGTGCGTTTACTTAACGTGAACAACAATGTTGAGTATAGAAGTGAGAATAGTGATGTGGCAACAATCCCAGCGGGGCAGACAAGAGTAACAGTAACTCACAACCTCATAACAACACCAAGCAGGATCTCAGTAACGCCTCTTGGTCAGCCACCCGGAAAGCTCTGGGTTGAGAACATAACCTCTACAAGCTTCGACATAGTTACTGACACGGCACCAGCCTCGGATCTTAAGGTCTCTTGGTACGCTGAGGTCTAAACAGTGCCGTTAATATGTGCAGACATCAACATCCCAGCAAACACTCCTAAGGAGAACCCGGTCAGGGTACAGGTTAAGGTTCCAGCGGGTGTCATTAGAAAGGTCTGGGTTCTCATACCCTATGGGCACAAAGCATTGGCGCATCTAGTCATAAGGCATGGGGAGACGCAGATCATCCCATGGTATGGCGATATACATGGTGATGGAGAGCAACTTGTTTTTGATGAGGTCTGTGAGCTTCCGACCGAAGACTATCTTACCCTCGAAGGATGGAACGAGGATTCTAAGTATGAACATCGCTTTATAGTTAGACTTCTAATATTACCTAAACCCTACGCATTTCCTGAATTAGGAATGTTGTTGGCACTGAAGAAGGTTCTTGAGGTGATGGGCATTGAGTGAACAAAGATATATGCTGGAGGATCCTGAGGGCCTTCCAGACTTCACGCTTCCTGTGGCGATAGTTGCACAGCTCATAGCGTCTCTAGCAGTAGACATCAAGGCACAAAGCATAGGCAATCTTAAGGTTGATATTGCGGCGCAGTCTCTCACACAGCTTAATGTAGCCTTAGTAGCGTCTTCGGTAACCCTGGACGTGAACATAAAGTCTCAAAGTGCAGATGTTAATGTTAATGTCACTAATGCTGTGTTAAACATTAATATCGCAAGAGTGTCATCTGGCGTAGTGATCCCTATATCAATACAGTCCAGCGCAATAACACTTGATGTGAACATAAAAAGTCAGAGCGCAAACGTTAATGTAGCGATAGCCGCTCAAACCATCGATCTCAAGATTACAAATGCTTTAGACGCGACTGGAAAACCCATCCCGCTTAAGATAGACCTAGCCGCCCAGAGCATAACATTAGATATTAACATAAAGTCTTCATCTGTTACGCTGAATGTAAATGTTACTAACGCAAGTCTGAATGTTAATATATCTGGATCATCTGTAACATTAAATGTCTCTATAACATCTCCAACTGATACGGCTGGAAATCTCAAGGTTGCGGTTCAGTCGAGCGTGACAATAAATGTCTCAATAGTGTCATCAGCAGTCACGTTAGACGTGAACATTAAGAGCCAGTCTGCGACTTTGAATGTTAATATCTCTGGATCATCCATAACGTTAAACGTATCAGTTACATCGCCAGTTGATACAGCTGGAAACCTGAAGGTCTCTGTGCAAAGCTCTGTAACTATAAACGTGAACATCTCGGGTCAGTCGATCACTCTTAACGTTAATATAAACTCTGTCGCGGCTGGACTGAACATTCCTGTGGATATCAAGGCGCAGAGCGTGACGTTAAACGTGAACATTGCTGGGGCATCGACTACTGTGAACGTGAATATATCTGCACAATCTATTGTTCTAAATATAAATGTTTCTGACGCTATTGCACAGCTTACACACACAACATTGTTGCTCAAAGGCAATAGAGTTGTTGTCAGCGGATATGTGAGCAATGGATCAGCAACAATATATACTGTGCCTGCTGGAAAAACAGCATATATCATAGCAATATCTTATAACGCATTTAACTTTTCAGGAGCATCGCCTGAGGGAGCCGCGCTGTATCTTGTCTCAGGAACAACACAATACACGCTGATAGACATGACGATCAAGCCTAGCGACTTCGCATGGGGATACTTAGGCGCTGGAATAGTTAAGATGAATGCTGGAGAGAGTCTGAAGATTGCGGCAGACGTAGATGTAGCATTCAAATGCGATATCATAATCATGGAGGTGTAATGGCATATGCCTAAGGTTGAGAAGATCCCTCCCAAGACGCCTAGAAAGACCTCTTACAAAGTCTCTGACACAATATCTATAGATCTTGAGAGACTTGGAGACACATACAGGTCATATTATAACAACAAGAAGATCTCTGAGGTCAGAGGATCTTTCATCGAGTGGTGTTTCAATGTTGAAGAATATAATATTTGTTTCACTAAAGATGAATTGGAGGCGATGTTAGGTGAGCGTTAGAATAAACATTGATTTGAGAGAGCTGTATAAAAGACTGAATAAAGAATGCAGAAAACAGCTTCTGCAGTATATAAAAGAGAAGTTAGATGAAGCAATGCTGGAGCAAATGCTCATGGGATCATCGGAGGAGAAAAAGGAGGAGAGAGGTGAAGAAAAATCCTAGACTTTATATATGATCCTCCTGAGCGAAACCCTGGAAAGCCCTGGCGCTGGATGATAATTGATTCCTTAGTTATCGCTGGGATAGCTGCTTTGGCAGCACTGCCAGGCGACAAAATTCCATCTACGACGGATCTTTATATAGCTGCAAAAGCTTTTCTCTACTCTTTCCTG
>Ga0080004_1235686_pt1 | contig 17023 bp, 14 predicted proteins | sample WasSprMetagenome_FD_69207 | JGI IMG/M metagenome (GOLD analysis project Ga0080004, IMG submission 69207) | Sulfidic aquatic microbial communities from Washburn Spring, Yellowstone National Park, USA - WS (SPADES assembly) (version 2) | ecosystem: Environmental > Aquatic > Thermal springs > Hot... | reverse complement strand
GGTTTTCTATCAAGATGCTTAATGCGAATACTATTATTCTTACCTTTTAATTCAACTCCTCTAGTCCTAAGCTTTAACATAAGCTTTTTTAAAGCCTTAAAGATTGTTATTGGGCTTCTATCTAAAAGCCAGCTTAATCCTAAGCTTGAATTATGAAGCCCTAAGAAAAGAAGAATAAGTATGAACCATTCTCTAAGGCTTAACCTAGAATAATGGAAAATTGTTCCAGTTTTATCATTAAAAGTCTTCTTACAAGATTTACAAAAGTATCTTTTAAGACTTGCTTATATTTTCCATGACCTTTAATATTTCTAGAATTGCATCTAGGACAATAAACACCATTACTCCATCTAATACTCCTGAAAATTCTTGAGCAAATAATCTCGCTAGAAAGAAGATTGAGAACATTCATAAAAAAAGAAAAAGAAAACAGCCACAAAAATCTTATTAAAGAGCGTTTGTTTTTATAAGCATGTCATATAAGAAAATCTTTACAACTATCTCTTATATCATGTTTTTTTAGCTTTGTTACGATGTACTTTCTCTATGATGAGAGTCAACTCAACTATTTACTTATGTCGTACTTTTGTCTCTATTTGTAAGATCTTTACTGCATAGTCAGGTATTTTCTTTTAGCTTAGCATTTCTTCAGTTTGATAGTCTCCTTCTTATATTATGAGACAGAATAATAATTTTAAACTCATTAAAATAGACGATTTTAACTTAAGAATAAATTATTACTTTCCTTTTTTCTTAATATAGAATATAATCATATGTGAAAGAGCACTTGTTTGGCTTATGCTTTAGAAACATTTATTAAAAAAGCCATGTAACAATTAGGATTTTTATATAAGCTGGAAAAGGAATTCATTATCTGTACATATTTCTTAAAAAAAGATAAGACTAGAACATTATATCTATAACGATAAATAGAAAAATTTTATAGAAAGAATGTGAAAGAGAGCATGTAAATAATTGAATAAAGAAGATAAAAGATTACTTTTAGGAGATTAATTAAAAATAGAACATATGAAATTCATAGATTTAATGATAAAAGTGATAAACTTAAGTTAAAAGCATCTTTAAAAATAATAGAAAAATTTATATATCATTAAAATTATAGAAAGTGATATGTCTATAGAGAATAAAGATAAAAATAATGAAAAACTTTTCTTTGATGGAGATCTTTCGTTAATTAAAGATAAAATTGTTAGTATTATTGGATATGGAAATCAAGGGCGTGCTCAAGCATATGCTTTAAGATCTAATGGAATAAATGTTATTATAGGAAATATAAAAGATGAAAGTTGGAATAGAGCAATCAAAGATGGATATAAAGTATATTCTATTGAAGAAGCTTCAAGTAAAGCAGATATAATCTTATTACTTGTACCAGATGAAGTTGCACCTAAAGTATTCTATGAAAAAATAGAGCCAAAAATTAAAGAAAAAGATCATATTGTATTAGATTTTGCAAGTGGATATAATATAACTTATGGATTTATTAAACCATTGCCAAATTCTGATGTAATAATGGTTGCACCTAGAATGATAGGAGAAGGGATGTTAAATTTATTTAAAGAAGGAAAAGGATATCCAGTTTTATTAGGAGTAGAAAAAGATATTTCTGGAAAAGCATGGGATTATGCACTTGCAATTGCTAAAGGAATAGGTGCCTTTTTACCTGGGGGAGTAGGAGTAAAATCAAGTTTTGAAGAAGAAACATTACTTGATTTATTTAGTGAACATGTTATAGGACCTATGACACTTTTTGGAATTAAAACAGCTTATGAAATTTTAACTAAAGAATATGGAGTTTCACCTGAAGCTACACTTTTAGAATTATATGCTTCTGGTGAATGGATTGAAATATACAAAGTAATATGTGAAATGGGTTTATTTGAACAATTAGTAGTACATTCAAGAACTAGCCAATATGGTCAATTAACGAGGGGGCAAGAAATTATAACAGAAGAAATGAAAAATATGATGAGAAAAGCTATTCAAAAAATTTTAGATGGAAGTTTTGCTAAAGAATGGTTTCTTGAACAAGAATCAAACTATCCAATATTCAATCGATTATGGAAAAATATAAGAGAATGCGATTTAGCAAAAGATGAAGATAAGCTCTATAAAGCACTTAGAAGAAGATAAATATCTTATTCGTATTTTATAGAATTTTTAGAAAATAACTAAAGTAATTAAGGCTCTATCAAGTTAAGTAATACCATATTTATAAGTTTTTATTTTTCATTTTATTTTTTTAAAAGAGAAAGAACTCCTATTGAAATTGTTTTATATGGAATTTATACTTATTCTAGATCTAATTTTCTTAGATTATCTTCTGAAATATTAAAACCATTAATAAATAGAAGCCATGAAACTATTAGAAAATTGCATTAATAGATGAAACTTTTTTTCAAATAGGAGAAAAAGAAGCAATTCTTTGGATTGCATTTGAACCAAATAAAAGAATATTTTTAGATTTTCAAATAAAAATTGAAAAACCTCCATTAGGAATAAAAATAAGAAAAAATATTAATGAAAAATATAAAAGAGGTGATATGGTATTACTTAACTTAACAGAACCTTAATTACCGAAAAGTTTTTATATATTAAATATATTTATTAAATTATAAATATAATAGGGAGGAGATTTTATGGGAGAAAAAAGAAAAGTGCCTGATCCACCTTATGCCCTCTCATTGGCTGGAATTCTATTAATGTTTGGTCCGCAGGCAATAAATTTTGGGCTTTCCATTGGTGGTGGAGAAACAATGTTAATCCCCTATTGTGCATCAATTGGAGGAGTACCTTTGTTCTGGTTAATGACTTTATCTACAATATTTGAAACAGCTTTAGTATATGAATGTATAAAATACTCAATGATTACTGGTAGGTCCTTTTTCACAGCAACTCGAGATATACCACCAAAGAAATTTTGGCCATGGTTTTGGGTAGTAATGACTCTTCTAGCTATATGGTGGCCATCATGGTTAGCTGGTGCGGCATCAGCAATATATAAACTTTCAGGTTTGGGGAGCCACTTCTTTTGGTGTGCATTAGCACTTACAGTTCTAATTATAGTCTTCATATTCTCTAAGCACATCTATCCAGTAATAGAGAAATTCTTTATGTTCATATTTATATTTAACATGATTTTTGCGATCGTTATAGCTTCCCTTTTAGCAACACCTGCAGATGTAATAGAGTTATTAAAGGGATACTTTAACTTTGGACTTTTAGGATGGCCTAAAGGATTTCCATTAAATCTAGCTTGTTCATTGATACAGCAACCAGGAGGAAGTTTGATGTGGGTTTCATGGTGGATTTTAGAAGCTGGATTTGCTATGGGTGTATATAGCGGGAAAGTGACAGGGCCCTTGAGACCTCCTGAAGAAATTAATGTAGAAGAAATGCCATGGGATGTTAATGATCCGAATGAAGTTAGTAAAATGAAAAAATGGTTAAGACTTGGGAAGTGGGGTTTAATCATCTTTTGGAGTATAATAGGAGCAATGATTGGAACATTCCTTTATGGTTTAATAGGTTATTCCTATCTCTACAAACGAGGTATCGTTGCTTCAGGTCTTGATGTACCACTTCAAGTAGCGATTGCAGCCCAAGGTGTTTTAGGTCCAGTGGCAGGAATTATAATGTTAATATTTATAGCCTTAACACTTTACGATGCAGAATTTGGCTATTACGATGTCATGGGTAGAAGTGTTGCTGATGCTGTTGCTGTTACTCCGAAAATTAAGGGTGAAAGACCATATAGATTCTTTTACTTTCTAGCAGTCATACTTTCAGTCTTAGCTGGTTATTACCTTGTAACTATTGCTATGCCTTTTGAACTCTGGTTAGTGTCATCATTTGCTGCATTGCTATACAAATGTTTTGGAATGCCACAAATACTCTATATAAACATGAAACGCTTACCAAAGCAATTTAAGCCAGCATGGTATACTGTTGTAATATTGATAGTAGGTACAATCGTAAGCACAACATTTGCCATACTCTGGGGGTTAACATACTTTAAAGTTATTTAAAAAATGACAACCATTTTCTTTTTTTATATTAACGTTCATCTGAGGGGATTTTATTGTATTCACCACTTGAAAGATTCCTAATTGCGGCTGGTCTCCAAGAACCTGACCAAGTTCCTGCATGTCCTTTTGCAACAGGACATTTTATATCTTGGTTTGCTGGTATTCCTGAACAGCAAGCGGTTGAATATTGGGCAGGTGATTATAGAAAAAAACTTTCTTCACAACTTACAGTAATAAGAGCATTCCCTGAAGTACAATTTTGGCCAGGTATTTGGCCGGACTTTGGTATAGCTCCAGAAATGACTGCTTTTGGATGTGAAGTATCATTTCCAAAAAATTCATCACCAGCTGTACGAGTTCCAGCTATTAAGAGCATTGAAGACATAGATAAACTTAGAGTGCCAGATCCTAAGCATGATGGTTTGATGCCTCTATATCTTGAGTCTTATAGCCATATGATAAGAGAAATCCCAAAAGAATTAAGGAGTAATTATGGTTATTGTCAATGGGCTATTGCTCTTGGTCCAACTGATATAGTTGGTCTTTCAATGGGATATGATAAATTTCTAGTGAGTTTATATAGATATCCTGATGCAATTCATAAAGCCTATAAAATAGTAACTAAAGCAATAATAACGTGGATTGAAGCTCAAAGAGAAGTCATTGGCTCAGATCTACTTACGCTTATAGCTGGTGATGCTGATTGTTTTCTAAATCCAAAACAATTTGAAATTTTTGCTTTTCCATATTTAAAGGAGATCTGTACCAAGCTTAAAAAGAAAGGAAATGTAGTTCTTTATCATAATGATGGGGATACAACTCATTTATTAGATAAACTTAAAGATATAGAAGCAAATATGTTTAATTATGGTCAAGTTGGTGAAGAAAGTATGGACACAGCTTTAGTAAAAAGAAAAGTTGGTGATAAAATGTGCCTTATTGGTGGACTTAATCCTATTGGAGTATTATTAAAAGGTAAACCAGAAGAAGTTGACTATGCTTGTAAGAAAGCCATTTTTGAAGGTGGTCAAAATGGTGGTTTTATCTTATCGACAGGAGGAGCTATGGCAGCTCACACACCAAATGAAAATATTTTGGCTATGATAAATGCAGCTAAGAAATATGGAAAATACCCCCTATCCTTAGATTTAGTAAGGGGTTGAGAATATGAAGCCAACAAATTGGAAAATTTACACAGAAAAATTGTCAAAAGCTATTGTAGAGTTAAACGATATTGAAATAAAAAAGCTAGCTAAAGAAGCAATAGATGCTGGTGTTCCAGCTCAAGTTGCAATTTTGGAAGGATTAGCAAAAGGTATGGAAATTGTTGGAGAAAAATATGAAAAGAAAGAGTATTTTCTAGCAGATCTAATAATGGCTGCTGAAATTATGAAAGATGCAATGGAGGTTCTGGAACCACACTTAAAAGCGGAAAAGGTTCCTAAAGCTGGAACCGTAGTTATTGGGACAGTATCTGGTGATTTGCACGACATTGGGAAAAACACAGTAATAGCCATGCTACGCTCTGCAGGTTTCGAAGTTCATGATTTAGGTATTGATGTTCCAGTAGAAGTTTTTGTTCAAAAAGTTAAAGAGATAAAGCCTCACATACTAGCCATGTCTGCTTTACTTCTTAGCACTATGCCTATGATGAAAGAGGTAATAGATGCATTAAACAAGGAGAGTTTGCGCAAAAATATTAAAGTTCTGGTAGGAGGAAGACCAGTAACTCCAGAATATGCTAAGATGATTGGGGCAGATGCTTATGCAAAAGATTGTGTAGAAGCTGTTAAAAAAGCGCACGATTTAATGAAGGAAATTCTATCGAAAAAATGAACAAAGCTAACTTACATATTCTTCGATAATCATATAAACTTATAAAAGCTTTATAAGTAGGTCACTAAGCCTTAAAACATTTTCTAAGTTATAGTTAATGAACCTTAATATAAGCTTATTTAAAGATCTAATAAAGTCTCAAACCTTCATATTTATTTTTTTATAAGCTTTTTAAGATTATGACTAGAGATCGGATTAATTATAATTAAGGCTTTTAGTAAAGTGCGAAGAACTTCTAGTTTTTGATTTTTTAGAAAAAAGGAATTAATAAGGAAAAAAGAGATGGGATTTATTTTTTATCGTAACCTAAGATGCAAAACTTAAATCAATAAACCAAAATTTATTGGTTTTATAAAAAATAGTACTTCAAATTATACTAGAAAAAGGAGAAGTAAAATAAATTAAATTTGTTCCTATTGCTTCATTTTAATCACTAAAATCCATGATAAGCTTTTTTATAAATTTCAATAATTTCTTCAATACTAGCTTTTCTAGGATTATTTGCTGGACTTCCACTTGCAATAGCTTCTTCAGCCATTTTTGGAGCAAGCTTATTTAATTCTTCTTCTTTTATTCCAATATCTTTACAATTTTTTAGCAACTTTAATCAGAAGCTAAAAAATTATAAGATCTTTTGAGGCCATTGTTGGAATGGCATTCTCTTTGTAAGTAATTCTGGATATTTCTTCACATTTGCCTCGTAACGTTTTAATGAACCTAGAGGGAACTCATCTGGATCTATTCTAATATCGATAACTGTTGGTTTTCCTGAATCAAAAGCAATTCTCAAACAATCTTTAACATCACCTGGCTTCTCTGCTATTAATCCTACAGCATGACATGCTTCAGCAAATTTCACAAAATCCATTTCATATGCTTCAGTAGCAATGTATCTTTCAGGTTCCCATATTCCATATCCCCATTTTTGTCCTTGTTTAATCATTCCAAGCATTCTATCATTTAATATACACCAGACTACAGGAATATTATAACTACTAGCAGTATTAAGTTCCTTGCATAACATAGTAAAGCTTCCATTTCCACAAATATCCACTACTTGCTTATTAGGAGCACCTAATTTAACTCCTATACTCGCAGCCACACTAAATCCCATTGCAGTATGGCCACCATCAGCAATAAAAGTTTTTGGAAAGTATGTTTGGAAATATCTTTCAACCCATGCAAGATTATTTCCACAATCAGCTAGTACAATTGCATCTTTACTTAAAAATTCTCTAATTTCTTTAATAGCTCTTTGAGGTTTAAGCGGAGATACATCAGAAAACATTTCTGACTCTGAATAATATTTTAACTCATTTTTTAACTTTAAGATTTCCTTAACCCTTTCCATCTTTTTTTCTTGTAATTCTTTTAATCTAGTAGTGTTCATTTTAGATAACATTGCTTTAATCTCAGTAATAAGATCTTGAAGAACAAGTTTTGCATCTCCAACTATTCCTATATCTACAGGATAATTCTTACCAATTTCTGTAGGATCAATATCTATATGAATTATTTTATCACCACCAAAATCTTTAGTCCAACCTAAAGTAGTTACTTGATGGAAAATACAACCAATTGCTAATAAAACATCAGTCTTCCCTTTTCTTAATATCATATTTGCTATATCATGCCCCCATAAACCAGCTACACCTAATGCTAATGGATGATCCTCTGGAAAACTACTTTTCCCCATAAGAGTTGTTGCAACTGGGATCGATAAAAGTTCAGCAAGCTCAAGAAGCTCAGGTGATGCATTAGATGCCAAAACACCTCCACCACTTAATATAGTAGGATTTTGAGCATTAATAAGAAGCTCAGCAGCTTTCTTAATAAGAGAAGGATCTCCTCTAATTCGACTAGTTGTTCTATATGTTTCAGGTGGCCATATTTCCGCGTCAATTTCAGCTCTAATAACATCATATGCCAAATCTATATGAACTGGGCCCTTTCGGCCCGTTAACATAATTCTAAAAGCTCTTCTCATGACTTCTGGAATAACATCAGGTTTAGTTACAAGAACGCTCCATTTTGTTACAACCTTAAAGAAATCAACATGAGATATAGTCCTAGGGCCCCATCCACTAGCATCTTGTATTCCACCTTTTCCAAATTGAGTTGTTGCAAGATTATTAGTAAAAGCTAGGACTGGTTGATTATCTTGGTATGCTGGATGTAATCCTGCTGCTAAATTTATACCCCCTGGACCAACAGTACCGCCACATGCAGCAACAATACCTGATGCACGATAAAATCCATCAGCCATGAAACCAGCACCTTGTTCATGTTTAGTTAAGATTACCTTAATCTCTGGATAGTCATAAAGTTCATTAAATAAAGGAGCTATTCCACCACCAGGAATCCCGAAAAAATATTTAACACCTTCATTTATAAGATATTCAACAATACATTTACCTGCTCGCATTTTAGGCATATTCTTCACCATATAATTTAAATCATAAGTAAAAATATAGACTTTTAAAGTTTTCTTAGAAAACTGAGATAGCCAATCTTTGAAACTCTTGTTTCATCTTTCTTTTTAATTTATTAAACCAAGATTCTATCGAATTTTTTATTCCAAAAGTTTTTCTTTTATGCCTTTAATTTTTAAAATTTCATTGGCTAAATGTACATGGTCCCTTATTAATATAAATTAAATAGAATTTTTAATATAATTTAGCAAGCGCACTCAATTATTCATAAATAACTCATCTTATAATAATCTTTAAGCAATAAACTATAATCCTTAATATTACTCTTATTTTTACTCTATCTCTTATTCTTGTTCTAACTTTTTGGATTTGTTATTTTTCATTATTATAAGCAAACATCATTATACAAATTCTATTTCTGAATTTTTTGTAGAATCCATAAATAAAAGAAATTCGAGATAATATAGATTTTTGAAATTCTTATATGAAGATAAATAAGAGAATAGCTTTCTGCATATCTTAAGCTTATTTTAAAAATTTCTTTTAATATTAATGCCTTTTTTCTATTAAATTTTAAATCAAGATCTATAAATGTTAAAACATAATCTAATTCAATATTCCATCTTTTAAGCATAAAGTAAAGAATAAAAGAATTAAAATAAATGTTAAAAATAATTTATATTGAATTCTTCTTTTTATAAAATTTTAAATATAAAGCAATTTTAACGAAAAACTTATATATTATTTACTAAATATAAAATAAGCGAAGGAAAATGTCTGAAGAAAAGAAAGAAGAAAAAATGGATAGAAGAAAATATATAAAATATGTTGGTGCAGGTGCAGTAGTTGCAGCAGCTGCTGCAGCAATTGGTTATGGTGTTTCTGAATTAACAAAACCACCACCTCCAAAACCTACTACAATTGTAACTACAGTTCCAACAACTAAGGTTATAACAACAGCTACAACAGCAAAAAAACCAAAGCTTACTATTCTTGAACGAACATGGTTTGCTGATGCCATAGGTAGATGGTTTGAGGCAAAAGTTTATGAGTGGGCTCAGAAAAGGGGAGTTGAAGTTGAAATTTCAACATTACCTGTTGCAGATCTTAATAAAAAACAAATAGCGTTAGTTGAGGCAGGTACGCCACCAGACATAGCCTTCCCTGCTTTAGTCGGCATGTTTGCAGAAGATCCTAAAACAAGGGTTTTGGAACCATTAGATGATGTCATCAACGAGATAGGTAGAGATGACATATTCGAAAATATTCTTAAAATGTGTTCGGTAGATGGTAAAGTTTATGGACTGCCAGTTGGGCCTGATAATAACATCTTACATTATAGAAAAGATTTATTTGAAGAAGTTGGATATAAGCAACCACCAGATACTTGGGATGAAATGTATGAAGCTATGAAAAAGATAAAGGAAAAACACCCCTCAATATATCCATTTGGTTTATGTATGGGGAGCGGAGGGGAAGATGATATTTATAACTTTGAAACACTTTGGTGGTGTTTTGGAGGAAAAAGTATTACTGAAAGAAGCTCTAAAGGCTTACATTTTAATGAGCAAGCTACAATAGATACTTATAATTATGTGTTAAAATGTTGGAATGACAATCTTATACCACCTGATGCTTTAACATGGCTTGGCCCGGGCAATAATAATGCTTATTTAAGCGGTAAATCAGCCGTTGTAATTAATGCACCTAGCATCTATTACCAAATCATGCAACAACAGAATTTTGATTTAGCTAAAGCTACACTATGTATCCCTCCACCTAAGGGTCCAAAAGGAGATAGATTAATTTCCTGTGGAATATTTGCTGAACCGATAGCTATATTCAAAGAATCAGAAAATGTGGATTTAGCAAAAGATCTTATAATACATGTCTTTAAAGATAAAGATGCCTATATGAAGGCTTGTGTTTTGGCATCTTATGGCTTTATGGCCCCGATTTTTAAGAGTGTAGTTGAAAATGTTAAAAAACAAGGACCTTGGTGGGAAATGCTTATGGATGCTATTCCATTAGTGTGGTTTAATTATCCATTAGGTGAACCATCTCGTGCTATGGAGGAAATTGGAGTCAAAGGCATGTATGGACGAGTATACTCACGAATAATAGTTGATAAAATACCTGTAGAGCAGGCAGTCAAAGAAGCACATGAACAAATGCTTGAAATCTTCAGGAGAGTTTACGGTTCCTAAATCCCTCCTCTTTTTTTTATTTAGGTGATCCTATGAAGTTACAACAAAAGAATGATTTATATGGTTTCTTACTTGTTTTCCCTTCTTTTATAATTTTAGGTTTAATCTTTTTTTATCCATTATTTTACACCTTATTTCTTTCTTTTTATGAAAAATTAGCAGGTGGGGAAGCGAAGTATATTGGTCTTCAAAACTTTGTTAAAATACTTACAAGTAAAAGTTTTTATAATTCGATAATTGTTAGTACGATGTATACTGTTATTGGAGTGCTAGGGAAACTTTTAATAGGTTTAAGTTTCGCTCTTTTCCTTAATGAAGAATTTAAAGGTAGAAGATTCCTCCGAGGAATTATAATATTTCCTTGGGTCATTCCTGTTTTTGCTACTGCGATGATTTGGTATTGGTTATTCGATCTACAATTGGGTCCAATTAACATCATTTTGGACTATCTTTTTAAAACAAGAATACAATGGATTAGTCCTGACTATGCATTGCTTTCTATAATAATAGTTCAGTTGTGGAAAGGTATTCCCTTTTTTACAGTTTGTTTACTTGCAGGTTTACAGAGTATTCCAAAAGAACTTTATGATGCAGCAGAAGTAGATGGTGCATCTTCTTGGAAAAAATTCTTATATATAACATTGCCAGGACTCAAATATATTATAGCCTCAACAAGTTTGATTTCTGGAATATGGACTTTTAGTGAATTTACAGCGCCTTATATGTTAACGAGAGGGGGACCAGGAGATAAGACTGAATTAATAGCAATACATATATATAAAGAAACTTTTTCACGCTATGATTTTGGATATTCGTCGGCAATGGTAATATGTCTGCTTCCATTTTTGTTACCATTTATCCTTTATATTTTGAGAAGTATGGGGCGGTAGAAATGATGCTAAATTTTTCTAAAAAAGAGAAGATACGTAAGTTAATTTTTGTAATCATTTCTACTTTAATAGTTATAGAAACGTTATTTCCTATAGTGTTCGCCTTCCTTGCTTCTATTAGACCAGATTCAGAATTATACCAAGGAACTCTCATTCCGAAAAGTCTTACTTTAGAAAATTATATGGCTTTATTTCGTCCGGGAAGTTACCAGCAAACCGAGTCAAGAGGATTTAGCAAATATATTTTAAATAGCGCAATAGTTGCTTTAAGTGTAAGTGTAATCTCAATGATACTTAGTTCACTTGCAGCATATAGCGTTGTCAGAATTAAATTTAAAGGAAGTGGGTGTTTTCTTTTCCTCCTTTTATTCTCTTATCTATTTCCTGCCATTATTCTCATAGCACCAATATATATTGTTTTGTCAGCATTGAATTTGACAGATACCTATCAAGGCATAATTTTAAGCCATTCAGCACTCACTATACCTTTTTCAACATGGTTGCTGGTGGGTTATTTCAAAGGAATACCATTAGAATTGGATGAAGCTGCAATGTTAGATGGATGTTCTCGTTTAGGGGCTTTGATTAGGATAATCATGCCAATTTCTCTACCCATGGTAGCTTCAGTAGGTGTTTTCTCGTTTACGCTTTCTTGGGACGATCTAATTTTTCCACTGATTTTATTCAGTAAAGACAGTCTCTATACTTTGCCATTAGTTTCTTTTAACATCATTTATGGAGAATATCTAAAATGGGGTCAACTTATGGCTGCGGCAATTGTTTCCTCTCTTCCTCCCTTAATACTCTATATGTATGCTCAAAAATATTTAATTGGAGGATTAACAATGGGAGCGATAAAAAGATAGAGGAGAATTAAAATGAAAAGTAGAGATAGGATTCTTAAGGCTACTGAGCTTAAAGTGCCTGACATGGTTCCTGTTACAGACCTTGGTATTGATCCTCCTTTAATAGAGGCTGTTACTGGCATAATGCTTGGAAGCCTTAGTACACAATCTACAACTGTTGTCGGAAAAGACCCTTGGCAGAATAGTTTAAGAACAGTAATCGCTTTAATGGACACGTATAAAAAATTGGGGTTTGATGCCGCTTTCTTTAATGATTACTCTTTAGTTGCTAAAACCACAAAATCTAAGCTCATCGACAAAAACACATTCATTGATGAGTGGGGAAGAATATTAAAGAACGATTATAAGACGAAGACTACATGGTGGTATGGCGGCACAATAAAAAATGAAGAAGACTTAGACAAAATGCAATTTCCAAGTGCATATGATGAGGGAAGGTTCGAGATAGCTGAATTTGCTGTTAAAAGAGTAAAAAAAGACCTTGCTGTAGGTGCAGCAATACACACTGGCTTCACGCTAGCTTGGGAAGTAAGAGGAGGAATAGACAAGCTAATCGTAGATATATACAAGAATCCAGCATTTGCAAGAAAGTTGATAAACAAATTTTCCAATATATTCTATGAATTTGCTAAGATGGTGATAGATGCAGGAATAGATATTCTAGCAATAACAGATGACTATTGTGATAATAAAGGTCCAATAATAAGCCCAAAAATATTTAGGGAATGGGAGTTGCCAAATATAAAAAGAATAGCTGATTTAGCAAAAAAGAAAGGAATACCTTTGCTAAAGCACACAGATGGCAATGCATACATTATAATAGATGATATGATCAATGCAGGAATCAATGGTCTTCATCCAATCGAACCAGAAGTAATGAACTTAGCCGATGTAAAAAGAAGGTATGGACAAAGAATATTCCTTGCAGGAAATGTTGATTGTAAATACATTTTACCATTTGGAAGCGAAGAAGATGTGAGAAAGGAAGTAAGAAGATGCATTGACGAAGCAGGGAGAGATGGAGGTTTTATTTTAACATCAAGTAATTCATTGCATGCTAATGTAAAACTCGAAAACGTAAAGGTCATGATAGATGAAGCAAGAAAATACGGAAAATATCCTTTAAAATAAGGAAAAAAATTATTTATGAATGAATATTAAGGCAAGTATTACTATCATTAAAACAATTTAAAGCAATATTAATAAAAGAACAAGCAAAAATTGAAGAATTAATGAGACTACAAGAGGAAAATTAAAGGAATAATTTAGAATAAGGGAATAAAATATTCTAGCCTAATCATCTATAAAGTATTTTTTATTAAGATATTTTACTGGTATCCAATTATCCCAAAAATTTATTCCATCTAATCCAATATTACTATAAACTTCATAAAAATCCAAAGCATCTTTTGGTTCTTTTCCTAAAATTTTTCTAACTATTGGTTTATTTATTTCGATTTCAAAAAGAGGAATAATATCTGGCTCCTCTCCATAAAGAGCTCTTAACATTCTTTCTTTAGGAGTCATTAAGCTCATAACTCCTTTACTAATTTAAAAATATATAAATATTTTTTACAAAATTCTAAATATGAAGAATTTCCCTTATCTTTTCCCATCGATGCATAAATAAATCGCGATTCATTTTATATTTTGATGTTAAATCATCATTTGGTTTTACTATATCTATAACCTTAAGTAGAGTAGATGAAACTTCATTAGAATCTTTAAACAAGTTAAGTTTTAATACTACAGGTATTAAAGCACCTATTCCAGCTCTTTCTTCCATTACTTTTACTATTCTCTCATAAACTGAAGCTCTAATAATATTCCACATAGGATTTCTTGTACCACCTCCAGTAATTTTTACATCCTTAATAGATGTATTAAAAAGATTTTCAAATAATTCTATGTAAAAATATTCAAGAAATGCTATTCCGAGTAACATTGATCTAAAAATTTTTCCTCTTATTTCTTCTTTTGATTTATCATCAGGCCACAATTTAAGGAGTGATGCCCCAAGAATAGGATCATTAAAAGGACTTCTATCACCTTGTGGAAAATAAAGGTATTCTTCTTCACCAGGTTTGATTTTACTTGCTAATAAAAATGCTTCATCTATGCTTATTCCAAAAATTTTTTCTGCAATCCATTCTAACATTCCTCCAGTTACTGGAGCAGCTCCAGCTAAAAACCCTTTAATTGGATGTTTATGATAATATAAAGCAGGATGTATTTTTATTTCCTTGCATACAAACTTAGGTACAGTTGTTGTTCCACATCCTAATCCAAAATCACCATATTCTAAACAACCTGTAGCTAATGCTGAAGCATTCCCATCAGTCATCCCTTGATAAAGTCTAGCTCCTTTAATTCCTAATTTTTCTGCAAGTTCACTTTTAGCTAAACCAAGAAATTCTCCACATGGAACAATACGTGGAAGTAAATCTATAGGAACATTGGCATCTTCAAAAATTTTAGTAAACCAACATGGTTTTTCGCTTGTAATATCTTCTCCAAATTTAAGAGCATTAGTCCAATCAATAGTCACATCTTCCCAATTATCCCCTTCTTTAAAGTGAAGCTTATAAAGAAGCCAAGAAGTAGGAGGAAGTATCCACTTGACCTTACTAAATTTGCTTGGATCCTTATTCATAACTTGCATAATTTTTGGCAATGGAGAAGTTGGAGAAAATTCAAAACCTTTCTCTATTAATTTACGAGTTGAATCATAATTAATCAATTTATTAAATTCATCAGGGGCTTTCTCATAATACATCAATATTGGATAAACTGGATTTCCATGCTTATCTATAAGTAGAGCTGTTCCTGAAGTACTATCTACAGTTACTATTTTCTCCTCAGGTTTAAAATCTTTTAATAATTTTGATGGAGTTGCTTCTATTAATGCATCTATCCAACTATTAACATTTTGAGAGTAAATATTTGATTTACCGATAGCTAAAATTTCACCTTTTATATTATAAACACCTACACGAACACCTGTTGTACCTAAGTCTATTCCAATAAGAATTATCATATATTATTCTCCTGGTAAGAAATATTTACCCCAATACGATAAAGCTTCTCTAAGTTCAAGGTGATCTTTAGCATATATTTCTAATGGAATATCTTTCATTGCTGCTTCGATTGCTTGTTTCATTGCTTTAGCACCAGCTCTTGTACCCATAGGATGACCATGAATACCTCCACCAGCATTTATAACAATGTCTGTACCTAATGTTTTAATATTAAATGGAACAAGCGCAGGATGAACTCCACCAGAAGCTACAGGCATAGTCGATTTTAAATTATACCAATTGCTTCTAAGCGAGTTATACACTGTCATTAATTCCTCGATTTTACCTGGCTTTTCCATTTTTCCTGCAGCAGTTCCAGCATGAAGTTGGTCTCCTCCTGCCAATCTAACAAGTTTAGCTAGAACAAGCATATGAATCCCATGTTGACGATTGCGCGTCATAGATGCATGCATACATCTATGTACATGTATTGGAACTTTGATCGATGGATCTTCAGCAAGAGCTTTTAATGCAGGTAAACCTGTACATAAAAAGTCTATCATAATGCAATTTGCACCATGGGCTAAAGCTAAATCTGCATACTTGAATATTTTATCATAGTCTGCAGTTATATTAAGAGCATATAATACTTTTCTTCCTGTTTCTTCATAAACTTTATCTAAAGCTTCCATAACATTAGTTATACGATCTTCTAAAGGACAAAAATTTTGATTTGTTAATGTTTCATCATCTTTTATAAAATCTACACCACCTATAGCTGCTTCATATGCTACTTGAGCTGTTTCTCTTGGATTTTGACCAACTTTAGGTTTAATTATCGTGCCAAGATGTGGCCTTTTATCTTTTGTAGTACCTATTATTGCTCTAATACCATCTATACCAAATTTAGGACCAGGAAAGAAATTAATAACTTCTTTTGGTAAATTAAAATCTATAAAACGTACATTTTTTAAAATAGAAAGACCAAACACATTACCAGCTATAATACTTAATATATGAGAAAAACCACTTTCCCAATCAAATAAATCTATAGGATATGCTATATGAACAAAACCATTTTCTCCATTCTTCTTTTTCATTTTAAAAACTTTACCAGCTAAATGCAATGGTTTAGCTGTTTTTACTGCAGTCCAAGTTCCTATAGAACCTTCAGCTGCAATATGCATTCCAGCTTCCATTAAAGAAACTTCAGGACTAGGTTCAACATAATAAGTAGTAATGACATATTTATCAATGTCTATTTCTTCAGGAGTTGCTACATATGTTTTTATCCATTGCTCCTGTTTCCACCAAGCCCATTCCATTCCCATAACATTCACCATTTTAAAAATAGCTTTTGCTATATATAAGTTTTTTTAAATAAGTCTGATAGAAATTAAATTTTATCTTTTTAAAGAGTGTGTCAAATAATTATTTTTGCCTTATAGTTTAATCTATTTTTAATTAAATTGAAAACGATTTGATATACATTTTTTAACATTTTATGTATAAATAGAATATTAAGCTATAAAAGCTCTCAAAAGTTTTTAAGCTAAAAGGTTAATATAAAAGCGAGGTTTTTAATTATTTAACACAACATAAGATAAATAAAAATTTAAATTTTAAATAATTTATTTTAAGAGAGAAAGGAGTATGAATTATCAAAATATTAAAATTGCAATTACTGGAGGAGCAGGATTTATTGGAAGCCATTTAGTGGATAAAT
>Ga0080004_1111567_pt1 | contig 17028 bp, 13 predicted proteins | sample WasSprMetagenome_FD_69207 | JGI IMG/M metagenome (GOLD analysis project Ga0080004, IMG submission 69207) | Sulfidic aquatic microbial communities from Washburn Spring, Yellowstone National Park, USA - WS (SPADES assembly) (version 2) | ecosystem: Environmental > Aquatic > Thermal springs > Hot... | reverse complement strand
TCAAAATCTTTAAAGCGGAAAAACTGCATTACTACTTGTGATTTGACGCCTCGGTGGCCTAGCCTGGTGGGGCATCGCCTTGGTAAGGCGGTGGTCGCGGGTTCAAATCCCGCCCGAGGCTCTGCAACCTCTAGTTCTGGAGCCCTTTCCATAGGCGGGATTTTAAAGATCTCAGGATCTAGTGGTTTTGAAATGACAGACATACATGGATGTGTTAAGAGGCTTGACGCTGCCAGGCGTAGGCTTTCCAGGCTCGAGCATGGAGGGCTTTTGCTCAGGTTCCTCGATCATCTTCAGGCTTTAGGCCTTTCGCCTTCAAGGGTTCTGAAGTACGCAACGCAGTTGAGCACTTTGTTCAAGAATGTTCCATTTGATCCCGTGGGTGCAAGTAGGGCGGATGTCGAGGGTGTTGTCGGCTGGATTAACGCTCAGGCTTACAGGTCTTGGACTAAGCATGGGCTGAAGCTCACTGTTAAGAAGCTCCTGCAGTACGCGAAGTGTGGAAGCTGCCACAGGAAGGCTCCTGTTCCGCCTGAAGCGTCATGGATAGAGGTGAAAGCAGACGAGAGGGACAGCAGGGTTACGCCCGAATCGCTTCTAACGGCTGAAGAAGTTAAGGCGATGGTAAGAGGGGCTGAAAACGAAAGGGACAAAGCCCTGGTTTCAGTGCTCTTTGAGGCTGCGCTTAGGCCTGGCGAGCTTTTAACTATGAAGGTTGGAAGCGTGACGTTCAGGGATGAGTACTGCATAATCACGGTCAACGGCAAAACTGGGTTGAAGCGCATACCCATAGTTGCCTCACATAAGCTTCTGCTTGAATGGCTTCAAAAGCATCCGAGGAAAGGGGATGCAGATGCGCCGTTATGGGCATCTTTAAGCAACAACTCGAAGGGCGGTTGCATAAGCTACGGTTACCTCCGCAAACTGTTGAGGAGGCTTGGAGAGAAGGCTGGAGTGAAGAAGAACGTTTGGCCCTACCTTCTTAGGCACTCCTCCCTAACAAGCCTAGCAAAAGTTTTCACGGAGTCCAAACTTGAACTGTACGCTGGGTGGGTTCAAGGGTCGAAGATGGCGAGGCGCTACGTGCACTTCTCAGCTCGAGACTTGGAGGACGCCGTGTTGGAGCTCCACGGCATGAAGCAGACAGGCGGCACAGATGGTTTCCTGAAGCTTGCTCAATGCCCAAGATGTGGAAAAAGGAACGGGCCTGACGCTGTGAGGTGCAGCTTCTGCGGCTACATCCTCGACAGAGAACTTGCTTCAAGGATGGGGGAGGAGGATCGGCGTAGGGATCAGGAGATCATTGAGAGGATTGAGCGGCTTGAACACATGGTTTGCGCTCTGTTGAACGGGCAGAACGTGTTTCCTCAAAAAGCCTCTTCAAAGCCTCAAGTTCCTTAAGCATTCTAACTAAATCGGCTCTTCTAACAACAATGAACTCGTCCTCGCCCATTACAATCGCCAAAAAATGGAGAGCTGAGAACTTAAAAATCAAGCTTATGGAAGTGTGAGAATAGGCAAGCGCGCCAGCGGTATAAAGCGCGAGGTTTCGTTTCTCCCACGCGCTTTTCCGTTAGAAGGCGTAAAAGTCTTCCCAAAATTGGCAGGAGAACACTTGTAAAATTGCAAAGCGTTCAATCGGCGGGGGAAATGCCTCCGTGGTTTTAAGAAAAGTGCAAAGCTGAAAGCGGGTTCACTCAGCTACGTATTACATTGTTTCGAGTCGGAAACAACTGCTCAACTGTCAACTTTTTCTTTTTGCCTCTTTGCTAAGACCCTCGTAAACGATGGACCAGAACAGTGCTTCGCTTTTTTCTTCAGGAGGCATGTCAACTTGGCTGAGGTCAAGCGTCAATACAACGGAAAGTTGCCCTACTTCTGCAACTCGTCTCCGGTAGGTAGGTATACGAAGGAGTCGGCTGAGCAGCGTCATGGCGGCATCCATCACTGCCTTCTCCTCGATGTCTTCAGCCGGGGGGTAGACGGCGAAGTCTGCTCCCTGAGAGACGGCGTTTGCAAAGGCCTCAAGCTTTGGGGAAACATCTTTCGGCTTGAGCTTTAACAACCCTAAGGTGCCGGATTTGATATACATGGCTTTTATCGCCTCCAGCTTTTTGATGAAACCGCTTTGCCTTGCGATGAGTCTTGGCACTATGTAATCTATTGTCGCTTGCATGCGCCGCCTCAATTTAAGCTTGAATTCTTGAATTACTGGCATGGAGAGCGTTGCTATTTTAGACCTGACGATGCTGCCATAGAGCGCCATCCCCTGCGGTGTAAGTTTGTAGTATTCGACAGTTATGTTTGGGTTTTTTGAGCTAGGAACCCTTCTCGTCGCCGTTATTAAACCTTTAGACAAAAGGCTGTTGACGGCTTTGTGGATCGCTGAGTAAGCCCTATCCAAAGTTTCGGCAATGTCGTATTTGCTCATTTCCCTGCGGGCTAGCGATAGAACAATTTCCTTTTCAACTTCGTTTTGGAGAGACATAGGTATCTCAGAAAGATCGTATACCGAAAAAGATATATATTTTTTATGTCTCTAGGAAGATAGTAAATAAAACGGATAGTAGCAGCTCTAAGGCGGTATATGTGGAAGCGCGCACGGGAAACGACGAAGCAGCAGGCATTTACACTGTGAGCAGTTCGGACGCTGAATATGCAGATGTTCGTTCAATCGCTCGGAGCATCGACCTAGCTCAGGAGCGTTTGTGGTATTGTCAGGTTAAGGAGGTTATAGAGAACTTTAAGGATGAGTTTAGGAGGAGGATTGTAAGAAATCCACAGCTCTCCATACGTGAAAATTTGTTGGATGAAAACTTCTTGTCCCTAAGTTTTAGAGGAAACTATTTTGCAGATAACCTTGACAAGTCGTTCATCGAAAAAGTTTTTAGTCACAGCGGGATGTTCACCTCGACCAAGAGAAACTTTATAACAGAGTTAATGGGCAGCCTCGGGAAGGCCTGTATGACCTACTCCTGTATAACCCTCGCGCAGTCGAGGGAACTGGGCATTTCGCTAAAATGGCCTGTTGTAACGGTTAGGGTGGGTTCTAAACAGTTTAAAGTGTTTAAGAGGTATGTGGAGGAGGAACAGCGCATTGAAACTGAGGTTGTTCAGGATGCAATAAGCCCAATTGAGGGCACAGAGTTTGAAGTTGTCATGGTTAAACCAGAAGATGCGCAAAAGTTTCACCTTGAATTGAAGAGGATAGTTCGGTTGTACAGCATTTTCAACCCCGAGATATGCTTCGTCCTCGATTTGGCGGGTGAAAAATACACCTACGGTGGAACTGGCGAGCCCAAATGGAGAAGGTGGCTAACAAGCGCACATTGGTACGACCTCAAGCAGTTTAAACAGCTAATATTCTCATTAAGGGATGAAGAGGAGACGCATCACCTTATGAAGCTGTTTAGGGAAGGATACTGCACATCTTTTCCAAACATGAAAATAATTGACCTAAAGAGAAACGAGGAGCAGATTCAAAGGCTATACGAAGATTTGAGGAAAGCCCAACCGAAAATGCCTCCATCAAACTACTTTCAAGGGAGGAAGGAGGCTGTGAGGGGGGCGTTGGAGAAAGGCTTCGGCCCCTTAAAAAGCTATAAGTATGAAGTGCTAACTGGGGAGTATTGCTTTGGTGAAGCCTCGATTCCGTTTGCCGTGGAATGTTTTGCTTTTTCATCCCCAAACTTAAAGGGCAACTTCTATGTGGATGCTGTAAACTGTGCCCCGTGCTTAACTTCCCCATTCTATGAAGTTCTGGATTGGAACCAAGCGTTCTCCATAAAAATCGATGGAAAAGAAGGAGAAACCATACTTTTGCCATCAGCCAGCTTCGTGCTAAGGCAAATATGCGGCGTCGACGTCTCCCTTTGGAACAAGAGTAAAAAGAAGAAGGTATACGTGTTCCTAAACCTTATTTCGCCCGGAATAGTCTGGCAAAGTTATGGGAAATCCAGGATCGACGTTTCCAACTTCAAAGCAGCCATCGCCCATGCCCTGTGCAAGGTCGGCTCGGCTATTTCAGGCGTGGGGGTCAACAAAGGTAAAGACTACAAACAAATCGCCAGGGAAATATTAGAGCGCCGCCTTGAAGAGATAAACAAGTATGGCTGGCGACACGTGTGCAGCAAAAACCTTTGGACTCGCTCCAGCTTCTTTTACACCTTTCGCACGCACGCTAATAAAGAATATGGGATCAAACCTGAAGAACTGGACAGAAACTACATAACAAGCCTAATTGAAACTGTAAGCGCCCAGATGGGTTTTAAAAGGGAGCAGTTGTGCATATATGCAGAGCCGAGGGCACGCATATACTTTAGAGGCAAGGATTTTCCAATAACATACCACAACCTAGAACAACTAGCAAGGCTCGGAGTCATTCTGGTAGTGATAGAGAAAGAGGGTGTCGCCGCCAAACTGAGGAAATGGGCAGACGGCCTCGGGATAGCGCTTATCGACTCAAAAGGTTTTTTAAACGAGTACCCAAAGGAACTAATTGAACTTTCCAAAAAATATGGAGCCAAGATAGCAGCCCTCACCGACTTTGACTCGGCTGGAGTCTACATGGTTCTCCAATTGAAAGCTCGGGGACTCGACATCCCGAGAATAGGGCTCTGGAGAGACGACGTCCTCAAGCTCGGCCTTAAGGAGGAGTGGGTAAGGGAGGCTGCTGAGAAGAAGGAAGGAGGCAAACCGACACACTATGATGCACTCAAAAAATTCCTGGAAAAAGACATCTCACAAAACGACTACGATTTTCTAAAGCAATGGAGAATAGAGTTGGACAGCGTCATCACCACTCCGGAAGAAACAGAGAACATGTGGAAACTGATAATTGAGAAGCTTAAGCAACTTTTCCCCGCGGTTGATTACACACGCTCCATCAAAATGCCTTCCGACATGTTGCTGACCATGGTGACTGAGCCCTTAACAAAACCACTTAAAGATCTTGAAGACCAGATACTCAACAATGAAAGGCAAAAACACATGTCTGAATTTAAAAACTGGAACCTTAGAGAAAAAGGCTTCATTAAAGTCGCAGAAAAAGAAGAAGAACTGAGGCAAAAATTTCTTGAAACATTGAATGCGAACGAAAAGGTGAGAAAGCTACTAAACATCATCAACGAATTAAAAAACCAATTATAAAAGCCGGGGGGGTAAAACTTCAGCTCCAAACAATCTAGATTGTTAACCGTTAATTTCTCCCCCCCCCGGCGCGACTCCTAAAACCTTAGCCTTGACCCCTTAACCGTAACGAACCAACTGCGCTGGCTTAGGGGCCTTTCCCGTTGAAAGTTGGGAGGTACCCCCTTGTTTGAACTGTTTTGCCAGGCTCCACTTGTAATCTTTTGACTGCAGTCGGTAGACCAGTTATCAGAGACAGCTCATCTGCGGATAGCACTATTGCTTTTTTCTTGCGGAACATTATGTAGAATGGTACACCACATGATACTGATATGGCCGTCATGAGTACGTCGAGGGCGTTGAGGCGAAATGGATTGAGTATGTTGAAAAACATCGTCATAAAGATCATGAGCAAGGGTGTAATCCAGCTTAGTTTGTTCAAAACGTTTTGTACTGGAACCCTATTTGGCCTCTTGAGCTTGGTAGGAGCCACGGAAATTTTTGTGGTTTTATATGGTTTAAACCCGTTTAACGCTGCTGGTAGGGCTTCACTGATCCTTTTTAAAGTTTCTTTTTCGCCGTAAGCCTTCACGGTACAGGTGAAAAGGTTTCCAAAAATCTTCTTTTCAGCCGCTTCAACCTTTGTTTTAATCTCTGGCGGAAGACCGCCGTCTTTCCTTGAACGCTCATCCTTTGGCTTAGAAGGAGCGCCGCCTGTAAACCCGCTTATCATTCCATCGAGAATTCCAACTATTATGTCAACCGCGATTTGGTCTGGTGTCTTCTTTTCGCCCGTCAGCCTTGCTTTGTAATCGCGTATGCCCGCAGCGGCCTTCGGGTCTGCAACAGCCGTAACTTCAAAAGCTGCATTTTCAATCATGCTTAGACATGCTACAATAGCGTCAACCGGGTTTTCCATACATTTTTCGCCAACTTCGCATATCGGGAGCCCGTAATGGCATTCCATTTGAAATTCCACGCATTCGCTGTAGGTTTGCCGTGGAGGTTTAGCCTCCAAAACCTCAACGTCCATGGTTGTCCTCATATACTTAGCTAGGTATTCCGCTAGGTTTCTGTCTGTTAGCTCTAGGAAAAATTTCACCGACCTTCGGCCTTCGACAAGGCTGCTTGGACAATTGGCCATGAAAAACCTAAAGGGCTTGCCGTTGTTGTAAAGCACTTTTAAGACTTGCCTGAAGTTTCCGGCTTCAAACTTTCCGGTTTGCGATGGCCTGATTTCAATCCAGCTGCTTAATTCGTCCGCCAATCATTCCACCAAAAAGGTTTGTGCGTGAGAACTTAAAAATCTCTTTTATGGTAAACCGTAACAATCGCTTGAAAACTGTTTGAGCACATGAACTCTTTGTGTTGTTTCTGCGAAATACGGCACTGTTAACCCATCCTCTAGGCGGAAAAATTAAGCCGTGAGACAACGTCGTGGTCGCGTTTTCCATGCTCCCCATTTTAAAGTTCTCATGTGAATACTCCAATAGTTTCGCGCGTCGAGGGCTGTCTGGGTTGGAGAATAAGGTTTCGCAGAAGGTTGATGTTGTTCACTGTTTAGGAGTTAACCCTGAAACTGGTGTTCTCCACGGCTTTTATGCCTCAGACCGCAACCACGTTTTCATAGCTGGTTTTCCAGGGTTTGGTAAGAGCACCCTTATGCTTTTCATGGCCGTCCAACATGTGCGGAGGGGTGAGGGCTGCATGGTTTTGGATCCCCACGGCGATTTAGCCCGCCTTTTCCTGGGTCACATACCATGCGAAAGGTGGGACGACGTCATTTACATCGACCCGACGACAGCCTTCGACTATGGTCTTGTTGTTCAACTCAACTTTTTGGAATACGCGAACGAAGGTGAAAGGGATGTTGTGGCGAGGAGCTTCATGGACTGTTTGATGAAGGTTTATGGGAGGTTTTGGGGTCCGCGACTAGATATGATTCTGCTCAACGCGCTTTACCTTCTTTTGGACACTGGCAACGCTAGGCTTGGCGACCTTTACCGGGTTATCGCGGACGAGGCTTACAGACAGTCGCTTTTGGGTAAGGTTAAGGATGAGAGGGTTAAGGGTTTCTGGCTTGGCGAGTTTAAGAGGATGCCTAGGGATGCAAGCTCGGGGGCTTTAACTAAGATTTACAGGCTTGTTCAGGAGCGTGTTGCAGCCCCAATGTTTGAATGCGACAAAAGCAGCATAGACCTGCGCTTGGCCATGGACCAGCGGAAAATTGTTGTTGTAAACCTTTCTGAGGGGGCTTTGACAAGCGACCTTGTAAACTTTCTTGGAAGCCTTATAATTGGGAAGCTTTACCTTGCCGGCATGAGCAGGGAGGATACGCCTGAGGATAGGCGAGTGCCATTCTACGTTTACATAGATGAGTCTCCGAGGTTCGCCACCGCAGGCTTGAAGGATGTTCTTCAAAGCTTGAGGAAGTATAGGGTTTACCTCACGCTTTCAGCCCAGTATGTTGAACAGTTCAGGAGGGATGTGGCGCTTTCAATTCCAAGCCTCTGCAGTACTGTAGTGTGCTTCTCGGCAGGCGAAAACACGGCTAAAACGCTTGAGGAGTTTTTCAGGTCAAGCGACATAACATACAAGAACCTCATGGATCTTCCGAGGCACTACTTCGCAGTTTCAACGCCGGTGAAAGGTGTAAGGGAGTGCATGATACTGAAAACTGTGGATTTGGGGAGGGGTGAAAGCAGCCCGGAGGATGTTGTTAAGCACAGCCTCAAAAAATATGGGAGAATGGTTGAAGCGTCAGCCTTCACGGGCCCCCCAACGATAGGGGGCCACCCATACCCTGAGGTTACGCCGGCCCAATGGCTCATAATGGTTAAGCTTTACGGGCTCAGGGGGGAGGCCGACGCAGCTGAGGGGCTGGAGCTTGAAAGCTTAAACATGATGCTCGGGGAGGAATACGGCTTACAGCCTTCTGAAACCGCTGAGGCTTTAAAGGGCCTGTGCAGGAAAGGGTGGATTGTCGAGAGGGATAGGGAGGTTAGATGGGTTGGCGTGCGCACCCCCCAACCTCCAGCATCCATGAAGCTTGTTGAATGCTGCAGGTGTCTGCATCCGACGGACAGGCCATACACTCTTGAGGGCGGCGAAATCCTCTGTCAAAAGTGCGCTGAGGAGCTGCTTGCAAGGTGGGAGAGGAAGCCTGAACAGTTCATCCAACCGAAGATAAGCGCAGAAGAAATGATTGTTGTGAACAGGTGCAAAACCTTAAAGTATTATGCGTTGAGGCAGGAGGCTAAAAAAGCTTTCTTCGAGGAGCTACCCAGGGGTAGGAGGGGCGGCGGAGACAGGCACACAATTTTAATTGGGATACTGGCTGAAAAGAGGAGGATGGAAGGCTCATACTGCTTCATAGACCTTGGGGAGGAGGCGCCTAGAAAAAAGGTTGAGGAGGGCACGGTTGTTTACGAGGTTAAGGAGAAGCCCGACATACTCGTATACCCATTAAGGTTTGACGGCGGTAGGGTTGACGCGAAGTTTTGGGATTCAACCCACTCCTATACGATAGAGGTTGAAGTGAACCCCTCGAGGCATAGGAGCAGAGTTCAGGCAAACCTTGAAAAATGCAGGAAATGGAACATGCCTGCAACCTTCGCAACAGACAACCCTGAAGAGGCAAGGAAACTCGTGGAAACAATTTTGGACGAGGGCTTCAAAGTGGTTAGGGACAACCTTGACCCATTCAACCCTAAGGCCGTAACTGTGCTTTACGTTAACCCAGAAACTGGAGTGGAAATCCCCGTTACAAGCCCAAACCAGCCCATAACAACCGACCATACGGCGGATGAAACAGGCAAAGCCGAGGCGGAAGAAGGGAAGGTTGAAGGCGAAAGGGTTGAAGGTGAAAGCCCCGCGACGGAGCAGCCGAAGGCGGAGTCGGATGTTGAGACAAAGATAATTTTTCACGCGCTGTCGAAATGCCTCTTCACAAGGAGGCTTGTCGATGGGCAATGGAGGCTCATAGCAAAAAAGCATGTTGGCTCAAAAACGTACACCGCTGACTTAGGACCATACACCCATGAGGTTGAAGAGAAGCTTAAACAGCTTGGGATAGAAGCGCCTCCCGAAACCGTTATTGCCGAGGAGCCGAAAAGCGGGGCAGATGAGAGGATGGAACGAATAAAACAGTATGCAAGCTGGGGATTAAGGGTAAAGGTTGTGAAGGGTAAACCATACCTAATGACAAAAAGCAAGCGTGTGGAGGGGAAGGTTGTCACAAAAAGCCTAGGACCATACGATGAAGAGGCGAAGAGGATTCTTAAACAGCTTAAAATCCATGTTGAAGAACCGTAACATGCGACGGCGGCACCTCCAACGCGCGCGCGGCTTAACATTCACAACGCGTTCGCCAAACAAGGTTCGATGCAACCTTTGCCAACGCATACATAGGCTGGAAAGCCTAAGGCTTAGGGAAAGGCTGAGGAGGAGGTTCAGAAAGGCGCAGAGGCAGATTCTTGGAACAAAGGGTGGGGCGACAGACCTTAAGGTTCTTGGAAATGGAAGGGTTGCAGCCGCTTTATGGCTTGAGAGAAACAGAGGCGGAAGAACTTTTGGAAGGATGCTCAACGGAGACGGTCAGCTCCATTGTCAAGCATGTGAGTCAACATGCCTGATGCTAGTCATGGATGGACAGGCCTACTGCACAGAATGCGGAGGGAAAATAGTCGTTGCAAGGAGGAACGAGTATTACACGGCAACCGAGCTCTGCTGCGGGGAATGCGGATTGGTATATGACACGCTAAACCTAAAACAGCCGGAGCCTTCGCCATCCCCCTTCAGCCCCAAACCTGCGGAGAAATTGAAGTTTCCTATTGGAACAGGCCTAACTGCAACCATGAAGGGAGGGTGGGAAAATGCATGTTGAGAGGAGTTACCTAGCTGAGAAGCACGGCAGGGTTTCGCTGGCTTTCATGGAGCTCGCAGAAGAAGCATTGAAAAGGGCGGAAACGCGGGAGGAGTTCACTTACACTGTTGCTGAACTCTGCTTCAAAGCTGTGGAACACGGCTTAACCCACCACATACTTTCAAAAACCAGAAACCCGCCGCCTGAAAGCCACGAGGAAGCTGGGAGGGCTGCAAAGCTTTTGGGCAGAGAATTCCACGAAGGGTTCATGATCCTCTACGACATGTACAGAAGGTGGAGCTACAGGCTCAGGGTCGACGTTGAAAAGCCAGAAAAGCCATTGAACATCGCTGTCAAATGCCTGAAAACACTGGGACTGGAGAAAAATTCTTAAGAGAGGCCTAAAAAACAGATATTATGGGAACAATTCTTAGGTGAATGCATGCTCAATGAAGAACAGCTTAGAAAACTCGCGGCAAGGCTGGCTGCGGAAGGATCCTCAATAGATGGGCTGACATCCATAATACTTTACGGAAGCTACGCAAGGGGAAACCAGCATAGAAAAAGCGACGTAGACCTCCTCCTAATATTCAGGGATGAAGAAAGCCTTCAAAAGGCAGAAAACAAAGTTCAAGAACTATACGGGCTCAGCGACGCAGCCCTAAGCATTGAAACCCTAACCCAAACGAGGATAGCTGAATACGCCAAATCAAACCCCTACCTCTTCAGGAACATCCTGAAAGAAGCAGCCGTGATATACGCCGCGCCACCATTCCAACTTAAGCTAAAGGAAGCACTAAACGGATGGTTAAAAGTTCTAATAACATACGACATGAGCAAACTCCCAAACAAAACAAAAAAGAAGATAGACAGAATACTGTACGGGGTCAAAAACAAAGGAAAAACAGTATACAAAGGCATAATAAACGAGGAAGAAAGAGTTGGAAGAAACGCGCTACTACTAAACCCTGAAAAAGCAGAGAAAACCAAGAAAACACTTGAAAAAAACGGAGCAACATACAAAGAAAAAACCGTAATACATTTGGAACCATAAAATTCCGGGCGAACCACCGGCGCCCAAACAACGGGCGGTTCACCCGAAGCATCCCAGGATGAAAATCCTGATGAGCCGGAAACCTTCCTGAAGAGGCTGAAGGGCTTACACCCTTCAGCCGCTCCCAAGCGCCAAAAAGGCTTGGGGGTTGGCCCATCGCCCGGCCGTGGAAAACCACGAACGCGGTGGGCCGAAACGGGCAGCGCATCTGCCCGTTGAAGGTTGGCTTGCGGCCACCGTTAAGCCGCAAGTCACCCGCACGCATTTCAACGATACACCCTGAAATCTCGTTGCAACAAAAATGCCGACAAAACCCGCCGAACAAAGCTAAAGCCAAGTCGCGCGCGCGGCTAACCGTGAAGCATTTTGGCTTCCGCGACCAGACTTTATCCCCACACGTCCACAGCGGAGACCTCGGCAGGTGAGGGCCATTCAGCATAGCCCGTGTGGAAGGTGGTTACGGAGGTCTCGATCTCCACAGGCGTAACTTTGGACTGCCCCATGCTTAACAAGGAAGAAGTTTCCATGAGCGCTCTCTCAGTTCACCCCTGAAAGATGGGATTTTCCGATTGTAAGGTTAAATTTAACGCTCCACCCTTAAACCTTGTCCCTGCGTAGTTCTGGTTTTGCTTGACGACGCACAACAAAATCCTCGCCAACCAACTGTTAAAATCCAGAGGCTTCAACGGTTGCGTTGAAACTTAGCGTTAGCCACGCCAGGCTGAATCAAGCTGCTAAACCGACATAATACAAGGAGATAGAAAACCTGCAAAGTACGTGTTTAGGTGGGTTTGAAACAGAATCATTTCTGCCTTCTCTTCGGAATAATTACATTACGCAGGCAAAAAGGTTAAATTAAGCTTCTTTTCCGTGAGCTAAACACATATCCTGCAAAAAGGGTGTAAAGCAAAAAGTTGGCGCTTCAAATTTTAACGGTGGGTCGTTTGCGACATCATGAACATTTTTAACGCCTAAATCGCCAATGAGATGGCGATTTTCAAAGAGATTGACTGAAGGTTTTCGTGGTTTTCCATATAGGAAAATTCTACAAATTCTACGCCCACACCATAACGCAGTGGCCACTCTCTTTTTTGCTCCCAACACGAAGTAAGCACGCTTACCACTTCAAAACGTAGCTTTAACGATATCATGGCCATCCCAACTATGCGAACGTGAAACAGCTGTTCAACTACCCTTTCGTTTCCACCACCTCCAAAACCAAAAGCGCAATTAGGCATTCTAAGCCATTAACAATAACTCACTAGCATAACTCGCGAAAACGCAAATAGGCATAAAGTCGACACATCTTACCTTAAGCATCCAGGCATAGCGTTCTCCTTCACGCTTAAATGTAAAACGCTTTTAATGGCAAACCTTCAGTCTAACGCTAAAATTTCGATGCAACATTGCCCTTGAGCTTTTTGAGGCGGAAAATGCGTGTGGGCGAAACATGAGCGCGAGGCGATTAAGCCTTCTCGGAAACTTCTTAACATAAAGAAGGGGGAGGTTTGGGAACCTTTTAGGTTGATGGATGAGGGAAGCGTATGAATTTTCGGTTAGTTGTAGGCTAGGCCGGCACTGTCTTCAGCAATCGTTTTCGGAGATTTCGCGCATGAATTTCGTTTCATGAAGCATTTTTCCCGGCGAATGTTTCCATCCTAGGTAGTGGCATATTTCCTCAAGAACTATACAGTTCAGCTCTTTGATCGCCTGCTCAACGTCGGTTGGAAACGTGGCCACCATTAAGCCTTTAACGTCCACCGCCCAGAACATGTCGTTTACGGCTAGGGCGACGTGCCTGTCGAGCGTGAACCTGTAGAGCAGCGGTATGTGTTCAACGTCAACGTTGCCTATGACGAAAAGGTCTTTACGCTTCAAATTCCTGAGATAGCATATCGGCCTATAGAGCAGTTTTCCAACGCATTTCCTACACGCTTCTTTGAAGTTCAAGTTGACACCCGCTAGGTAAGCGCGTGAAAACTTAAAAATGAAAGAATAAACTGGCTGCGTTCAGGCTGGGAAGGGTGCGTGTAAACGTCCAATCTGTTGGCTCCACCGCAATTTTGAGCCTACACCAAATTTAACGGAACCCTTAAGGATAAAAGGCGAGAATTCTTAAAATATTAAATGATTAGCGGTTGGGGGTAAAGTGGTGGGTGCCGTTTTGAAGTGTCCATACTGTGATTATGAGACGTCAATGTCTATGAGGGCTGATGTCAACCTCTACCAGCACATGAGGGACAAGCATGGCTTATCTGACGGCGAAATAATGGAGGCCCTTAAGGGCTTCCGTCAAACCGTTGAGAAAATTGCATGGGAGAGGTTTAAGTGTCCGCGGTGTGGTGAAAGAAACTTTTTCGTCAAAATCAAATGCGTCATAACCGCGAACGTGAAAGAGAAGGAGGTTGCGGATTGGAACATAAACCGCATTTTCTACACAACAATTAGGTGTAACCGCTGCGGATCCGAAGAATTCTGCAACTTCGAAGAGTTACCCACAGGCATAAAGTCGCAGATACTCAAGCTGTGAGAAAGGCGTAAACAGGCGCTCAGAAACAATGCGCGAAAAACATTTGAGGTTGAGACTGGAAATTTATGACGCGCCGTTTAGAATGGCCATTATTTTGGAGACTTCTGCCAGCTAACGCGTGTTTACACCATGCTTTGAATGACGCTTAGGTTTTCCCGGTTTACAACATGCCAGAATACGCGGTGAACCGGTTTACCTTTAAGCTCTTTAAGGAACGGCGTCTCCCTGCATGCCAACTCAAGGAGGTTTCTTTTTAGTTCTTTGGCTTTTTCGCCGCTGAAGCCTTTCAACTGTCGGGATAATTTAATGGCTAGGGCGTAGTCGCTAGCAGCATCATTTATTGTTGATTGCCCCTCAAAAGTGGAGAGGATCAAACGCGTTAAAAACCTTATCCTTAGAGCCCACACGCACCATTCATACCACGGCCTCCTCTGGGACTCACCTATGTAAAACTGCTGAAAGTTTGTAATGTTCCTCTTTATTTCCCTGTCAGCTCCAGCAGTGTCCAGCACGCTGTATTTCTCCATTGTTTTCGCCACATCCACGAGTGCATCTTCAGGGGTGAGTTCAAGGTTCCTGTAGCCAGCCTCAGCCTGCGTCAACCTTTCAATAACGCCAACAACCTCGGCGAGTTGTTCTCCGGCCATTTTGTGCTGCTCGCTTAAGAGGGCCACATCATAAATCTGCTTTGGGACGTCTGCGGGTTCCCTCACACCTATAGTGTTCTCGGCTAACGTTAACAGTTTATCGCCTATAAGGGATGTGACAGAGTAGCATTTGATCTTCTCGATCACCGCTGCAAACGTTTCAACTCTTGTAACGGTTTCCACAGGCAAACCAAAGTCTTCAAGGAGGAACTCAACCTTTAATTCACGCTTTCCACCAGTTCTGGAGGGAACAAGCGCGGGCGCGCTGACAAAGTATGTTACCAATGGAATGCCCATTTTAGGATGCTTAGGCTTGTAAGGCTTAAACTCTAATTTTTCAAGCCTCTCATGAACCCTTAACATTGCCTCCGCTATATCATCCTGCCTTAATGCACCGACAAAGTCCACGTCAACACTTCCCCTCTGCATCTCAACTGAAAGGTGAAGCTGAACGGCTGCTCCACCCTTCAATACAAGACCATCCAGCTCACTCTGCAGTTGAGCGGCAACCTCGCAGCACCAAAGAAAAAGCTCAACCGGCAACGGGTCGGAAAAACCGTAGCGACGAGCCCTTTCACGAATCGCCCCTTCAGAGAACAAAACACCATCATGTATGAACCGCAAACTCTACTCCCTCATCCCCCTCAAAACCCTCTCCACACGTTCATCAACAACTCCTCCGGAAAAGGGGAGAACGGGAATAACCTCCTTAACGATTGTTTTGAACTCCTCCCTCACTCCGCGGCGGCCCGCAAGCTTAAGCAAACGCGTAACGTTAACTTTCCCCTCCCTGAAGACTCTCGCAATAATGCGCCCAACCTCAACCTCCGAATACGGTATTCTACGCCTTGTCGCCTCAAAGTAAGTGTCAACGACAGCCTTCTCCAACGTTGCCCACCCATCCATGCTCCCCTCAAGCCTAGCAAACTCCCTAACCAAAAAAATGTCCCCATCCCTGAAAGCCTCAAGAGCCAAGTCAACCTCCCTCCTGCCAGGGTTAAGAAGCGCCCGAAGGTTCGCCCCCCTAAGGGAAGTTACGGCAAACTCGCCCGCCCCATCAACAACGTAAACAAGGTGTATAAGCCTTCTGGGCAGGTGATGATGAAAACGCGTTAACACCGAAGGACCAGTAACCATAAACTCGACGCCACCCCCCCTCAGAACATCAACAGCCCTCCTCAAAGGCTCAGAAGCCACTTCGACAGCAGCTTCAACTGAAAGCCCAGCCCAACCCTCAACCCGCGTCTCCGCCGTCATGTAAATCCCCCTACCCAACCTAACAAGCAAACGATTCTCAGCAAGCTCATGGAGAACCTGATACACAGCATTCCTTGAATACCCCAACTCCCCATTCAGAGCTACAAAAGCCTCCCTAGCGGAAAAAGGCGCACTCCCAAACCTGCCCTTCAAACGCTCAAACGACAAGCGCGTCCAGTTCACACGCTTAACTAAGCAAGAGCAAAAATAAAAACTTTTGCATTTACTTAGTAAAGCAAGCGAGTCCCACCTTTCAAAAGGAGGACAGCTGCAACAAAGAACCGTAAAAACGCTTGAACTATAATCATTCGGCGGTCTGAAAGCACGCAGTAAACATACATAGAACATACACCACGCAATTTACAAAGCTCCACCAGTCGAAGCACCAACCACCAACAAGCATCCAAACCTAAAAGTCCAAGACCACGCAGATTTCTACATAATGCTGAAAGCTCCCAGTTATACCCCAAAACTGGGAGTTTTTCAGCGACTTCTAACGAGTTTACTACTGAAAGCGCCTCAAAAATAGCTCAGTTTAAAATGGTTCAAATAAAACTTGGACGTTGCTACACGCCCCAAACGTAACTGCGATGTTTCATGTTCTCTTTGAGCCTTCCCAAAACGCTTCAAAGATTCACTTAGCAGCAACTAATAGAAATGTTTCTGGAGAGTTTGCTACGTCGTTAGAATTGGTATCGTCATTGCGTTAGGTTACTGTGTTAAAATAAAGCTAAGGAAATGCTTTCTTAGTTATGATTTTTCTTGCACTTTAGGGCTGAAATGGATGTGAGGATGTTGGTTAATATTATCAGGTTTGTGATGATGATTGTATAGAGGTTGGAGTTTGGTAGGTTGTATTGTAGGGGTATTAGGCTTAGTAGGGCTGGTGTTAATCCGAGTGCGCACATACCTGTGATTATTGCTTTATCGGAGGACATGGGGCTTTTCCATGTTGATGTGGATGTGATTAAATAGCGTATGGCCAATAAGATTATAATTATTGGCAAGTCATAGGTTAACGCTGTTAGGAGGCTTAGTTGCGAGAGGTCAAACATTAAGCCTAACAGCACGAAAAAGAATGTTCTGAGTATGAAGGAGATTTCCGCTTGGAAGCGCTCCAAATACTTCTTCACTTCCGAAAAGGTGGTGGGAGGCGGCGGGCTTCGCAGTATTTTGAGGATTTCTTTGTCGTTTCCCACTATTATGCCAAGGGTGAGGGCTGTGAGGGCGCCGCTGCCCCGCAGTGTTTCTGACGCAATATAGCCTATGAGAATTATTCCTATAGTGGCCATGTACGTGAGCTCTTCCTTATGCAGGTAGAGGAGGATTCGAAGCCAAAGCAAACCCATGATGGCGCCTATCACTATCCCCACGGAGAATTTGGCGGCGATAAAGGTCAAAGCTTCTGGCAGGTTTAATATTCCGCCAAGGCGTGTTTCCAGGAAAGCGTAAAAGAAAACTATGTTGAATATGCTTGTTATTGTTGCCTCGATGGACAGCAGAGTCGCCGACTCTGCTTGAACACCGATCTTTTTAGCCAAAGGCACAA
>Ga0080004_1093763_pt1 | contig 17045 bp, 19 predicted proteins | sample WasSprMetagenome_FD_69207 | JGI IMG/M metagenome (GOLD analysis project Ga0080004, IMG submission 69207) | Sulfidic aquatic microbial communities from Washburn Spring, Yellowstone National Park, USA - WS (SPADES assembly) (version 2) | ecosystem: Environmental > Aquatic > Thermal springs > Hot... | reverse complement strand
CCCCACGATAGAGCTGTGAGAGAGCTTAAGAGAACTATTTTAGACTTGGGATTGAAGGGTTTGAAGTTACACCCGGGTCTTCAGGGTTTCTGTTTGAGGAATCCACATGTTTGGAGAGTGTTGAGGGCTGCGGGTGAACTAGGCATACCGGTAATTATACATGCATTATGGGTGGATGAGTCAACTCTATACTTTAAGTCTCCGCCTGCTCTATGGATTAATACAATCGAAGACTATGCACTTCTACCCTACATAGCACCTGAGACGAAACTAATATATGCACACATGGGTGGTTTGCTCAACTTTAGGGAGGTTCTTAGTATTGCAGCTCATAGAAATGTATACCTAGATACGTCTTACAGTATAATAACGATCTCTAGGGAGATAGGCCTTGATAGACTCAGCCAGTACATTAAACTACTTGGTGCAGATAAATTCTTATTTGGAAGCGATACAATTCCTGGATTAACTCCTAGAGAGCTTGGTGTAAGAACACAGATAGATCTAGTTAAATCACTCGCGCTCAGCGAGGAGGAAAAAGAAAAAATACTCTATAGGAATGCTGAGAGTCTTCTTAAGATTTCATAGGATTCATTAAGTAAATCCCAATCTCTTATGGATTATTCCTCGGAATTCTAGGGGATCCCTGGAAAGTGTGTGTATAGTGTCATTCAATGAGAGCAAAGCCAATGATCTTATTTCTCTATAAACTTTGCTTAAATAATGTATTAAATAATGTAATTTTATTTGTTTTATTTATTATCTACACTCGTTGATTTGTAGATTTAACAGAGTTGTATTAACTAGGTGCTGGTCTTCAATGGAGGAGTTTAATTACTTGATCATTGGTTTAATGACTCTCAATATTGTGTATAGTTTATATTATTTCACGTCCTCTACTGGGTGTTGACTTATATGGTTCATGGATTATTCTCTACATCGCTAGTGCTGAGTATACGCCATCACTATTTTCATTTATACTTGGTGCATTAAGCGATGTATATGGTAGGAGGAGGGTTCTACTGCTGGGTTCTCTGGGATTTATTCCACTACTATTTATTTTCACAGTGAGTGATTGGAAATTAATAGTGGTATCCATATTCTTCTACTCTTTATTCACGAGTATGGTGTTAGTAATTGCTTTGAGTTGCTTAATTGAGGATAAGCCATGTATTGGCACTAAGTACTCTCATGCTGGTTTATCTATGGGTATTGGGTGGGGCATTGGCTCATCATTAGCGTGGCCACTCTACCTTATAATTGGTCGCTATGGATTCACAATAATACTATCCACCCTCTATGTAGTATCAATACTAATGATCTTTAGAGGCTACACTGGAAGGAAAGAGAAGCTAGTAAGGGATTGACTATCAGTTTCTATCACGTATATAGGAGATTATCTAAGTTAATACCAGTACTTTCATCTATTGGATTAGCTATAGGATCTAATGTGAATGCACTACTATTAGACTCGAAACTAAGAGATTTATTCAATGTTTTCAACACAGGGTTTGAGTCGAGGATTTTTCTATGGACTCTTCTGCGGTGCACTACCGGTCCTAGTAGGATCTCCACTGAGACTGGTCATTAGCAAACTCGTTGATAAAGGCTATGAGAGAATAATGTTTACTGCTAGTATACTAATATATCTAGTCTTATACCTTATACTACCACACACTCAGCCGGCTACATTCATAATCCTATGGATACTGCCAGTATATCCATTCTACGATACAAGCATATACGCAATTATATCGAGAAGTACCAGTAGATATGAAGCAACAGGATTTCTCTCAACAATCAATAGCCTCGCTGGACTCTCACTACTCTCTCTAAACTCCGCTTTCCCGATAAATAACCCAGTCGCCTACAGTACTCAGATATTATTATTTCTAGGAGTACCAATAGTGCTCACAACACTAAGCACTAGAAGAAGAAATAATGAAATAAATCTCTCGTACTCCAAGTATTATACATAATCAACCTAGCAACACCCTTAACAAGCTTATTTATCCTTTATAGATACTTTAAAACATGTGAATTTAACATTCTCCCCGCCCTGAAGAAGCAAAGCTTTCAGTTGTAAATTTGTCCTTGGAGTTTACCTAGCACTTTTCATAAAAGCCGAGAACGTGTTTAGAAATGCGTGTGCTTAAAGATATTTCATTAAAAAGAAATAGGGGTTAATCATTGTTTTTCTCTTCTATCCTCTTCTCTGCTTACTAATAGTTCGAGGGCTTCTATTGCTCTCTCTAATTGTATAATTGTGTCTGCGAGGTTTTTGTATGCTTTGATAAAAGCTTCTGTAGTTGCTATAAATTCTGCTGCGTATTTCGCAACATTCTTGACTATGTTATAGCCTTCTCGCGAGCTCCCTAGATATATTGAGCTTGGGTTTTTGCCAGGGCATTTTAAATACCAATAGTAGTATTGTTTTCTCTGCTTATTGTAGACATATGTATATTCCTCTGTACAACCCTTCAACTGCTCATAGAGCTCTGCGATAGGCTTGAAGCGAGTAGTTAGGCTTTTAATTTCCTCCACGCTCTCTTCGACTAGATCTATGTGTTGCTTAATGACCTCAATTACTCTCTGCAATTGCTCTCTCTTAGCCTTCTTTACATAGTCTACTAGAGCCGTGTTCACGGAATTCACCTCTCATATATTATCCATATATTTCCTATATAAAAACCCCTTAAAAACTCGCATCCATAGTTCTCCTCACTAGAAATATTGTTAGGTTTAAAAGAGTGTGGATTTCTACCTAGTAGAGAAGATCCTTAGAAGACCCGCGTATTTTTAAGTCTCTTATACTTGATGGGTGGAGTTTATTGAGAAGTATTTTGGTGTTTAATGAGAGGGGTTTGTTATTAGTGTTCTTGGTGTTAGTGCAGTGTGTGAGTTTTGTTGTAGCTGAGACTACTCTTCCAATAACTATTACGCCTTCACCACCTCCCGGCGTTGGTGGAGCTGTCTCGAGGATTTTGTCTTGGGTTATGTGGGCTGGTTGGATAGCTGTTGCAGCTGCTTTTATTATTGGTGCAATATACTTTGCTATGGGTGATAGTGAGAGAGGTAAAAGATATGTTGGTGGAGCTATTATTGGAGCTATTATTATGGCGTTTTATACTGCAATTATATCTGGTTTAATGGGTTAATGTGGGATTTCAATATACACTTTTACTTTTTTATTATTTTCATATATTTCTCTCCATAAGTCGTTTAATTCTGTGGGTAGATATACTAGGTATCTCTCGTAATCCGGGTTAGTGCTCATCCTAGTAATCTTCTTAGGTCCAAGTGGTATGAGCCCCTTAGATATGAATTCAACAATGCTCTTACCCATAGACTCCACCCTAGAACTAATATGAAGGGTATTTAAACCCACCGAGATAATAGTTCACATTTAAGTGGATATTAAGCTAGTTGAATAAGAGGGGATTTCAAAGTGGAATTAGAGTTCACGCTCAGAGAACCGATCGTGAACCGATCCACGCTGTGGATAAGCCTTGAGAGCCGGTGGGGATTACCCCGCGCGGGTTCAAATCCCGCCCCCGGCGCTTAAGACCATATTCTACAAAATATCTCAATACGTGTTAAAGTACTTAAGTAAGAAGAGTATAGAAAAGAAAAAAGCTAAATTGGCTTTGTTGTACCCCACTTTTCAAGGGCTCTTGCAAGCTCTTTGTGGGTTTTAGCATATTCTTCTAGTGGTATGTTTTTGTTTATTGCTTCAAGTGCTTGTCTAACAGCTGCTGCGCCAGCTCGTGGCCCATCTGGATGTCCAATTACGCCGCCTCCGATTTGTAGCACAATGTCTTTTCCAAGCGCCTCTATAACAGGTGGTAATATTCCTGGGTGTAATCCACCAGAAGATACAGGGATAGCTGGCTTAATATGATACATCGGCTGTTCGATGTGGAATATGTCGTCTAGATCTGGTTTGAAATGCTCTTCACGGAGTATCTTAGCATATTTAATAACGTCTACTTTTTCCCCTTCGAGTTTACCGACGCCAGCTGTTCCAACATGTAACTGGTCTACACCAATAACTCTGTATAGTTTTGCGAGTACAAACATTGATATGCCGTGATACTTGTTTCTAGTAAATGCAGCATGCATGGCTCTGTGTGCGTGAATTGCTAATCTATATTCCTCGGCTAAGTCTCTAATATATGTCAATGCACTCCAACCCGTGATCACAACGTCAACCATCACATAGGGGTTACCATAGTCTGCTACAAGCTTTAATCTTTTCTCCATTTCTCTAACATCGGCTGTTATGTTTGCAAACCAAACCTTTTTTTCACCTGTTTCTTTCTCGACTCTATCAATAACTTTCATAATTGCTTTAGCCCTAGCTTCAAATCTACAGAAGCTGGGACTGGCTAAGTTCTCGTCATCTTTAATATAATCTAATCCACCTGAAAGTATCTCATATGCTAATTTTTCAACTTCCTCGGGTGTATATCCCTCTTTAGGCTTTGGTACTGTGCCAACAATTGGTCTATCATAGACCTTAAAGATCTCTCTAACTCCACTAAGCCCCTTGCTAGGTCCTTTAAAGTACTTTAAAAACTTTTTGGGTAAATATAGGTCTTCAAGTCTTAAGCCAGCAGCTCTCCTCATCCCAAAGATATTGCCAGCTACACTAGCTAAGAAGCCTGGTATATTCCCCTCTTCAAATAGGTCAACGGGATATGCTACTTTAACTAAATATGAGCCATCTCTAAGGTCACGTATCTCATACACCTTAGCACTAAGCTTCTTAACTCTCTCAACATCATACCATGGGTATAGAGTAGTCCAAGTCCCAGTACTACTCTCAGCGCCTATCCCACTAGCAACTTCTTCAACTTTAAACCCCTGTGCAGGTGTAACTCTAAATACAGCTATAACGTCGTTATCAAGATCCGGCGTATAGCCTGGTGAGAGGTACTCATAATAAGACTCGAATTTATATTTCCTACTCATGCAAACACCCTGATTTTTAAGAGTACTATTATAAGCCTATTATATTTTATTTCTCAAACAAGTATATTTCGTATAGTAGAGAGATAAACATGGTGAAGTCTCTTTGAGCACAGAGAAAGTTATTTATCGATATAGAGATGTTTACGAGCAACTTGAGCACACAAGTGACATTTATATTAAGGCTTATGGTAGGGATTTAGTCTCACTACTAGAAAACAGCGGCTTAGCTCTCTTTGACACTATGGTGAATATTGATGATGTTGAATGCTGTGAAGAGAGAACTATTAGTGTTGAAGGTTTTGATTTTGAAAATCTATTATATAGGTGGCTAGAGGAACTATTGTTACTATATTATTCTGAGAACTTAGTGTGTAGTAGAATTATAATTAATAAATTTGAAGTTACACGGGAAGGAACTGATCTTATATATAGAGTACACGGTAGCACTTGTTGTGAGAAGTTTAATAGTCAAAAACATGAGCCCCGTGTAGAGGTTAAGTCGCCAACATATAGCTTAATGCGAATTTTAAAAACAGAAGATGTTTGGATTGCATACTTCGTTCTCGATATTTAAATTATAACGTGCCTATATGTACTCGGTCAAAATCAATCTAATTAATCTTGTGATAATTTAGAGCGCAAAGTGGCTTTACAATTTTCGCAAAAAGCGAAGCCTTTTTCATCGACTTCGATTATGCTATTGCTAAATTTCATAACACACCTCGTGTTTAAGCAGTGTTGTAAACCAAGTAAGTGTCCTAGTTCGTGTATAACTTCTTTAACAAGTCTCTCAAAGTATAAATTATAGTTTATGGGTTCACCGTAAAATTCTGGTTTAAGTCTCTTTGTGAAGACGACTGCAACCCGGCTCTGGGGATCAGCCTCACCAAACACGAAGTTTAATCCATACTCAAAGCCATCAAGATATCCAATACCAATAATATAACTTTTACCTACTAGTCCAATTAATTGAAAAATTCCTTTAATGTTTTCAATTATACATGCAGCATGATATTGCACTCTCTCCCAATTGAAACACTTCATAGTTGGCTTAATTACATCCGGCCATACTATAGTATCTACACTTATCCCTACGGTTGTTAAAATATCTCTGATATAATTACTTAAATTATCAGTAAACTCTAAGACTCCGTAACTAGTTAAAGGTACGAGAATTATTTGAATAATACGGTTACTCAAATATAAGCACCTTACACACCACTTTTAAATCTAATGTGAACTAGGATAATTAATAAATATGTAAAAGGAAAGTGTAGTAAATGCCGCCGCGGGGATTTGAACCCCGGACATCCCGGTCTTCAGCCGGGCGCTCTCCCAGGCTGAGCTACGGCGGCTCCCCCTGTAATACTACTTTAGTTTTTATTTTTAAGGGTTTATTAGGGTTTCTCCTCGGGTCTTTTTCGTAATTATGTATCTACAATGCTTTTTCGCATATCAATTTATGTTTTTAAGTTCTAAGGCTCTATTATTTATTTTACTGGTGATTGTCCTTGCTTGCGGCTATATTGGCTGGTGGTTTTGGGAAGAGACTTCGACCTTTTACTGAAGAGGTTCCTAAACCAATGATCCAGGTTGGAAATAGGCCTATTTTGGAGTGGCAGATATTGTGGCTTAAGAAATATGGTTTTAATGAAATCGTCTTATTGGTGGGTTATAAGAAAGAGAAAATAATCGAGTATTTTGGTAGTGGTAGTAGACTTGGCGTAAAACTAACATATGTAGTTGAAGATGAACCTCTAGGTACTGGTGGAGCAATTAAGAATGCAGCACATATACTTGCCAAGGAGAATATTTTTCTAGTGGTTAATGGTGATATAGTGACTAATATTGACCCTACAATATTAGTTAATGAGCTCTCATCAAGTCAGAAATATCTCGGAGCCATAGCCGTTATACCACTACCAAGTCCCTATGGAGTAGTAGAACTAGTAGATAAGACTGTTAAAGGATTTACTGAGAAACCTCTGCTAAGAGATTATTGGATTAATGCAGGTGTATATGCTCTAAAACCTGAGGCTCTTAAATATCTTCCTGAGAAGGGTGATTTAGAGAGAACAGCTTTCCCAGACATGGCGAGAGACGGCGTTCTCTGCGCTGTGAAATTTACAAATATATTTTGGAGAGCTATTGACACCTATAAAGATCTAGAAGAAGCTAGCAAAACTATACATGAAATTTTCAAAGAATACGAGTAAAATCAGTATTTCCAGCGTACATCACCACTCAAAAGACCCTCTTTTCATCACTATTAATAAACAGAGATATAATTCCTATTAAACTTATAAGGACGAGACTAAAAATTACACTTACTAGGAGGCGGCGGTCGTCTAGCCTGGACTAGGACGCCGGCCCTCCAAGCCGGAGATCCCGGGTTCAAATCCCGGCCGCCGCACACTTCCTTTAAATACCTGTTTTAGACCTACTATGAGTATTTCGTGCAAATAATTGTATGATTATGGTTTATTATCTCTACAGAAATAAGTAAGAGCTTGGTGAGGCTTATGACAGAGAAAGCTCAGGAGTTATATGATGTAGAGGAGTTTTGGAAGTTTAAAATGCGTGTTGGCTTAGTTAAAGATGCTGTGAGAGTTCCTAGGACTAAGAAATTAATTAAATTAATTGTCAACTTTGGAGACGAGGAGAGAATAGTTGTAGCGGGAATCGGAGACCAATATGCACCCGAGGACTTAAAAGGCAAGAAAATGATCTTTGTGACAAATCTTAAACCTAAACAAATAGCAGGAATTGAAAGTCAAGCTATGTTAGTAGTTGCTGAAGATGAAACAACAGGCAAAGTTTACTTGATCACATTAGACGAGAAAGTGCCCATAGGAGTAAAAGTCTGGTAAAAGATCATCTAAGTCTTACATATAGGCACTTATGCCGAGTCTATGTAAATACATTTCTTCCCCAATTATTTTCTCGAACTTAAATCCATCTAAGATTCTCCAAATAGTTTTATAGCCTTCTTCTCGCTGAGAGAAACAATGAATTTAAATATTAATTGAGACTAAAAGCTTCTGCAACATGAACACTCTTTATCTACCATTAGGATAGAGAGAATTGTAGACCTTGTAAATTATGCTAAAATTTATTGATAAAGAAATAATAAATAGGTGAAATAATTGGTGGATTTTAATTCTATTTGTCCTCTTGAATGGAGATATGGTTCTAGGGAGATGAGAGAAATATTCAGTATTGAGAACCTTGTGAAAAAATACTTGCTAGTTGAGAAGGTGCTTATTGTAGGTTTAATTAAAGCTGGATTAGTCCCAGAAAACTGCATTGAGGTCTATGAGAAGTGTACTTCAAATATTACAGCTAAAGAAATATATACTAAAGAGGTGGAATTAGGTCACGATATAGCAGCCCTCACTTATATACTAGGAGAGAAGTGTGGTGAGTGTGGTCGATATGCACACTTAGGTGCTACAAGTTATGATATAGTTGACACAGCATGGACCCTGGTGATCAGTGAGGCCCTCACTATTGTGAAAAGAAAGCTGACTCAAGTAATTCAACGCTTTATTGAGCTGTCTAGAGAGTATAAAGACATAGTAATGGTTGGTAGAACTCATGGTCAACACGCAGTACCTATAACTGTGGGTTTTAAATTCGCTAATTACGTATATGAGCTGAGTAGGAGTTATGAAAGACTATGTGAGCTTACTAATAGAGTTGTAAGAGTAAAAATGTCGGGTGCTGTGGGAACTATGGCTGGCTGGCTGGGTAAAGGGCTTCAAGTTGAAGAAACTGTCTCAAAAATCCTCAATATTACTCCTCACGAGATATCAACGCAAGTAGCTCCTAGAGATGGCTTTGCTGAACTCATATCCTCACTAGCAATATTAGCATCGCAATTAGATAGATTTGCCTTGGAGGTCAGAGAGCTATCTAGGACGGAAATAGGTGAAATATATGAATCTGAGCTGAGAGTAGGTAGTAGTACAATGCCTCACAAGAGGAACCCAATCATAGCTGAGAGAATTTCTGGATTAGCTAAGGTAGCTAGATCACTTGTCATTACTGCTCTTGAAAATATACCTCTCATGCATGAGAGAGATCTTACTAATAGTAGTAGTGAGAGAATACTAATACCTCACGCCTTTCTACTGGTGGATCAAATATTAGAAGATATGCTTAAACTACTCAGCGTGTTACGCATAGACATAGAGGCTATAGAGAGAAATCTAAATTTAACCAGGGGGACAATAATGTCTGAAGCCATCATGATTAAACTTGTTCAGAAAGGGCTGGCTAGACATGAGGCACATAAACTCCTCATGGAAATTGTGAGAAGTCTAAAACCAGGTGAAAGCTTTGCAGAAGCCCTGTTAAGAAATGAAGTAGTATCTAGACTATTAAGCCCAGAGGAGATAATAGAAATTTTAAACCCCAGAAACTACCTAGGTAACTACTCGGAATTGATAGATAGAGCTCTCAAATATGCTGAAAAAACTCTAAGTAAATGCTGATGTAATCGTACAAAACATTTAGAATAATTACTTAAATTTAATTCATAACATATGTTTAAAAGCACATAACTATAGAGGTTGTGGAAAATTGAGATTATAGAGATCATTATGAGCCTTGAGGTAAAGAGCACATAAGATGACTATAGAATAGGAATAATACGTTTTTGGAGGTTTTATTAATATGTGTACTAATCATATATTAATCGGGTACGTATTCTAAGAATTAGTATTTAATTTACTCATAGAAAATTCTATGGAATCGTAACATGGTTACGTGTTATCATTGTATAAAACCAATAGGGTTATACTTGAACTTGTAGTGAAAATTAATAGTAGAAGTGTTCAGCTGGAAGAGGCTTTATTTATACATTATGGTATTCTACTAGATGCTAGTAGTAGTGCTAGTAGTGTTATTCCCAATATATTTGCTATTTTACCTCCTTTCTCGCCGAGAACAATGTTTGCTATTTTTCCACCATCGGTTATATATAGTGGCATTGAGTTTATTAGTGCTAAGCTAAAGTTTACAATATAAAGCCATGTTATAAATGTTATTAAGTGTAATGTTATTAATGGTGTTAATATACTTGCTGCTTCGAGTCTAGGTGCAATTGTGGCTGAAATACCGAGTATAGTTATGTTAGCAGGCTTAAACACCGCGATCTCCTTGTAACCACTGCCAAATCTCCATACTGTAAATTTAAGTACCGTGTTCTCATGAATTGACATGAAATCTCTTAAAATACTAATAGACTTTAACTCAGTACCATTAACAGCCAGGATTATATCATATGGTCTAATACCATATTCCTCAGCGAGACTTCCACGAGAAACGCTTATGACAAGTAAACCAACGTTCTGCGTTAAATTGTAAATTACTAACATAGCGATTAAATATAAAAACATATTTGCTGCGACACCAGCAGCTAGAACTACGATTTTATTAAACTTACTAGTACTCTCAAAAGATTCCTCGTCAAGCTCTATAAATGCTAAAGGGATTAGTAAAGCTACTAATATGCCAAAGCCTTTCATTTTAATATTTCTAGATGTAGCTACTTTAGCGTGCATATATTCGTGGGCAAGTACACTAATGAAGATTGCAGTGAGCATAAATAATAGGTCTATTCCTGTAACACTAATTCCAGGTATTAAAATAACAGCAGCAGGCGTCTTATAGACAAATTTCACGTATATAGCTAAGATGACGGTATATATAGTGAGTCCTAGTGCTATAATGTAAAGAGCTATCCATAAAGGATAAATTTTACTAATTATTTTACCGGGTTTTACACTACTAGATCTTCTCCACATAAAGAGAACACCATACTTAATAGAAATAGACTTATAACGGCGTAAGTATACTTTATACAGTAGATTTATAAGTAGCCATGAAAAAGCAAGAAATACAATAAATACTTCTAACTCTTTCATTACACTCCTACCTTTACTCGATTTTAAGAAAAATGAGAATTTTTATTAAAAACCTTCACTGTGGTTTAGTAAGATTGTTTGAGATCCCTCGTAATGATCTCAGCTACTTTTCTACCACTAAGTAGCATTCCTCCAAATATAGGCCCCATTCTTGGTAATCCATAAACATTACCAACAGCCATACCAGTAACATATAGACCAGGTATTACTTTACCAGTATATTCTACTACTAGTTTTTCTGCTAGCTCAGCATAACCAGACTTTTCACCTTTAACCTCGATCTTAAGCTCAGGTATTTTCCTTGCCGCAATATTAACTATTTCTGCACCATGTCCTGTAGCATCGACAACAGCACGGGATTCTGTGTATAGTGGGTCTACGTGAAAACCCCCCTCATGTATAGGTGTCCACACCCACATAACCCCAGTTATTCTTAAGGGGTTTGTTCTGTAAACTAGGTCCTCAACATGTGCACCTAGGAGAATCCTCACACCTGCATCTATAGCTCTACTAGAAAGTTTAGCTACAGCCTCGGCTGGGTCAGCTACGTAGAGGCCATATTCTGTTTTAACATATTTAATCCCAAAATCATCTAATATCGGTCTAGCTTCCTCCTGAAACACTATCCTAGGTAACAAATTGCCTCCAGGACCAGTCCCACCACCAAAGCTGAATCTTCTCTCAAAAACTAGTACTTTAAACCCTTCTTTCGCGAGATAATATGATGCCGTTAAACCAGAGGGTCCTGCACCTACTATTACTACGTCAACTTCACTGAGCTCGTCAAGGTCTTTAAGAGCATATCTGATAATTACTTTTGATATATGTGATTCCTTAATCATGTAGTTTCCCTTTACACGTCTTTTGCATAACCTAGTTTAAATCTCTTAAATAACTATGTAATCATTGAGAAAAATCTCTACAATAAGTAACTTTAATTCTAACCTCAACTACTTTCTCCCTGAGAAGTATAATTGTCTCATACAACTGGTAAATTAGTCCTGATGAGACCTGATCCCCGGGCTTTAGCCTACTAATGGTACTTTCAATTTTATCTATGAGATTTAGTATTTCCTCAAGCTTATTTACGAGAATATTACTCTCCACGCTTTAAACCCTCTTTAAAAGCCATTCTAAGTAGAGATTTATTTAATTCTAATACATGACCTCTGAAATGCTCTTCAAGAGACTTATCTATGACATCTAATCCTAACAATTCACGCAGAGATTCATCTACACCTAATGCATACCCTAATATAGCTATGTTAGCGGATATTGGCGAACCAGTAATTTTAGTACTCATATCATTTGCGTTAACAACGTGTAACTTGATATCTCTAGTCTTCATCTCGCCAAACAACTGATCTCTACTTGGATATATAGATAGTGGAGGTGGCCACAAAAAGTCATTAACAGTAACATGCCCCATTTTTTTAACATAATATATATATCTAGCAGCCTCTATAAGCTCTAACGCTAACATGTGATCAGCACTGCCCACAGGCATAATTGGACTAAGCTCCTCTCCTATTCTAACGTAAATTACCACGCTACCGCCACGTTGACTCATTCCGTGAACTTCTGCAACAGCTACATCAAGGCCTCTAATAGTACACGCCACCCCTATAATAGAGCCAAGTGTAAGTAGTCCTTGGCCACCTACTCCCACAATTAATATATTATAACTTCTCATGGACCCCACCACAGCGCTTCCCAGTTTTCACTAGGCTTATTTGCAACCACAATTGCACGGTAGGGACATATCGCAGCACAAAGTCCACAACCGGCACACAGAGAACTCTCAATACGAGGCTTTCTAGATCCAGGTTCGACTACTATAGCGGGACAAGCTGTTAACTTAACACACGCCATACAACCAGTACACTTATCTTCTACAATAGTATATATTGGTAAGATCACTCCACGTCTTCTAGCATTTCTTAGAACCTCTAGTGCACATCTCATACGTGAAACTACAGCCACATTAACACCATGTTTAAACTCTTCAAAAGCCTTTGTAAGCTCCTCAATAGCCTCTTTAACATGTAGTGGATTTATAATGTAGACTTTAAATCCGAGAGAACTTAGTACACTTTCAGGAGCTACTCTTATAGTAGCTTCACCCGTAGCTGTTACTCCTGTACCTGGATGTGGTTGATGACCGGTCATAGCAGTAGTCATGTTATCAAGTACTAGAATTAATACATTACTCTTATTATACACAGTATTAAGTGCTGGTGGAATACCTGCATGGTAAAATGTTGAATCACCAATAACAGCTACAACGGGGTTTTCAATAACCTTAGCTAATCCATGTGCTACACCAATACTACCACCCATTTCAAAACACGTCATTTGAGTTTCAAACGGTTTTTGATAACCCAGAGAGTAACATCCTATATCACCTGTATACACAACATTACGTAATCTAGCCCTATTAGCGGCAACTTTCACAGCGTAATATGTACTCCTGTGAGGACAACCTGCACAGAGTATAGGAGGTCTTGGTGGTATTGGCGGATTTAATTTAATAGGCTCTACATTTTCCCATGGAAGCTTATCCTCCACATTCATAAACTTCGCTACGGCTCTATATACTGCTTCAACAGTGAGTTCATAACTTTCAGGTACAAGATCTTTACCTCTAATATTAACTTTAAAGCCACATGTGGCAGCGAGGTCTTTTAACTGCATTTCCACAATGGGATCTAACTCTTCCACTACGAGGATTTCTCTAGCGTATTCTAGTGTTTTTAATAACGGCTTACGTGGCAATGGAACAGGCATATTAACTTTTACAAGTGTAACCTTATTAGTTAAATTAAGTAAGTTTAAGACTTCTCTTACATACGTGTATGCTAAACCGCTAGCAATGATAGTTTTCTCTAATCCCTGATTGTAAATGGTAACATAGTGGTCTTCTCCGCGCAGGGCCTCCCAGATCTTTAAGAGTTCTAGTTTTCTCCTCCTAGTATGTGCTGGTATAAGTACCCATCTCTCATAATCTACAGTAAATTCACCTTTACACTTCTTTTCTATAGGAATATCCTCTTCAAGTTCTATAGGCATCCGCGTGTGGCTTATTCTCGTAGTAGATCTAAAGATCACAGGTATTTTATACTTCGAGCTCAGCTTAAAAGCTTCTTTTATGAATTTATAGGCTTCTCTTGCATTTGATGGTTCAAGAACTGGTAAATGCGCTAGTAAACCATACCACCTATTATCCTGCTCGTTTTGACTACTATGAGCGCTAGGATCGTCAGCTGTTACCACGACAAAACTCTCGCTGACACCAGCATAAGCAGAACTCATGAGTATGTCAGAGGCTACATTTAAACCAACATGCTTCATAGCTGTAATACTCCGCACACCAGCGATAGCTGCACCATAAGCTGATTCAAAAGCTACTTTTTCATTAACACTCCACTCAACATATATGCCGCACTCTCTAGCTACTTCTGAGAGAACTTCCACAATCTCCGTAGAAGGTGTTCCAGGATAGGCAGTTGCAAAACAAATACCAGCTTCAAGAGCCCCCCTAGCAATAGCTTCGTTTCCTAAGAGCAAAACCCTACTTCCACGAGGTCTCACTAAGGGATGTTGCCACAACTAACTTTCACCATTAAACTATAAGGGATAAGAAAATATTAGATTAAAAATATTAAAATAACTTCGAGGTACAGTAGTGTTCTCCACGAATATCCATATATATACTTGTATATATAGAGGTGGGTATAAATATTGTAAAACTTTATAAGTAAGAAATCCCACTAAAAATAAATTGGGGAAAAGAGGTGCTTACAATGCCTAGGAGAGTTGTATTTGAAGATAAAGATATAATTGTAGAAATCTCGCCAAGAGACTATGAGCTACCGGACTTGGTATACGAGGCTATTAAAAAGAAAGGCAGACCTGTACTATTCCAAGAACTAGTTAAAGAATTTAGTGGTATTGTTGGAGAAGATCGTGTGAGAAAAGCTGTAAGCCATTTGCTAGCACTTAAGAAAATAATTGAATTTCCCGATGGTAGTCTAGGAACACCCGACATGGAGTGGAAACCTTCAGGAATTGTGAGAAAGAGGAGAAGGAGAAGAATTGCTAGGCTAATGGATATTGAAGGCCCCCAAAGGATACTCTATACAGTGACTTAACTTATTTTAACTCTTTAACTAATCTCTTTTTTAATTCTTCCTCCTCTATCACTCCACGGTGAAGTCTTATAAGTGTTACATTTATCTATATTCAATATAATACCATATCTACTAGTCAATTCGCAAATATAGTCTTCTGGAATAATTGCTCTCGCTCCTCGTGATGTTTCAATTATAAGTGCTCTACCTACTCGTCCAATTATCTTGGAGTCTTCCGCTATGAAGTTCAGAAATATTGGTGACCTACTTGTAGGTAAAAAAGCCCTTTGCCATTTAACTCCACGAGAATCCTCAAAAACCTCGCTAACTCTCTTACCATCACTACAATTACCTTGTTTATCACACTCTATAAACTCAACTTGCATTTTTAGAGCGGCTTCGCGAGCTATTAGTGTAAGTTTCTCAGCTAAATCGCTGTTAAATAATTGTGAGACCTGGATATCTTGGTTTTCCTGCTTTTTATATGTAATAACGCTTTCACCGGCTATCTCTTTAGCCTTATGCATCCTTGATCTGAGGATTTCTTCGATCTCTACATCGCTACTTTCTTCTACCGGTTTTGAAGACTCTGTACTTAGCTTTTTCTCTTCACTTGTAATATTCCTCTTTGCAAAATCCGTGATCTTTTTAGGTTTTTTCAGTACACTCACTAGGTTTACCCCATACCAAGAGTATATAGTAGTCTAAAGTGTGTTAAAAACTAAAGCAGTCAAAATATATAAGGTAACCTCCTATTATAAATGAAGTGACTGGGCCCGTAGCTCAGCCTGGTAGAGCGGCGGGCTCTTAACCCGTAGGTCCCGGGTTCAAATCCCGGCGGGCCCGCTTAATCCCTGGTCTAACTGGAAGATCACTTATGCTTAGACAAATAATCCCCCACATTGACCTCTATATTGTCTCTGGCACGCCATTCCTCTATATAGGTAATTCTAAGACACTAGTACTTTCAGATCTACACTTAGGTTTTGAAGAGGCGGCTTCAAGGGGGTTAAGCTATAGTCTACGTGGAGTTAGCGGATATACAGCTATTTTTCTCCCACGTATTCAACTACGAAAAACACTAAATACACTAAGTCTCGTGCTCGGAGAGCTCAAAGTCTCTAGAGTAATAATTAATGGTGATTTAAAACACGCCTTTGATAGATTACTGAGACAAGAGCGAGAAGAAATCATTGATCTCATTAAATTTCTTAGAAGTAATGGAGTTGAAGATATTATAGTGATACGTGGAAATCACGACAACTTCATAAAGTCTGTTCTGAGAAAACTCAACGTGGAATTTATAAGTGGTTTAGCAACGGTGGTTAGTAATAAGAAGGTACTATTTGTTCATGGTCATGAAGATTTGAGTTTAAATGAATATGATATTGTAGTGATAGGCCATGAACACCCTGCCTTAAAGTGTTTTGAAGCCTATAAATTTCCATGTTTTCTTAAAATCCCCCTTAACGAGGACAAATACCTAGTAGTTATGCCTGCTACAGGCCCCTATCACCCAGGCATAACTATAACACCTAACCCAGAAGATTACTTATCTCCGCTGATCAAGAAAACTAACAATTTATACTTAATGTCTATAATTACATGGATAGAGCTCAGTGAAGTGTCAGCTGGCGGAATCACACACTTTGAATCACAGGTCTCTACAGATCTTGTGAGAATCGACTGGTTCAAAGTTAAAGACCGCGAATACGCTGTAATAGAATTTAGAAACTATGAAGTAGCACACGCACTCTGCATGATCTAAGGCATCAGAAAATCGACCCCTCATCAAGAGATCAGAATATGTCGGCCTCATCACACACTAGAATTTTAATAAAAGTCTATATTTAAAATTACCGTTTCTCGGCAGATGGTGGTTCATAGCAGGGCTCTTCACCATCTGCCTCTCAACGGCTTTTATCTCCCCGACCACTCTACGAGAGTTGTTCACCTCTAGTTGCCTAGGGGTACACCCACTCCCCTCGAGTCATCGGGGTGCGTGGATTGT
>Ga0080004_1113873_pt1 | contig 17052 bp, 9 predicted proteins | sample WasSprMetagenome_FD_69207 | JGI IMG/M metagenome (GOLD analysis project Ga0080004, IMG submission 69207) | Sulfidic aquatic microbial communities from Washburn Spring, Yellowstone National Park, USA - WS (SPADES assembly) (version 2) | ecosystem: Environmental > Aquatic > Thermal springs > Hot... | reverse complement strand
TGCTCCTCCTGAGGAACATGCGAAATCGGAGCTTGTAGCTAATCTTGCACCGCTCGCAGACCTATTCGTTAACGATGCCTTCGCAGCAGCCCACAGGAGCCATGCGTCAATAGTTGGATTCACAGTGCTTCTACCAAGCGCTGCTGGCAGGATAATGGAGAAGGAACTTAAGGCGCTTAGTAGGGTTATTGAGAATCCTGAGAAACCGTGTATTTACATTCTCGGCGGGGCTAAAGCTGACGATTCGCTTAGAATATCAAAATATGTCTTAGACAACAATATTGCGGATCATGTTTTGACGGCTGGAGTAACTGGCCACTTATTCCTTGTGGCTAAAGGATACAACCTTGGTAAACCGAGCATGGAGCTGCTTGAAAAGAATAAGCTTTTTGATCTTGTTCCTGGAATAAAGGAGTTAATAAATAAGTATCCTGGAAGAATTGAAACGCCAATCGATTTAGCAATTGAGGTTGAGGGTAAAAGAAGGGAGATAACCCTTAAGGAGCTGCCGACGGATTATCCCATATATGATATTGGAACAAAAACGATTGAAAAGTATACTGATTTGATTATGAAGGCTAAATCAATAGTCTTCAGCGGTCCACCAGGAGTCTTCGAGAAGGAAGAGTTTAAGAAGGGGACAAAAGCCTTATTTGAGGCGATTGCATCCTCAAAAGCATTCTCACTAATAGGTGGAGGACACAGTATAGCAGCGGTCCAAAGCTTAGGATTAGCAGACAAGATGGGTTACATAAGCACAGCCGGAGGAGCCTTAATAGAATTCTTAATGGGCAGAAAACTTCCAGGCGTGGTAGCGTTAGAGGAAGCTGCTAAGAGGAGAACTTAAAATATTCTTTTTTATTTATTTTAGACATCTGGCGAAACCCTCATCCTGTAATATGTTATAGGGCTTGTGGAGTTTAAGAGGCTGAAATAGTGATATCAGGTAGTTTAGACTGTCGGGTGATCTTTGATTGAATAATCGGGAGATAACTCTTACAATTTTTAGTCGCGGAGTGCCTGACCGTTTAATATGGCAGCCTCGGTTACACCACTGGTATTACGTGAATAAGGCTAGAGGTACCCTCCCAAAAAAATATGATGGACTAGACATACTTGAGATATATGATGATTTAAGAGCTTCACCACGGGCCTATCATTACTTTAATGACACCATAAAGTGTATTGAAGGCGATGATGTTCAAGTTGTTAGAAAGGAGGATGAAAAGCATATATATACGAAATATGAAACCCCAAAAGGTAAACTAGTGCAAATTGAAAGGAAAACTGAATATGGAGTCTCAAGTATGAGGGTTGAGTATTTTCTTAAAAGCATAGAAGATTTTGAAGTCTTAGCTTACATACTGAGACGACAAAGGTTCGTGTTCGATAAGAATCTTTATTGGGAAAGAGAGAGAATGCTTGGTGATCGTTCCGAACCCATAGTAACTGTTCCATGGGGGTCGATACAACGGCTATTTATTGTTTATATGGGTTTTGAGAGAGGATTAATAGCGCTTTGGAGACACCGCAGGGAAGTTGAGGATCTCCTTTGCGTCTTCGATGAAAACGATGATGAAAGATTTGAAGTAATTAGAAAAACACCCTTCAAAATAGTTAATTTTGGCGATAATATTGACGAGAACCTTTGCCCCCCGCCACTTTTCAAGAGATACATGTTGCCATATTATCAGCGTAGAACAGAAGAGCTACATAAAGCTGGGAAATTTTGTACGTCACATTGGGATGGTAAAATTAAAAACTTGCTGCCTTTAGTGAAAGAAACAGGTTTAGATGGCTTAGAATGCGTCCCACCGGAACCTCAAGGCAATGTAACGCTTAAAGACCTTAGAGAGGAAATTAAGCTTAATGGCATGATTCTGGTTGATGGCATACCCGCAATCTATTTTTTACCCATAATTGAGGAGGACAAATTAAAAACTTTTGTTCACGAAATGCTCGACCTCTTTGCGCCTCATATAATACCCGGAATATCCGATATGTTGCCCCCAGACGGAGACATAGAAAGAGTGCGTTTAGTGGGAAATATCATAGCAAACTATCGCCTTTAATTTATGGATTTTAAGATAAAGCGGAGACGCTTTTTATCTGTTCTAATTGAGGAGGCCGACTAAAAATATTTGATTGCGATCACATTATAAAGTTGCCTATTTAAAGGATAAATGCTTAAAAGGATACACTAAATGAATTTTTGTTTGGAGGATTAGTATTTGCTTGTAACATGTGCTGGCATATTAGTCGTTGATGTAATAGCGGCTGATTTACCGAAGATTGCAGATCCAGGTGAGCTAATATTTGCTCCTACAGGCATAGAAATCCATCTAGGGGGACATTCAGGAAATGTTTCGATAGATTTGAGAAAGCTTGGCTTAAAAGAGGGGGATGTGAGTTCAATAGGCGCCATTGGAAATGACATTTTTGGAAACTTTATTGAGGAGACGTTGAAGAAACATGGTGTGATTGCTCATCTTCAAAGAGTTCCAAACGCTGGAACATCGAAGGATCTAATACTTGTAGTTAAGGGTGAGGATCGAAGATATCATGTTGATAATGGGGCAAATCAATTCTTAAGTCCAAGCTATGTTCTTTCAGTAGTGAAGGGGGAGAAACCAGTAGTCTTCTATGCTGGCGGCGTCGGCTTCACAACAGAGCTAGATGGACAATTGCCGGAGATTTTAAGGGAAGTAAAAGATTTTGGCGCTTTAACGTTTGTTGATCCAGTTACGCCGTATATGCATGGGTGGAATTTTCTGATTCCAGCAATGAAGTGGACCGATATATTTCACTGCAATATGGATGAGGCGAGACAGATTACTGGAGAGAATGATCCATATAAAGCGTGCGAAATCTTCATTAGCATGGGTGCTAACATGGCTATTATAAGCCTTGGAGATAAGGGACTTATTGCTAGAACGAAGGGAAACATGTTTAAGATGCCGGCTTTTAAGGTTCCAGTTGTTGATCCCACTGGGGCAGGTGATGCACTCTGCGCTGGGATAATAAGCGGGTTCATTCAAAAATTTAAGTATGAGCCATGTGAGATAACAAGTTTATCTGTCGATGATATTATAGAGATTCTCTTGATAGGTGAAGCTGCCGGAGCCGCATGCGTAACAATGGTTGGAACGACAACAGCCGTAACCAAAGATAATGTTAAGAAAATACTTGAAGAACAGGGCGAGGAATTAAAGCGTAATATTAAAGTATCTCCAACAATTTAGAATCTTTGAAACCTATACTAGTTCAAAATTTCCGAATGAAAAAAGCTGCAGCAAAATTAATATTCAACTAAGCAACCAGAAAATATAAATTATGAGTTAAAGGGCCGGTAGTTCAGTCTGGTATGAACGCCTGACTTGCACTCAGGAGGTCGGGGGTTCAAATCCCCCCCGGTCCACTTGAATAAACCCCCGGTACAGTATTATTTTTGCGTAGCTATTTTCGCTTTCTGAAGATTTTGTTACCATTGAAGTCGCAGACATATTCAAATCCTGCCTCCACCAGCTTCACACACACTTCCTCCTCCGAGTGTGCGACCTCGCCGTGTACTCGTCATCTTCGAAGATAATAAGCCGAGTGTAAATTAAAGTGTTGTTTATGGATTTGTGTCCCAAGAGTTGTTTGACGTGGAGGATGTCCTTAGTTTTGTGGTATTCCATGGTGGCTTTCGTGCCTAAAGGTGTGAAATGTTATTTGGTTCATTCTGGAGTTTTGAGTTTTGCCGCTATTCTTTTACGTTGGCGCGCAAAGTTTCTCCTCATTGTGTCAGTGTTGCTACTGAAAACCTTGTCTGAGGCCGAGTCTTTTGGCATCGAGTTAAGCATACTTGCTAGTTTATTTGATATTTTTAGGTTTCTCGGGTTTCCTCCTCTTTCAACCATAACTCTTACAGTGTTGTTTACGAGGTCTATGTCTGTCCATTTTAGTTGGCGTGCCTCACCATATCTAACGCCTGTTTCCTTAAGTTAGTTGGAGAAAGGTTGCCATCCTTCTGCTACAGCCTGAAATAAGCTGGTCCAACTCATTTTCAGTGGGAATGAAGGGTAGTTTTCTGACTTTTATGTATATTGGCGGACTCCAGTTTTCGCCATGCATTTGAAGGAAGCTTGTGTAAGCATCTACCTACTGCATTTACTTTTCTACTTTCCATTTGACTATTCTTGAGATTGCCATGGCGTTGGCTACATCGTATGGTTGTCCCATAAGCCAGCTTAACAGTGCGCCTTTTGACATGCCTAAATTCCACATGGCTTTGTCAAGGACAACTTCAACAAGTGTTGGCGTGTAAAGTGGTCCGCCGAGCACCGAGGCAATCAGTATTCCTGCGACTCCTGTTAGATATGTTCTAACAATGTCTTCTGGTAGGAATGCTTCTACGTAGCTTACTACGATCAATCCAAGTATGAAGAATGGGAGGATCTGCTTTGCCAGGTATCCCCGATAAACGAAAAATTTTTATTTTACATTCCAGTCTCTTTAAAACTGGTAACGATTATCTGTTTAAGTGAGTGAACTTATGAAGTTACGTGCACAGTCTTTAGTGATATTTCTTCTTTTTTTAATGATATTATTCTATTCATCAGATTTATCAAAATCATGTGAGGTAAATGCGAAACTGGAAGCAAATGACAGTACAAATATTAACTATTCTAGTTTAATTAGCGGCATAAATGTATCCAACATTATGAGACATGCTAAGTTCTTCTCAAATCTTGAAAGTAGATTCACGGGGTATCCAGGAGCTGACTTAGCTGCTGAGTATATTTTTAGAGAATTCTCGGCTTTAGAACTATCAGATATACAAGTCCAAAAATTTGATGTAATTGTTCCGATTGATAATGAATCATTTCTTGAAGTTATCACCAACAAAGGTGAATCTCTCCGAATAAGGATTTACCCATTAATTCCAAACCTTGTGGCAACGAGTAATACCGGGCCAGACGGTCTTAGCGGGAGATTAATTTATGTGGATGCAAAAGAACCAGATGGTCTTAAGGGATGTTTCCTGAATGATAGCATTGTTATAATGGACTACAATAGTGGGTACAATTGGATTTATGCCGCCATGCTGGGTGCTAAGGCTGTAATTTTTGTAGAACCTGAACCTAATGCTTATCCTTTATGGACTTCGTCTAAATATGTTTCTCGGGTGCCCTTTAAATTCCCGAGGTTTTACATATCTCACGAGGATGGCTTAAAGATAATATCTTTACTTAGAGATAATAATGCATCCGCTTTCGTGAAATGTGATCAAAGATTTGTGTCCAAAGAAGGAAAAAATATTTTTGGCTTAATTAAGGGAACTGATTTTCCGGAAGAGATGATTGCGATAACTGCTCATTACGATTCTTGGTCAATAGTGCCATCTCTCGCCCCAGGGGCTGAGGATGCACTCGGTATATCGGTTCTTTTAGAGATTGGACGGTTCTTTAAGGAGCACCCTCCAAAAAGATCTATCTTACTTATAGCTTTTTCAGGTTTTTGGCAGTCTTTTTCTGGGGTTAGAGCTTTTATAGAGGAATACTGGTTCAATCAAACTAACTTCCGCAATTTTGGGTCAAAAATAAAAGTAGCTTTTTCACTTGATTTTTCAACGGACTCTGAAAGTCTAGGAGTATTTCCTTGGGGAGAATTTTATCATGGTCATCCTGAACGCCTCACGTATTATAGGTGGTTAGATAACTTAATATTTAATGAATATCTACCAAAAATTACATCTCAGGTCTCTCAGAAGAAATATGTTGTTGACAACGGTTTTTCTCCATTCTGGGAGCAATTGCCTCTTTCACTCATAACTTTTGACGCGGAAGCTTTTACGGTGGCTGGAGGAACCGGTGTAGCATTTCGTACATCAAAGAGTCTTAGGGTTAGATCTTGCTCTCCTCTAGACAAATTTGAATATATAAACTTTGATAACCTGATAAAGCAAGTAGAGCCAGCTGTTGCCATTCTCTACAGCTTGTCTGTAGAGCCCGTAACATTATCAAGTCTTGGTCTCATAGAGCCATCTCCTACGAGACGCAGTCAAGGCGGAGCTACAAATCTTGGGTTTGGGAAAATTCTTGGTAAAGTCGTTACTTACAATATTAACTCCGGCAGATATGAGCCTATTCCTGGGGCTCTTGTTGCGGTTATTGAAGCTGTGGAGGTTCTAGGCGGAAGGAGCGGTGTGGTATTATCTAATCAACCTAATTCCTTCTTTAATCTTCTCTTAAAAACAGATGAAGAAGGAAAATTTGAGGTGATTGGTGTTCGAACAAGTATGCAAGACATGTGGACTGATGTAAAATACTATATCTTTCCATACGTTATAAACTCATCTAACGGAAATATTGAGTATGCTATTGATATGGGTAGGTATGGAACAAATGGTGTCCCGGTGCAAGTTGTAATGTCTTTCGGTGAAGTTCAAACATCAACTTTTGCCTTTAAATGTGGAACAATCTATGTTCTTGGGCTTCTCAACTACAAAAGCTTGTCATCTACTCTGAGATTTAACGTTTTAGATGCATCTTCTTTAAGCGAACCTCTATTTTATGGTATTCAGACAGATCCCGTATTTGCCTTGTGGCTTACCACATTTTATGTTGAGCCTAGAAAACCAGCAGCTTTCTTAGGATTTGTAGGGAACGATATTAGGGCTATACTTTTAAATGAGGGAAAAGGCTATACGGTGATGGATGGTGAGTATTTATTTTTAACTCTTGCCCCCCTCGCTGTAGCAAAAGATTTTATTCAAGTTAATGCTGAACGATTTAATCTGGTTCAGCCTTTTGGGATTCGCAGTCCTGGAGAGGTTTCTGAAAAATACTATTCTCTTGCCCTTTCTTATCAAAGGGAAGCAGAGGAATATGTAAAGATTGATTCAGCAAAAAGCTTTGTTTATGCTTTTTCAGCTTGGTGTTTTGCTAGTGAATCATATACGGGTTTACTCTCTTTAGTGAGGGATATAATTAACACTACATGGGTATATTTATTCTTTCTCCTACCGTTTGCTTTCGTCTTTGAGCGGCTGGTGGTAGCCGCGAGGGGTATAAAAAGAATTCTCGTTTTAGTAGCTATAATTTCAGTCTTTACTTATTTATTGTATTTTCTTCATCCCGGCTTTTCTTTTGTTTCAAACGCTCCAATGGTAATAATTGGAGTCTCCGTAATAGTTCTGGTAACTCCGTTGATTATTATATTCGCAAGCAGAGTAATCGAGCAGATTACTCTTTTACGCTCAAAAATCAGAGGAGCACACTTTATTATTAAAGGCAGGTTCTCCGCAATAATATTTGCTCTATCAGTTGGAGTCGAAAATATGAGGAAACGAAAATTAAGGACAAGCCTAACTCTTATAACGGTGACGCTTATAGTCTTCTCTATGGTGGCACTCACATCCGCATATTTGTTTATTGAGACTCAACCGATAATAACTTATCACAATATTCCAATGTCCTATGAAGGCATAATGGTTAGAGGGGTTCCGTATGGAGAATTGAGCTTATGGCTTTCAGACTTTTTGAAACTTTACAGTGCTGATAAATCTTTTGTATCTCCCAGGTTCTGGCTCTACCCATATGGATATAACGATCCGAGCTTACCAGGAGCATTTGAAATTTCATTTAATGGCAAAAAGATTTCTATAAAAGCGATTTTAGGATTAACGCCTGAAGAATTTAAATTTAATAAGCCGCTTACCCTTATTTCTGGCAGGCACTTTATTCCTGAAGATAAATGGGTGATGATTCTCAGCAATACTACTGCTAGCCGTTTAGGATGCGATTTAAACGATAAAATCTCTCTCTTCGGGATTAACTTTACATTAATTGGCGTAATTGACGACGCTGTCCTAGACGGCACATATGATGTTGATGGTCAATTATTTACACCAGTTAACTGGTTAATGGCTGCTGGTTTAACCGGAGAAACTATTGAGGCCCCTCATTTACATGCCGAAGAAGTCGCTTTAGTTCCATTTACTACCGCTCTAGCATTAGATGGAATGTTACGTGTACCCGCCTCAGGCATATATAACATTGTACTATACTTTGGCAGCCATGAAGAAGCTACTCAAGTAGCTAAAGATTTAGCATTGAGATTTCCAAATCTCTACATTTTCTGTGGTGCTAATCGGGAAACAATAGTTTACAGAACCATCAATTTAGTGTCGCTCTATGGAACCACAACATTAATTATTCCTATATTTATTGGCGCAATGGTTATTCTTAACACGATGCTAGGAGGGGTTTATGAAAGAAGAAAAGAAATTGCCATCTTTTCATCTGTTGGTTTATCCCCAATGGAAGTGGGTGGAATTTTTCTTGCAGAAGCTATTGTTCATGCAGTTATTGGGGGAATGATAGGGTTTATCTCTGGAATAGCTGGAATGAAAACATTTTATGCGCTCAATGTCTTTACAAAAGAGTTTCACCTCAATTATTCCTCATCCTTCGTTTTATCTTCTATAGGTCTAGCAATGTTCACTACGATTATATCCTCAATTTACCCATTCATAGTCTCTTCTAAAATGGTGACTCCATCCCTTGAAAGAAAATGGAAGCTTCCAAAGCCTAAAGGTGATGAATGGTTAATAGTGTTTCCACTTAAAATGGAAGAAAGAGAAGTAAATGGATGTCTTTCTTTCATGAAAGAATATTTCAAAGGATTTATGGGTCGCAGAGTTGGAGAGTTTGAAGCCGAAAATATTTCTTATGAAGAAAAAGACTCTGCAAAAATATTAAGAGTAAGAGTAAACCTTGCTCCATGGGAGTATGGAGTCTCTCAAGACGTAGAAATAATAACGTCAGCCTCCCAGGAAAAAGGTATGTGGAGTTGGGAGATGCATATTCGTCGTGTAGCTGGCACAACAATCGTATGGAGAAGAGCTAACAAAATCTTCATAGACTCGATAAGAAAACAATTGTTGCTATGGCGCTCCTTAACTCCAGCTCAAAGAAGCATGTACATAGAGAAAGCTTCAGTTATTTTAAGGGGGTGAATTAAAGTGGGATCTATTGCTGAAGAATTTAAAAGCGGTTTGTCGCGAAATACTATTTTTGCAATTCTATATTCGTCAATAATTCTTACACCAGCAATTCTTTATATGCGTCTTTCATCCGGAGTAACACTAAGTGTATCTTATATAATCATTCTTCTCTTCACAGAGCTAGGTTTTCTTTTTGGGCGGCCATTAACTAAACAGGAGGTAACAACAATCCTTTACACGGCGCCAATTGCGTCTAACGGAGCAATTTTTCTAGACTGGTGCGTTAGGAGAGGATACTGGGTTGTAAGCCCAATTAGCAAGAATTTTAATCTCAATTTTCCCACATGGTGGGCTCCACCCGCCAATTCCCCCGTATATCAGATAAGGACTCTCTTTCATAGCGACTGGATATTGCCAATCTCTATACTTTTAACTGCCTTCAGTCTTCAAGTCATCATCGAACTTTCGTTAGGTTTAATTTTTGCACAGTTATTTATAGAAATCGAAGACCTGCCATTTCCACTTCAGCGCGTTGATGTAGTAACCATTGAAACACTAGCTGAACGTGATCCTCAGAGAGTACGATTATTTGCCTTATGTAGCCTTATAGGTGGATTTTACGCTTTCATTTTGTATGGATTACCTGCAATCCTAGCGGCTTATGGTAGAGGTCTCCAACTAATTCCAATTCCATGGGCTGATGGGACCAATGTTATTGAGCATTTTCTTCCTGGAGCCAGCATTGGAATAGCGACAGACATGGCTTATTATGTGACTGGATTTGTAATTCCTTTCCAAGTTATAGTCTGGCAGTTAATTGGGTCAATATGCATCAATATTATAGGAAATCATCTAGCGCTCAAGATCCCCAATGCTTTCTTTAAACAATGGCAAGAAGCCTGGCTACCGGGTTCAAACATAATGTATCTATATCAACAATCTTATCTGTATCTGTGGATTAGCCCTCTGATAGGATTATCTATAGCAGTTGCTTTAGGGCCGCTTGCTGCTAGACCCAAATATTTTGTTAATACATTTAAAGGACTGCTATCTATCTCGAAGACTGCAAGAAAAGCTGGATATTTGCCTCTGAGTCTCCTTCTAGCAATGTATTTTGGAGCGTCTGTTAGTATCATGTTACTCTATTTAAATTTCGTTCCAAACTTTCCAGTATTATATCTTATGGCAGTAGTACTAGCGTGGCCCCTTATATATTCTATGGTAAATGCTCGAGCTATAGGTCTCACTGGTTACGAGATAACAATACCCTACGTTAATGAAATGATAATGCTTTCCAGCGGGTATCCGGGGATAGAAAAATTCTTAGTTCCCGTTATAACCGGACCGGGAGCTGCTTATTGGGTAGCTAGATTAAAAGTCTGTAAAATGACTTATACAAAACCACTGAGTCTTTATGGAGCATATATTATCGCATTAGCCTGCGCCTTTATATTTAGCTTTATATACGTCAACATGTTTTGGTCTCTTGCACCTATTCCATCAATGTTCTATCCGTACACTATGTATGAAATGCCTTTAGGACTAATAAATGGTGCTTTATGGCTCACCGGAAGAATTTTTTCTGCTAACCCCATGGCAATAGTCACTGCCCTCATAATTGGACTCGCTGTACAAATTCCGATAACGCTGTTTAATTTGCCTATTTCTCTCCTAGGGTTCTATTTAGGGGCTCATCAACCAATTCCAGGGCCTCTAGCAGTTATGATTGGCGCAATTTTCGGCAGATACGTATTCCCAAGAGTTTTTGGGCGAGACTGGTGGGAGCGAAATCGTTTATTAATTGTTGGCGGTGTAATCTGTGGAGAAGTCGTATCAGCCTCATTAATTGCTGCCACCTCCATTATGTTTAAAGCACTTTGGTCATTACCCTTCTAACCTAGCGCCTTCTACAATTTTTGGCAGGCTCTAATAACATCTGTCTATAATGGACTTCTACTCATTTCCTGAAAAAGTGATTCCCAATCTTTTGTTTCTCGTATTATTACAAATGGAGCCTGAAGATTACTATGCTTTGTGGCTTAATTAATTTCTTTGCTTATCTTTCTTTTATGGATTGGAGTGTTGTTGATGAGGGGCTTTGAGGTTACATGAGCTCTAATAGCCTTGCATGCGGGGATGAAAGCCTGACTTGATGTGAGGGGCCCAGAGACAACTTTTATAAAGAAAACGGCTACAACAATCTTATTAAAGAGCGTAAAATCTTAGTTTACCGGGAGAGGTATTTAGAGTGGAACTTGAATTAAACATTAAAAATTCCATCGCCATGTATAGGAGAGCGCTAAAAGTTGTTCCTGGCGCAAGTCAAACTAACAGCAAACGGCTTGAGAATTATGCTCCAGGAGCTTTCCCCATTTTCCTACAGAAAGGGAAGGGTTCTCACGTATGGGATGTTGACGGAAATGAGTACATCGATTATGGAATGGCTATGGGCCCTATTATTTTAGGATATGCTTACTCTAAAGTTGATGAAGAAGTTAAGAAGAGAATTGATGATGGATTAATATTTACGCTGCCCCATCCACTGGAAGTTGAACTCGCAGAGGAGCTTTCTAAAACTGTTCCATGCGCTGAGATGTCGCGGTTCGTGAAGGGCGGTGGAGAGGCATGTGCGTGCGCTATAAGGGTTGCTAGAGCCTACACGGGTAGAAATGTTGTTCTACGCTGTGGTTATCATGGCCAACATGATGTTTTTAACGTTGGGACGAAAGGGGTTCCCGAAATACTGAACAAGTATACTTTTGCGTTTGAATATAATAGCCTCGAGTCACTTGAGCGACTGGTTAAAGAACATAAGAACGATATTGCCTGCATCATAATGACTCCTACCGATACTAGAACACGCCCCTCTAACGATTTTCTGAAGGGAGTTAGAGAACTTGCCGATGAGTGTGGTGCGGTTTTAATATTTGATGAAGTTGTTACGGGTTTTAGAATATCGCTTGGAGGGGCTCAGGAATACTTTAAGGTAACGCCTGACATAGCGGTTTTTGCAAAGGCTATGGCTAATGGTTATCCAATCGCGGCGTATGTAGGAAAGAAGGAGGTTATGAGGGAAGTAACAAACTGTGTTCTTACTACAACTTATGGTGGAGAAACCGCCTCCTTAACAGCTGCATTAACAACTATTCATGAGATTAAAGAGAAGAATGTTATAGAATATATATGGAAACTTGGGGAGAAATTAATGTCTGGACTCGAAAGCATCATAAGCGAAGTTGGGATTGACGCGAAAGTAGGAGGATGGCCTCCAATGATGTCTCTTGACTTTAAAGAAGATAACCAAGAAAAGAGAAGGAAAATGCGGTATCTATTCTTACAGGAAACCGCGAAGAGAGGCATTTTAATTAGACCTGACGCAATATTTATCTGCTACTCACATACAGAACATGATATTAATAGAACGTTAATTGCCTGCTACGACGCGCTGAAAATAGTTAAAGAAGCTGCCGAAAAAAATGAATTAGACGCTAAATTAAAAGTGAAGGACACTAGATTACTTCTATAGCGCTTTAGCTCTCTAAGAACTTAAGATCGCGACTTTTACAAGTAATCGACAAGAAAGTGTACGGTTTTAACCGTAGGATAAATTGCCAATAAGTTTAATACAGGTTACATGGACCCATCGTCATTCGAGGAGCAATTGGTGTTTAAAGAGGCGTAAGCCTCCAATTAACATGCTTCCAATAGGTGGGGAAAAAGGGAACCGTTCACTTCGAGTTCCCATAAAACGATGGGGGGAAGAGAGGAGAAATCAACGCTAGATCAGAACGGTTTAAGCTTATAGGTTGTGGGCTAAAGTTTACAGCGCCTCTTTTTAATGCCAAATTTTTTTAAGGCAGTATCCTCTTATCTTCAGAATTGGAGTGATGAGGATTGAAGGTGCAACATGATGGATGGTGGGTTTCGCCAGTAAGGCTTGTAGGTTTCTCATGGGATGTGAAAAGGGAGAGGATTGAAGATGCCATTAAAAGGTTTAAAGAGATGGGTGGAAGAGTAGTAGCCTATGGGGCGGTTGGCGGCCCTGAACAGGTCGCCTACTACCAGAGTAAAGTGCTTCCAGTATCTGAAACTATTGGCGATAGGGATCCTATGAAAGAATTAACAGAGGCTGCTAGGAAGTATGGTTTAAGAAGCAGAATATATGTAAATGTTCATTGGTTTGACAGAAGTTTCTACGAGAAGCATAAGGATTGGGCTCAGGTTAGGGCTGATGGAACACCTATTTCAGACTTGTATGGTGAAGGTTGGTCTATGTGTGTTAACAGCCCCTGGAGAGATTTCAGCTTCAAGATATTTGATGAAATAGCAAGAAATTATCCTGTAGACGCTATTTTTTTAGATGGTCCAGCGATTTATGGGGGATGCTGCTACTGTAAATATTGTAAAGAGCTTTTCTTTGAAAAGTATGAGGTTGAAATTCCAAAAGAGCCAAATTGGGATGATATGAATTGGAAAAGATTTATAGAGTTTAGATACGAGAGTTTAGCCAGGTACATGAGGGATGCATATAATCTTATTAAGTCAATAAATCCTGAAATCGCCGTGTACTTGAATTTTAGTGGCGTGACATGGCCTAAATATGGAAGCGCTGTTGATCCAGAGAGACTTGTTGCCTACGAGGATATAATTGGGGTTGAATGCTATCAGTTTTATACGAGACCAGTTGAGGTTCCAATATGGTTTCCAACATGGACAACAAAATATGCGTTCTCTATATCTAATGGTAAACCAGTGTGCCTATTCTTAGCTGGCGGCCACCTTCCATGGTATCTGTATCCTGTTACAGATGCTGAAGTAAAACTTTCAATAGCCCAAGGGGTCGCTAATGGAGCTATCCACACGGATGTTAGTGAACCTGGTGCGGGTATTTTTAGGATTGTTGAAGAAAATCCCCAATATTTTGTGGGAGCTAAATCGGTTGCGGATGTAGCTTTACTCTGGTCGCGGCATACTGGTGACTTCTACACGGCGAAAGAACTCTTAATAGAAGCGCAGGCTAGAGAAGAAATAACTAAGCTTGCAGGCGACTTTCATGTTGATTGGAGTGAGAGAATTAAATTTAAAGGTGTGGCGAAAAGCGAAGCTGAGAGAATTTACGTTGAGGAGGTTAGAGGCTTCTTTGAGGCTCTACTTCGATCTCATATTTTATTCGATCTTATAGGGGAAGTAAACTTGACCGCTGAAAACTTGTCCAAGTATAAGGCGCTTATTTTGCCAGCTTCAGCATGCTTAAGTTCACTTCATATATCGACTATTAGAAGTTACGTGGAGAATGGTGGAAACCTAATAATTTCATATGTAGCTTCGCTTTATGATGAAATGGGAAGGATCCTGAAGAACTTCGCTTTAAGCGATATTCTACCAGTTAAATATTTAGGCTTCACTTTAGGCCCCTTCCCTTGGGATTATATGCGTTTAAGGGAGGGACATAAAGTAACTGAAGGCGTCAAGAAGCTGCTGCCAGCTCCGCAGTTTTTACTTGGAGTTGAAGTTAAATCTAAGTGTGAGACGCTTGGTGTAATGATGGCTCCGCTCCCACATAGATATGGAAGAGTCGAGAAGGAGACTAAGTATCCTACGATTGTGGCTGGAGAATATGGTAAGGGAAAAGTTATCTATTTTGCAGGAAATTTCGGAGGCCAATACTGGGCGCATAGTTTTCCAGACTACCGTAAGCTTATCATTAATGCATTAAACTGGGCTATTAATGGAGCATGGACTGTTGAGGTTGAAGCCCCGCAAACTGTTGAAGTATCACTATTCAGTAAAGATGACTTCCTAGTGCTTCACATAGTGAACATGACTTATGAATATCAGAGGCCAGTGGAGAAAGTTCTCCCAGCCAATGTCGATCTAAAAATTAGAATACCGGGAAAAAAGATTGAAAGCGCGTTCTCTCTTACAAGAAGAGAGGAGGTAAAAGTAAAAGGCGAAACCGAACTAACGCTGCGTAATATTGGTGAATATGAGTCTATAGTGATAAAGTTGTCTTAAAATATGCTTCTCCCTTTTTTCTGGGAATCACAATTTGTGAACGGTGCATCAAATGAAGTCTATAAGAGAGTTATGTATGGAGCTTTTAGTTGCAATGGCGCCTAAAATTATGGGGTCCTTTCAGGAGGATACTGGAAGATTCATTTTTGGCGGAGAAAATGGGGGGTGGGGTGTTACAAATCAAGATGTTATTTACCCGTTGGCGGTGCTTTATAAAGTTAGGGATCAAAGAAATGTTTACTATGGTAATAAAAAAATTCTAGATATGGCGCTTCTAGGCGGGGATTGCATCCGCAACTTTCAGTATGAGGATGGGAGAGTAGAATTTCTTAAAACAGACGGCTCAAGGTGGGGTCCAGTTTACATGCCTTGGACTATGTATCATTGGCTTGAAACATACAATTTACTCTTAACAGATCTTGGAGACTGTAGAGCTGAAGAGTGGCGTAGGGGCCTAATTTTGGCGATGGACGGTATCAGGAATGAGTTGAGTAAAGCATCAGTTCATAATATTACCGCATGGAACGGTATGAGCCTTTATAGAGCTGGACAAATCTTTAAGCGGGAGGACTACTTAAAAGCTGGAAAAGAGGCTATTTACCGCGTAGTTAAGGGTCAGGATCCACGCGGCTTCTGGCCTGAGCATGGTGGACCGACAACACATTATAACCTAGTTTATATGCATGCCATCGGCTTATACTACTATTTTTCTCTTGATGAAAGCGTACTGGAAAGCTTAAAAAAGTCTCTGGACTTCCAAATATGCTTTACTTATCCGGATGGTGTTCCAGTGGAAACAATTGATGGAAGAGTAAAGTATAGTCCAAACATATCGCTTATGGCTTTACCCGCCTTCTGCCTCTTTCCCAAAGGAAGGCGATATGCTCGCTTTCTGCTTGAAAAATCTCTTGAAAGACTTGAATCAGCAAAGTGGTCTCCAGATGTGTATAGCGCTCCTCTGATTGCCTCAGCTTATATGAATACAAGTTCTGGTGAGGAGGAGAATACGCTTCTTGACTCAGAAAAATATGTTGTAAACTTTGACAAAGTGGCATTAGTGAGGAGGTCGGGAAAATGGTTTTATTGCTTAAGCGCCTTCACCGCTAAACCAACACTGAATCGATGGAGTATGGATCGGCAGAATCACTTCAGCTTATGGCATAAGGATGCGGGTTTAATAGTTGGTGGAGGAAACTCAAAGAACCAGCCGGAATTCAGCAACTTCATTGTTTCTGAAGATGGAAAAACAATTTTTATTGCCGAAAGCGCTGAGGTGATAAGCTCCAGTAATGGCGATGTTTTAAGCCTCAAATATGGGGAGACTACATGCTTCATTCAGCCAACCATAATAGATGATCAAGAAGCGGCAATAAATTATGCCATTAAGAAGTTGTTTGATAAGGAAGTAACTGTAAGATATAACTTGATTTTACGCGTACAGCCAGGCGAAATTTTAAGAACAGCTACTGGTTTTGAAAGGGAGCTTTCTGAAGAAAAAATTGAGCTCCGCTATGAAGAGATTGGAGAGTGGATTAGTAACGGAAACTGGTTTCTATATTTGCCCTTAAATGCCAATTTACTTTGGCCAATTAAACCCTTCAACCCATATAAAATGGATGGCTCCTCACCACTAAAATCAGCCGCATGCATAGTTTGGGGAGATGGAACAAGTATGTCAAAGATAACCTTTAAGATTAAAGTTATCAATCGCTAATATAAACTCCCTTAAAATTAAAATTTAAAAAAAAGGCTCTGTACTCTTCATGATTGGTGGAGAGAAATGAGAGCAAATTCTACAGAGGAGATAGAATTTGGAGTGAACTTCGCCACTTATGGTTCCCCATCTTTTCAGTTTCTGCTTGAATCAGCCATTAAAGCTGAACGCATCGGCTTTGATGCTTTATGGGTGCCAGATCACCTTTTTCTCCCAGAGAGAATATATAAGGCTATTGGGAAAACTGGATGGAAACGTGACATGCTTGATGCGTGGATTGTGCTGGCAGCTATGGCTACGGTAACTAAAAGGGTAAAGATAGGATCTTGCG
>Ga0080004_1135231_pt1 | contig 17059 bp, 14 predicted proteins | sample WasSprMetagenome_FD_69207 | JGI IMG/M metagenome (GOLD analysis project Ga0080004, IMG submission 69207) | Sulfidic aquatic microbial communities from Washburn Spring, Yellowstone National Park, USA - WS (SPADES assembly) (version 2) | ecosystem: Environmental > Aquatic > Thermal springs > Hot... | reverse complement strand
TTTATTAAAAGATCCGCTAACGCCTCTAAGAAAATCATGTGTTTTCTTAAGACCATCTACGCTAAACCGTATCAAATCCCATCTCATTTTTACAATTCTCTCAATATCTTTTTCTTCTAAAAGAGAACCATTTGTTACTATAGAACCACTTATATCATGTTTCTTTATTTTTTCCATGCTTTTAAGCAAGACTTCTTTTCTCAAGAATGGCTCGCCCCCAAGAACTCCAAAAACCTTTATCTCCATCTCACAAATCTCGTTGATTAATCTTAAAATTTCTTCATCACTTAATTCATTTTTTATTAACTGAGAGGTTTTTGGATAATTACAAAACTTGCATTTGAAGTTGCATTTTTCAGTGAAGAAAATATCAATTTTTGTTGGAAATTGCTTTTCTCCCTTAAACCATTTTTCAATTCTTGCAATCGTTTCCTTAAGATGTGACATTAAATCACTTTCCTCAATTCTTCTCTTATTTTTGCGTTCCAGTATAAATGTGTGGAAACACAATTTGCGCATGCCTCAAAAAGATTCCTGCTCATCATCATCTTTCTAAAAGCTTCAAATTCCTCCCCGTACCAAATTTCTTTAAAACTTCTTTCTCTAACGCTTACCTCTTTCTTGCAAAAATCTGAAAGAAAAATTGTGGAACAAGGACCTACTCTTCCATCAGCTTCGATTTTAGGCCAAATCCACGGCTCAAAACAAGGAATTTTCAAAAAAGGATTTTCTTCGCTTTTAGAAATTTCAAGAATTTTCTCTTTTAGTTGTCCCGTCTTTTCTATTTCTTTTATCCCAAAAAGCATATCCAAGTTTGTTGAAACTCCAAGAGAAGAAGCTAACTCTTTCCATTCTGGAATTTTTTCTAATATAAAATCTCTTTCTTTTTTACCTACCTTTAACTTTTCTACCTGAGGATTGCTAACAAAAACCGGCTCAAAAGTTATATTTTTTACTCCTAATGAAGAAGCAAGTTTAATTATCTCACCAAGTTGAAAGTAATTGATTTTTGAAACGACTGTACTAAACTCTAAGATTGGAATTTCTTTTTTCTCTTTTTTCTTTTCTCTATCAAAAAGTTTAATGTTTTTAACAATCTTCCTAAAAGCTCCCTTCACACCTCTTGACTTATCATTAACTTCGGGAGTAGCACCATCGACACTAAAAATGACATTATCCCAATTCATCGCAACAACTTTTTTAACATATTCCTCTTTCCATAAGGTTCCATTGTTTACAAGTCTACCAGTAACTCCATGCTCTTTTATTATTTCCATCATCTTTAAAGTTGTTTCAGGAACCATCATCGGTTCTCCACCACCGCTAATCTGAATTATATCAACTCCTATCTCACAAAGTTCTTTTGTTATTTCAATCCATCTTTCCTTTGGCAAATCTTTTGAAATGTCATAAGGATTGAGCCTCTGAAAACAAAAAGGGCATTTAAGATTGCATCTATTAGTAGGATAAACTAAAACTTTATGAGGTGGGGCCCTTTTTCCCTTAGACCATTTTATTAGTCGAGAAATTATTCTTTCCATCTATTTTTTTAAATGACGTTAAAAATATAAATTTATGATTTACAGGAAGTTAGGAAGAACTAACCTTAATGTTTCGATTATTGGATTGGGAGGAGGGGTCTTCAATCGCCAAAAAGATCCTTCTGTAACGCTGGAAAAAGCAAAAGAAGTCATAAAATTCGCTGTAAACAAAGGAGTAAATTTTATCGATATGGGAAAAGAATACGATGAAGAATTCATTTCAAAGGCCATGGGAAAAGTAAAAGAAAAAATGTATGTGATAACGAGAAGTGAAGCTAGAAGAGCTGAAGAAATGGAGAGAGATATAGAGGATAGCATTAGAAAACTAAAAGTAAAGCCCGCTGTTTATGAAATCATGGTAAATTCTGTTGAAGAATTAAAAAATATAAAAAAGGAAGGGGTAATTGATGTGTTAAGAGAAGCTAAGTTGAATGGAAAAATAGGATTTACTGGAATTTTTACTCATAGAATAGATGTGCTTAAGGAAGCTATTAAAACAAATGAGTTTGATGTTGTAATGACACTTTATAATGCTGTTCATAGAATGGCAGAAGAGGTTTTTTCTCTCAAAAAGAAATACGAATTTGGATTTATAGCTGCTGCTCCTTTTGCCACAGGAATTCTTGTAGACCCAAAATATGATGAAAATGTTCATATGCCAGGTAGTGAATTTATGACAGCTGAAAATGCCTTAAAGTTTGTTTTATCTTCTCCTTATGTTGATGCTACAGTAATAGGAATGAAAACTACTCAACATATTGAAGAAAATTTAAACGTTTTAGACAGAAAATTAAATCTAACTAAAAAAGAAAGGGAAAAAATAAGTAAAACAATGGAAGAATTTTTAGGAAAAGAATTTTGTAGGATGTGTAGATATTGTGAAGGGTGCGTACCTAATGTTTCTATAGCAGATGTGTTAAAGCTTTTGACAATAGCAAAAAGTTATGGCTATATAAACTTTGTAAAATGGCAATATTCTTTTTTCAAAAACAAAATGAGTAATATAGATTTAAAAAAATGTGAAAAAATATGCCCATACAAGTTGCCAATAGCCAAATTGTTAGATGAATTGAAAGAAGTGGTAGAAAAATGAAAGAAAATCTCTTTGAGTCTTTAGAGTTAAGAGAACTTTTCAACCTTGAAAGATCTTATAGATTAATAAAATATTTCCTTGGTGAGCCACAACCGCCATTTAAACTTATTATTACTCCTACTGATAGATGTAACCTTAATTGTATTTTCTGTCCAAACTATATTGGACGACAACAAAACAGGTATAGAAGAGAAAACGAGCTAGAAAAAGAAGAATGGTTGGATGTAATAAAACAAGCTGTAGAGCTAGGTGTAAGACAGTGGTGTATTTTAGGTGGAGGCGAACCCCTCCTCAGATCAGAAATAATCCTTCCTGCCTTAGAAATAATAAAAAGAAAATACAGGACTATAGAGTTTGAAATAATAACTAATGGTACACTTTTCACAAACGAATTGCTAGAAGGTCTTGTAAAAGTTTGTGAAGAGAAAAGAGAAAAAGACAAAGAGCATGCACTAATTCAATTGACAATAAGCATTCATGGGTTTAAAAAAACTTATCAAGAAATAACTGGTTTTGATATGTATGAAAGGGTTATTAAAAATCTCGCAATATTGAGAGATTTAAAGAAAAGAGCAAAGCTGAGATATCCTTTAGTTCAAATAAACATAGTTTTCAACAAAAAAAACATGAATGAAATAGAAAGATTGTTAGATCTTTTTTCCAATGAGTTAAGAGTTGAACAAATAGCAATCCATGGAATGAGAGCATATCCAGAAACAAAAGAAATAGTTAAAGATATTATTCCAAGCTTGGAAGAGGCAAAGTCTATTGTTGAGTTAGTTAATAAAAAAAGAAAAAATTGGAAGTCAGAAATAAGTCTTCTTCCTCTTACTTCTCATTTAATACAAATAGATACACAACGAAAAAATGAGGAGAACTTAAATAAAAATGTTCTCCTGGAGAAATTTAAGTTTTTGAGCTATCGATGCTTTGAACCTTGGTATGATATGATGATTAATCCAGATGGAACTGTGGCAAGATGTGCTGCTTATACAACACGAGATGAACCTGTAAACGTAAGAAAAAGCAGTTTGAAAGAAATTTGGTTTGGCGAGTATTTTAATCAGATCCGAGAGAATATAATAAATGGTAGAATGATGGAAGGTTGTAATCCCTGTGGCTTAATGAGTAACACGATAATTGTAAGAGAAACATTAAAGATGTTTATAGAAAAATATTTAGAAGGAAACCTAAATAACATCGAAAAAATTAAACCACTTTTATCAAAACAGATAGAGAAAGAATTTGGCGATAGGTTATGAATTTGAATAAAATCCTTCCTAAAATTCAGTTAACAAGAGCACAAATTCATCTAACCAATAGATGTAATTTGAGATGTAAATTCTGTGAAGTACCAACAAAATTTGTAAACACAAAGGATTTGCCAGATGAAAAATGGATAGAAATTGTGAATGAGTTAAGCGAATTGAAAACAAAAGAAATAACAATTTCTGGAGGTGGTGAACCTACCCTTAGGTTCAATCTTCTTATAAAAATTCTCGAAATTACAAGAAAAAATAACATTAAGACAGGGATTATTACTAATGGTACACAAGTCTCAAAAAAATATGCAAGAATGATTGTTGAACTACAACCGGATGAGTGGAGAACAAGTATATGTTCTCCAGATAGAAAAATCGATGCTTATTTGCGAGGTAGAGATATGTCTGAAAAAAGTTTCAAAGGTATAAGTTATATCGCTGAGTGGAAAAAGAAAAAAGGGAGCGAGTTACCAAAATTGGAAGTTTGGATGGTTCAAACAAAATACAATATTGACTCGATAGAAAGTATGATAAAAAAAGCTTATTCAGTTGGAGCAAATTCTCTATCTATAAGAATGGTAAATCCTCCTAACAGTCCTCTTTATCCTACAAAAGAGCAAAGAAAAAAATTGGTAGAGAAAATGGAAGAATATAAAAAATATGCAGAAAAGCTGGGACTAGAGTTAAAGTTTCATTTTCAACCAGCAGATATTTTATCAACATCTCAGAGCAAAGTAAACAATGTTAAAGAAGACGAAAGTACCTGCAACTTAATTTGTATGATTCCTTTTCATGAGATTGTTATTTTTGCTGATGGGAGGGTAGCTGTTTGCTGTAATTTCATAGCATATCCTGAGAATTCTGAAGTAATAGAAGATGTCAAGAAAAAAAGTATAAGGGAGATTTGGTTTGGAAGAAAATTTAATAAACTTAGAGAAAGAATTTTGAATGGAAATCCACCAGATCGATGTAGAGAATGCACACCAGACTTTAAATCTGTAGATAGGGAGTATAAGAATGAAGATTGAGAAAAAAACTTATGATAAATTGCTAAAGTGGGTTAAAAAGAATACGGAACCTCCCCTTCATGTTCAAATAGTCCCTACTAACTTTTGTAATATTGCCTGTATCTTCTGTTGGCGAGTATGGGAACAAGAAGATAGTAAAAAGAAGCATTTAGTAGATAGAATTCCTGATTGGAGATATATCCAGATAGTTAATGAAATCTGTGAAAACCCTAAACTTCGACCAAAAAGCATAACAATTACAGGTGGGGGAGAACCGATGATTAAAAAAGAGCTCGTAGTGAAAATGGTAGAAAAGATAAAGCAATATAATATACACTGCGAAATAGTTACCAATGGTACTCTTTTCGATGAGAAAACTGTTAGAAAATTGGTCGAGTCGCGTCTAGATAACATTGGAATTTCAATTAATGCTGCCTCTCCTAAACTAGCTGATTATCTTTATGGTAAAAAAGATAGCTATAGGAAAACAATCAAGAGTATGGAAATTTTAAAAAAATTAAAGAGAAAAATGAAGTCAGAAGTTCCAATAGTCGCAAATACCATCGTAGTTACAAAATATAACTATCTAGAAATTCCTAAAATGGTTAAACAGGCGTTTGAATATGATGTTAGAACTGTAAATGTAAGGTGGGTGAGTGAACCTTACTGTAAAGGAAAGCCCGGTCCATTAACTATGCCTCCAGAAAAATATGAAGAGTTCGTGAATGCATTTGAAGAGGCTAAGCAACTTGCCAAAAAATTTAATATAAACCTTGTGAGTGATTTCACGCTTGAAGATTTGAGAAGATACTTACAACTAGATAAAAATGAAGATAATAAACAATTGTTTGCAAAGAACAATCCGAGAGAAGAGAAGAATGAAGAGTCAATTCTTGAATTTATTCAGGATGAAAACGCTTACGAGAAACTTTGTAAAATCGGAATTTGTACTTTCCCTTTTTATGAACTTTTCATAGATGCTAATGGTTATGCATCAGGATGTGGTACACTAGCTTCTGCAGGAGGAATAGAGGAGAACGTTGCTGAAGATGTACTAGAAAAAAATATTGAAGAAATTTGGTATGGAGAAAGATTAAATCATCTTAGAGTTCATATGTTATTAAGAGAGTTCTTTAAAACTTGTGAAAGCTGTAATATAATAAACATAGTTAAAATGAGCAGAGAATGGAAAGAAAAATACGAGAAAAATTTAAATAACTCTAGAAGCTAAAATAAAATTATGTATGTTCGAATAGAATTGCTGAGAGCTTTTTTAATAGATGATCAACATACACCAATAGCAAAACGTTTATTTGAATTAAAAGAAAGATTTGTGACATCTGCAGCAACATTAATACAGCTAGCTCATGACTTAGAAGAAAGAAAAAAAGATTTGAAACTTTTAAGTGAACTTAAAAAAATAAAAAATTTCAAGATAATTCCAGTGGATGCTGATATAATTGAAGAAGCAGTAAAGTGGAAGAAAAAATATAACCTTTCTATTTATGATGCTATAAATGTAGTTACATGCTTGAAACTAAAAGAAAAAATCGTTACGTTAGAAACGTTTTTTGATAAAATACCGGGAATTAAAAGAGAAGATCCTTGGAAGTTAGTTGGAGTTGAATCTCAAACGTAGAATTTATTTAACTTAAATGCGAGTGAGTTTGCTATCTTTATATTGACTCCAAAACTTCTTTAACTCCTCCCTGAGGCATTTGTTTTCAGATACTGTAGGTGCTCCGCATATACAACCATCTACATTTTTTTGAATCATCTTCTTTCTAAAAGAGGAGAAATATTCTCCATACCATAGTTCTCTTAGTGAGAAAGAAAAAATATCAATATTGCTCTTAGATGCCCAAACGGGACACGGACCTACTTTTCCTTCTTCGTTTACCATTATTATGTACCAAGGAGCATAACAAGGAATGGAAAAAGGAAATTCTTCGCTTTTCAATGAAAGCAACAACTTTCCTATATCTTCTAAAGATTTCACATTCTTGAAGAAAATAAAATCTTTTAAATTAGTATCCATATTGAACTTTTGCGCTAATTCAACAGCACTCTTGACATAAGGTCTGATTTCATGAAAATCAACTTCTATTTCAGATGCTTCATCTGTAATGTTTCTAACATATTGAAAACGAATTGAATTACATCCGAGATTTTTTGCAAAAAGAACAAATTTATCTAAGTCGACAAAATTCTCCTTATTTATTATCGTGCTGATTGAAATAATCGGAAAAAAACTTTTATGTATATTTTTTAAAGATTTAAGAAGACGAATAGTTTTAACAGTTTTTCTGAAGGTGCCTTTCCCTCTAAAATAGTCATGAACTTTTGCTTTATAGCTATCTAAACTAAAATTAATTGTGTCCCATTTGACATGTATTAACTTCTCTAAATCTTTTCTTTCTAAAAGTGTGCCATTCGTTACAACCATACCCTTCATCCCATATTCTTTCACTTTCTTCATCGCTTCAAGCAGTATTCTCTTTCTCAAAAAAGGTTCTCCTCCACCAGAAAAATGGATTTCTCTTACTCCTAATTTCTTAGCTTCTCTTATTAAACGTATTACATGATTCCTTTTTAACCGTTCTTTCTTTTTTATTCTCCATTTATCGCAGAATTTACAATGTAAGTTGCAACGAGAGGTAAGAGAGATCATTAATCTAAAAGGAGGCTGAGGAATGCCTCTAAACCAGTGGATAAGCCTTTCTATAAGCTCCATATTTTATAGTTGTCTTCTTTTAGAATAAAAGAAACATCTAATTAAAATGAGTAATGTTTTCTTTCCAAAAAGTATCGGCTTGTAAAATCTCCTTCAAAAAATGAAAAATCATAACTAAATTTTTGAAGGAGATTATTTTTATCATACGAATGATACAGTTTAGCTTACTCTTTCATTCCAGTAATAGCAATTCTCAATCATTTTTCTTTTTCTAAATCCATCTGTATATCTCTTACATATTAATTTACTCAACTGCAAAGCTAATGAAAAATTATTAATCTTTTCATTTTTCCTTAAATCAATAATCTCATACTCTTTCATTTCATTTTTCTCACAAAGCTCTAGGATATCAGGATGGTATATAAATTGATACCCTTCTCTTAATACAGAAACTTTTCGTTTGGGAAATGCAGCAGCAAAAACTTCCAAGCTTTCATTTTTTCCGTTGATTATTGGAAGCAACGACTTTCCCTCTATATTAGAAGCTTTTATACCTAAATATTCATAAATTGTCGGAGCGATATCAATTAAACGAACATTTTGATTTATTCTCTTACCGCTATATAGATTATTAGGAAATTTAATAATTAACGGAACGTGAATTACTTCTTTATAAGGAGGTCCGTGTCCACAACCTATGTATCCTCCATGCTCCCCAAATAACCATCCTCTTAATGACGTTACTATTATAAAAGATTTGTCATAAATTTTCATTTCTTTAAGTTTCTCTATTATTTTTCCTACTAAATTATCAGCTTCTAAAATTTCTTCATCATAAAGGTCTATTTGATTTTGTAAACTTTGATTATCAAGTTGAATGCCACAAATTTCGCATCTTTTCAGTATTTTATCTTCTAATAAATTTAAAGTTTCATCAGAAATATTCTCCCAGATGTATCGAAAGTTTTTACTCGGCATGAATGGCATTTGATTTGGTTTAGAAGGAGAGATAAGAATAAATACACTTTCATTTTTTAGCTCTCTAGCAATTAACTCTGGGTCTAGATGTTTTATGACTTTTCCAATTTCATATTGATTAAAAGGAAGGAGAAAATCCGGAAGTTCTTGAAGAACGAGAGTATATCCATGATCCTTAAGTGCTTCTGGTAATGAAAGAAAGGAATAAGAAAGACACTCTTTTTGAAACGGATGAATAGGATCATATGCATCTATACCAACAGAGCTTGGTAATAACGATGTTAGTAACGAAGGTAAGGAAGTAGTAATGTGGTTTCCTTGAGAATACGCATTCTCGAATAATATGCCGTCATTTGCAATTTTACATATGTTAGGAGTAGTGTTTCTTGCATAACCATAACAGGGTAAATGATCGGCTCTCAAAGATTTAAATACTACAAAGACAATGGGTGGCTTTTCTCTCTTATTGTAAAGTGAAAAGAGAAACAAAAGAAGAAATGCCATGAGTGTTAAAAGAAAAACAAAAACTAATAGACGAATTTTTATCACCTTTTAGCCTTATTTTTGGTGATTTTTAATACTCTTCCGTCCATGTATTTTGGAGAAGGTATATCTAGTAAGTGAAGTATTGTAGGTGCAATATCTACAGTATTGACTTTCCCTACATAGAAGTTTTCCCTGATGGAAGGCCCTTTAGCTATAAAAGCTCCTCCTTTAGGGAATGACACACCAGTAGACTTAGTTATCCAAAGTTTGAATTCTGTTCCATCTGGGAGAATTAAAAAAATGTCTCCGCTTTTATAATCTGTTAACCAAGGGTGGAAGTTAAAAACAAAAGAGAGGTAATCACCATTCCATTTTATATTTTTAATAAAACTATCTCCCGTTTTCTTGAGCTTTATTCTACTCAATACTTCAACTATCTTCTTTTTTTGCTGTAAGGTTTTTCCAGGAATATAAAGGGTTGGATGAGACTTGGGAAGACGAGGAGGGTAAACATCATAGGCATAAAGTTGTATGCCTATATCAAGTTTTTTGAAAAGATCTATAACTTCTCTTCCTGTGCAATAAGTTGGCGGATAATCTGCCGGTCTCATTCCCGAATCACCAGCTATTATAACATTGGCATCTTTAAACCTATCTTCTACAATTCCTAAAAATACCTCTAGCCATTTATAGTAGTTTATCAATTCTTCTCTTCCTTTCTTAATCTCTTCCTTACTTTTCCTTTTTTCTCCTTTTACTGGTTCAATATATTCCCAAAGAATATGAGTTGGCCCGTGAGCCCATTCATCCATTCCTAAAAATAAATCAACGTCGAACTTTTCAATTAAATTAGCGGCAATTTCTGGATTAAAAATGTCGTATTTTAATTCTTCTTCGCTTAAAAGCTTTGATAACCATTTAGGATAAGTTTTGTTTTTTTCATCCTGAGACAATCTATCGGTCACCATAAACCCCTTAATTTTCTTAGGTGGCCATGTTAAAAGCCAATGATAGATTCCTACTCTTTTTCCATATTCTTGCACTATATCCCATAAAGGTTTAGCTTTTATATCTAGACGAGTTATCATTCTTCCGTCTTTCACATACTCTTCGTCGCTTCCCTTTCCGTAACCTATACCATGTTTTTCTTTTTTTACTCCTGTCACCATTGAAGTGAATTCAACAGGAGAACTACAGTGATCTTGTTGTGGAATTATTTTGCCGTAGCTACTTTTTTTAAGAAATAACTTGAGATTTTTAAAATCGCCCTTTTTAATCAATAATTTAATTAATTTCCAGTTAAAGTGAGGTATTCCGATGAGAAAAACTCTTTCCATACTTTTAATCTTTAAAAACCTTAAATTTAACCTTTTGTGGAAAATTAGAAATATGAAAGTCAAGCTACTTTATACTCCGAGATACGACATGGATTATAATACCGGCGATTATCTTCCTTTTTCAACTTATGCATTCATACCCCCAATCGGTATGCCCATAGTAACAGCATTCCTTAAAAAGCATGGAATTAAAGTAGAACAAGATGATTTGCTTGTTAAAACCTATAGAAAAAACCTTAAACTGCTAGAGCCATTTCAAATTGAAGAAAAAAGGAAAAAATTCTTGGAAAAAGGAGAAGAAGAAAGTTTAGAAGAATGTGCTGAAGAAATTTTGAAATTAACAAATGTTTCTGGGTTCGATATAATAGGTCTATCTCTTTATGAACCTGATAACCCAACAACAGGAATTATTGCCTTAGTGTTAGCCAAACTTTTGAAAGAAAGGTATGATCCAGTAATTGTAATAGGAGGACGTTTTTGGGGTTATGCTAAGGAAATTCTACTTAAGAGTAGTTTTATTGATTACGGAATTTCTCATAATCCATTCACAGCTCCAGGTGAACTTAACTTTCTTAAATTTTGTGAAGCATACGAGAGTGGTAAAAATCTGGAAAGTGTACCAGGATTAGAAATAGCAACACCAAATGGCATCAAGACAAACCCAACAAACTATAAAGATGAAGAAATTCCTCAGTTTACTCGGCCTGACTTCGATGGTTTGCCTTTAGAACTTTATAAATATAAGTTGTCGTGTGAAGTTGACGGTAAAAAGTATTCTGGAAGTATTCTCGTTCTTCCCTACTTTTTTGTTAAAGGATGTCCCTTTAAATGTGCTTTCTGTTGTAATTCGATTTTGCCTGGACCGATTTTCAAGGATCTTGAAGAAGTAAGAAATGATTTAGAATATTTGAAGAAAAAATACAAAACAAACAATTTTTTCTTTTTAAACACAGAAATAAACTCGAACTACAAATACACAGAAAAAATAATAAAGGTTCTCAAAGATTTAGATATAAGATTTTCTGATTGCGCATGTTTTATGCCTATGAATAAAAAATTGTTGAAAGGTTTAAAAGAAGCCGGTGCTGTTAGATTGATGTTCGGTTTAGAGTCAGGAAGCCAAAAGGTCTTAAAATACTTAGGAAAAAATTTCACCATTCCTCAGGCCGAAAAAGTTTTGAGAGAAGCATGGAAAGTAGGAATATGGTCTGAGCTTAGCTTAATTTGTGGATTTCCTTATGAGAGATTAAATGATATAAGAAAAACGATTAAATTCTTGGAGAAAAATAAAAAATACATCAAATCTGCTTATATTAACAAATTTTTCCTCGATGGAAAAATAAGAAAATATCCAAGGCAATACGGTATAGAAATTTTGGAAGAAAGTTTTAAACCTAAAGAAACTTTGAAAGAAGAGTGGAGAGGCGGGTTTAATGAGCTAAGAGGCTTAAAGTGGCCAGAGAGAAAAAAACTTACCGATAAATCATTTGATTTTATTCTACAGAGCATGAATAAGCTAGGAATAAGAAGAGGGTCTGAAGTTCAAGAAGTTCTTTTCTTAAGTACCCTACCAGAATGGCTAAAAATAGTTAGAGGTGAATTCTCTTATAGAGCATATCCAGATTTTTCGCCCTCTCTTTAATTTTATAATGAGGTTTGACAAGATTTTTTCAATTCTTCCTTATTTATTTTTTCGCAATAACTCCTATCCTTCAAAAGAAAAGCTAAGCATTGATAGTATGCATCAGTATTATTTAGAGATAAGAATGTCTCGCATTCTTTCCTACCTTTTTGAATTTCATTCATATCTCTAAAGGTTAGAGCACGACAAAATGCTTTCTTACCTATATCTTCTATAAGATCACATTGTTGAAGTGAGGCATTTAAATCAACCCTTCTTAATGCCTCTGCAAAACACAATTTTTGTTCATCTTTTTCTGGAATTTTAAGACAAATCTCCTTCGCAAGTTGAGAATCGAAGTGAATAACTTCTCTTGCTGTACACTTAAGTAGGAAAACACCTTGAGTAGTCCTTTTACATTCTTCGCATAAAGTTTTTGCTTCTTCAGGTAAAGTTGAACATAAATCCCCTTCTAAACTCTTTTCTTTTTGAGAAATTGAAGATTGCTGAAAACGTGTCTTGAAAATAAAAATTCCACCAACCAATATAATGGAAAGAAATATAGGTAAAGCTATCTTCCAAAATAATCTCATAGATAAATTCTCATTTTTTATTATTTAAATATTGATTTTTTGAGTTTTTCTAGTTTAGTGTTCCAAAACTTTGAAAATACCTTAAAAGTTAGCGAATTTTTGAATTTCTCTATTTCTTTTCTATATTTACACTCCACGCACTTCTTGTCGTCTTTATACCCCTTTCTTTTGAATGAGAAAAGTTCTTGTTTTAGTCTTTTGTTCTCTTCCAAAAACTCAAAATATTTTCTCCTTAACCAATCTATATCTCTAAACTCTTTTATACTCTTCCTAACTATTCTCGTATCTTCCACGACATTTGGCCTACATTTTTCACACTCTTTTGGTAATATTCCTTTACTGAATTGTTCTCTTATGTCTGAAAATGTTTTCCCGAACCAAACCTCTTCCAAGGTTTTCTCTCTTATATTTTCTACTTCACTTTTCCATTCACCGCAATGAACAACACTACCATTACTTCTTATCATCAAGTAAAACCATGGATAATAGCAAGGAATGGAAAGAATAGGATCTGAATAAGATTTAGCTTCTTGTATTAACACGTCTCTAATATTCCCTGCCTTTTCTATCAAAGTTTTATCGAACTTTTTTTCTCCAGAGAAAAACCCACCTGGAGCGATTGCCGTTACATCCAAAACTATTCCATATTCTTCTGCTAATTTTCTAGCTTCTTTTACAATTTCTTGAAACTTATCTATTTCCTTTTCTTCCATTTTTAGTTTTTTTCCTTCTTCAGTAAAAATAACCATAGGTTCAACAAAAATTGCATCAGCTCCTAAATCATTAGCCATTCTCACCATATCCACTAGCTTCAGATAATTGACCTTGTTTAAAACCATGTTTATTGTAAGAACGGGAAGGTTTGTTTTGTATCTTTTTTTCATCTGACTAAAGGTTTTAAGAGTATTACATGCCTTCTTAAAAGTTCCTTTTACTCCTCTTAGCCAATCATGAGTCTGAGAGTCTGGAGCATCTATACTTATACATATACTATCCCAACCCATTTCTATCGTTTCTCTTATGTATTTCTCATTCCAAAGTGTTCCATTCGTAGTAAGTTCACCAAACATATCATAAGCTTTAATCATACGCATAGTTTGAAACAAAACATCTGGTTTAGCTAAAGGTTCACAAAGGCCAGAAATGTTCCAAGCTTTCACTCCCATTTTTCCCGATTCTTCCGCTATACTAACCCATTTTTTAGCTGGCATTTCCATTTTAGCTCTCTCTTCTTCATTCAGTTTATCATAAATGGAATTTCTTCTATCACATACTCTACAATTTAAATTGCACCTTGTATGAAGTTCTGCATCTATTCTTATAGGACCTAACTTTCTTCCTTTATTCCATTCTTCCATCCTGTATGCGTATTCTTCGGCCCAAAGCTTATGCTTAAATAAAGTAACATCGGTAAGTAACTCCATATTTGATTACTTAGCTAGATTTAAATTTAAAGATAAAAGTTTTATTTAATGCTTTTATTCACTTAGTTTGCAGTAGTTACTAACAATATCAAGTATAGGTTTAGAAATTTCTTCTGCTATTATTTCATAACCGTATTTTGAAAGATGATCGTCTGGTAGTCTAATTTTCGAGTTATGAAGTAATTTGGGTGTGAGATCTATGAAAGGTATATTATTTTTTTCTAGAAAACTTGATAGCAACTCTTTTTCTTCTTTATCAAGATCCCAAGCTATAACCAATAGTTTTATCTTTTTTTCTCTACACAATTCTATTAATTCAAGGAGTGGCTTTTCTACATTTTTCTTCCATATTTCAGAAAAATTCTCAGCAGCCTTTTTATCGTATTCTAGAGTTACTATAAATCTTATTACTCCAGAAATTGCTCTCTCTTTTCTCCCAACCTTTTTAACTTCCTCTTCTATCTCTGGAGGTAGTTTATAAGTTCCATTCTTATATTTTTCCCATAACTCAAAAGTCTTAGCTTTAATTTCCAAACTATCCTCAAAATCATTTTCATAGAACTGAAGAATCACCATATCTGGATTGTATTTCAGCCCTTTTTCTTTAAACACTTGAACTTCTTCCAAAGTACCAGCACCGGGAATACCAAAGTTGAAAACTTCAAAGCGAAGAGAAAAATTTAAAGAATTCAACTTTCTTTCTAGTTGTTTAGGCCAAGTATCATTTATTTTCACAGCAGCTCCAAAAGTCATAGAATCTCCTAAAGCAATTATTCGATATGTATTACTCGGTTTAATAATAGTATGTTCAAAATCCTTGAACCCCTCTGAATTTACTATATCAAAATCAAAACTTCCTTTTTTATCTAAACTCTCCCATGCTTTTAGTTTTTCTAAAACTGGGTTTTCGGGAGAAGATTTAATGAAACTTCCTGTAGGAGTTTGCAACTTCAACAAAAGAAAGTAAAGATAGATTGTCATGAAAATCCAAATTGAAATATATAACAAATAAATGAACTTCCTCTCCATATTAAACTCTAGCAAAAAAGTTAAAATTTTTATTTTCTCATTTTAAATAAGTGAGAGCTCAATTAGTTTTTTGTAGATTTCTAATGCAATAAATTTATGTCCGAGTTGATTGGGATGCTTATCTTTTTCATGAAGAGCATATTTTTCGTAGCTATCACAATCTACTATAGGCCATTCATATTTATCAGCTATTTGCTTCAATATCGGTTTCTCTGTAGTAATCGTACGAAAGAGAAGAAGAATTACTTTGGCTCTTTGTTTGTGTGCTATCTCTTCTAACTCTTTGAATTCCTCTTCTAGTTCAACTTTTAATTTAGCTGGTGACTCGTTTAGGAGCTTAAATGTCATATATGCTCTCTGTGACTCAGAGTGTATTTGGTTCAGTGTGAATCTGTCGAGTTTATCTTTTGATAAGCTATGTTCCCTGAGATATCTTTCCATATAGGTATTAACAAATATTTCCCATTCGGTTCTATTGAGACGATCATCAGCATCCCACTGAAATATTATTAGGTCTGGATGAAACAGAATTCCCTTCTGTTTTAGAAGTTCAATCTTTTCGACTAAATTAGCACCAGGATTGCCAAAATTGAGAACCTCGTATTTTCTACTGTCATTCCTCTCATTTAACAATCTTTCTAAAACTTTAGGATAAGTATCGGTTAAATTTACACCCAATCCAAACGTATGAGAATCCCCTAGCACAATTATCCGATATGTATTTGGTGGTTTTTCTGGAGAATATTCATAGTCTCTAAATCCATACGAATTAATTCGAATTATTGTAGGCGGTAAACATATCCAATTACCATCATAGATTTGCTCAAAATTTGGAATTAACTCAGAATAAAGACGAATATTATTACTTCTTCTGCTACATCTTTGGAGGCATCTAGGAGGTTCTACTCCAACTTTTTCGCAAGGTTTGCATTTCATCGGATCCGATCTGAATTCATTATTTTCTACGAGAGGTTTATGTATATCAATTTCATTTTTTCTAATCTCTAAGAAGAGTCCTACAATTGAAGGTTTAAACTGAATGTTATTTGTGAGTATTAAGAATGAAATATAGGAAGTTGTTAAAATCAAAATTAGAAGATATAATAAATAGAATTTTTCTTTTTTTAGCCAGTCAACTATTTTTTTCAATCTATTCATTTTAATAATTAATTTTAACGCTAAAAAGTAATATCAATTGATTTAGAATTATTTTGGTATTTTATTTGTTTGAATTAAAAATTCAAGTAATTTTGTAGTTAATAATTCGTAACCTTTTTCCGATAAATGCATATCTAGAAGTCTTAATTCGTTTCTATTTTGAGAAAAATAAGAAGTTAAATCTAAAAAGGGAACTTTATACTTCTGAAGAAGATTATTAAGTAATTCTCGTTCATTCTCAATTCTGGTCATTTCTAAATCTATACTCATAACTACCAGCTCTACTTTTTGTTGTCTACACATATTTATTAGTTCTTTTAACGGACTCTCTACATTTTCCGTCCATATATTTTTTAGACCTTTTTGTTTTGCATAATTGTAGTACTCATTCGACGCTATCCAATCTATAACTCTAGAAACATCCTCTTCACTCACCTTCAATTCTTTAATTTTTTCTTCAACAATCTTCGGAAACTTTAAACTTCCATTCTTGTACATCTGCCAAAGCTCTTCTGCTCTTTTTCTGATTCGTAAGCTATCTTTCCAATCATTCGGATAAAAAAGTAGAATAACCATGTCTGGATTATACTTCAAGCCCTTTTCCTTAAATAGTTCTACTTCTTCTAATGTTCCAGCACCATTTTTGCCAAAGTTAAGTACTTCGAATTTTTTTGAAAAGTTTAATCGATTTAGTTTTGTTTCTAGCTTTTTTGGCCAAGTATCATTAATACAAACTCCATAGCCCCATGTAAAAGAGTCTCCTAAAGCTATTATTCGAAATGTGTTATTTGGTTTTGTAATTTCATACTGATAGTCTCTAAATCCATCTAAATTTCTATAACCTTCTTCACATGAT
>Ga0080004_1105427_pt1 | contig 17059 bp, 34 predicted proteins | sample WasSprMetagenome_FD_69207 | JGI IMG/M metagenome (GOLD analysis project Ga0080004, IMG submission 69207) | Sulfidic aquatic microbial communities from Washburn Spring, Yellowstone National Park, USA - WS (SPADES assembly) (version 2) | ecosystem: Environmental > Aquatic > Thermal springs > Hot... | reverse complement strand
AGGGGGGAGGTTGGAGTGGAAATGTAGGGGTGTCTTTATGCGTCTTCCTCGAATATGTCAGGGAATAGTTCTTCAGCCCGTTTTTTCTCGTCTTCGTCAAGTCCGATGGGATATGGTATACATGCCATTTTAAGCAGGAACTCTTTTGCTTTTTCCTCGCTGAAATAATAGGAATAATACTGAACATCCAGAAAGCTAATAGAACTATCAAACATATATTTGCTATTTTCATTCTGCATAACTCCTCTTATTTTTCCTATAATCTAACATCTTTTCGTAAATATATACAAATAAACTAAGACTTGCAAGGATTAAGCTTCCGATAATATAGTTCACGTTTCTACTAATAAAATAGTAAATAAAAAACAATATGCCCAAAATTATCCATCCTACACAGAACGAAAGTGTCATTTTCATACTAACATTTCCTCTTTTTCATTCCGTCTTCAACTAACTTTAAGCCTACAATATCACTTACACCGTAGGTTCAGGAAAAACTATGAGACTTAAGCCTATAAAGATTTCTAATGGATAAGGAAGACATAATTTCATCCCTCAAAAGAGTAGGCCTATGGTTTTGCTTCAAAAACAGAAAAAGAGGGGTTATTGAGATTGTTCTGTTTTTAGTTGTTTTTCTGCTTCTTCCCTTCTTATTTCTTCTATCTGGTGGTAGAGTTCTGACTCTGCTTTGTTGATTTTTTGGTTTATTTCTTTGAGGTGTTCTTCTAGGTTCTCGATTATTCTGTAAATGGTTAGGATTTCGTTTGCTTTTTCTATTGGGATTTGGGTTTTAACTGCAAGGTCTAATCCTGCTTGCCATTCTTTTGGTGGAGTGAAGCGTTCAACTTTCTCGATTATGTAGTTTGGGTCTGCTGGCATTACTTTTTCCTTTCGTGTGAAGTCATCTGTGTATGTTTCAAAGGCTATTAGGTCGCCATTCACTTTTAAGGCTATTTCTGTAAAACTGTAGCTTCTACCATCGGGGGCGGTTAAACCGTGCCTAGAGAATATCCATGCCTCAGCCATTCTAACTCTCCCTCAATAAAAAGGCTTATGGTTTTGCTTTGCCGTGTTTTCTTTTTAGGGCTTCTTCTAGTTTATTTCGGTTCAAATATTCCACATTTTGGACATTCATACATTCTATTGTTTTTGCAGTCATAACCGATAAAGACAGATAGTTTACCGCATTTAGGACATTTCTTTTTTGTGTTGAAGAAGTTATATTCATTCATCTCGTCTGCAAATTTACCATTTTAACTGTAATCCCACTATTTTTGTTAATCCAGCATCTTTCAACTGTCTTTCCAGCTCTGAAGCTAACTGTTTTCCTTCTTCTTCAACTTCATCAAATAGGAACTGTTTAGCGTTGAAGCTGACTATAATCAAGCATTTGTTTCCTTTAGAAAGTTTTACAGTATAGTTTGGTTTGAATCCTTGCGGATATTCTTTTAGTCTTTCAGTTGTTGCTTCTACTTCTAACCCTTTTTCTGAAGCGAATTCCTCAATAGCCTTTAGAGGCTTTATCATTCTCACCATTCTTAACTACCCTTCTTTTCTAGTTTATATAAACAACAATAGAACATTATTGCTGGTATGATTAACAGAATGACACTAGGTAACCAAAACCCATAGACAATCCAAAATATTACTGGTACAAACATTGAAGCTACATAAATCAATTGTCCGATTACATAAGACCATTCTTCATCGTCCCAAAGTGCAAAAGCAAGAAGGATTAAGAATACTCCGATGACTGTTGAGTAAGCGACAGAAAAAAAAACAGCAAATTCAGGAGACGAATATAGGCGTGTAGGCGGTATCGGATAAAACATAAGTATTGTCCATTCTATCAGAAATACTCCGAATATTGCTGTGATGATTGCAAGATACTCATTTGTTTCCAATTCCACTTTTAACCACCTCCTCTTTTATAGTCAATGTATGATTTAACAATACCTATAACAAACGATAATACACCTAAAGCAAAAGCAATTGTGTCTCCTCTGAGCAAAGCTAAAATGGCTCCTGCTAATGCTATTACAGCTAAAAAGATTGTTGTTATAATAGATGCTATTAGTAGTTCCTTTTTCTCACTTTTAGGTATTATTGCTCCTATTATTACAAGTATAAAAATATGATAGAACGATGCTATGAAAGTAGGAATATTTGTTGCTTCTCCTACAATAGAGAATGGAACACGTAATCCGATTGTAAATATAGTTATTAGTGACCAGACGATGTATACCATGTTAATGCAATCTACAACTATTCTTTCGTCTCTCATATCTTGCACCTATGGTAAAAATAGCCAAATTATGAATGCTAGAACAGCTAATCCAGCTAATCCAGCAACAGCAACTATTTTTCTTCTAGTCCAAAAACCTTTCTTCTTGTATACAGTAAAACTACACTGTGGACAACGAACTTCTATAATTTTCTTTCCTTTAGGAATATTTTCAGAAAATACGTTATTACATGATGGACATTTGAAAGTTACTGTCTGCATAGGAATCGCTGGAGAAATTGTTTGAGTTGTTTCTTGTAGTTCTTCTTCTAATCTACTTTTGAAACCTAATTTTGGTTCTTCTTTTGGCAAGTCTGGTAACGGCGGTAATGTTATTTCTTCCTGTTTTGTTTGAGAGGTAACTTGTGTTTTTGTTTCTTCTATTTTTGGAGAAAGAGTTTCTATTGATTTTAATGCTTTCAGTTCTTGTATTGTTGTTTCTATGTTTTCAATTTTCTTTTCTAAAGATTCTATTTTCTGTTTTAAAGCTAATGTTGCTATTGGTATTTCATCTCCGAATTTTCCAAGTATGAAGCTTTCAGATGCTCCGTCAGTCATGTAATATACTGATTGACCTATACTGCGTAGTTTTCTCACAAAATCTATTGCTTCTTGTTCTGTTAAACCTAATTCTTTTATGTTTATTTTATTAAGAGATGACACAAACACGTCCTCCTTTTCAACTAAATTTGAAGCATATCAACTATTTAAAGTTTTTCTTACTTAATATCTCTATTATTTCTTGTTGTATTTTTCGCCATAGTAAATTAGCTTCAACACAACACTCTTCAATTGACACTTCTCCTCTCTTTTTTCCTTGTCTTATCACTAAAAAGTTGGTGCGTGTCCTATTTGCTATATCTTTTTGATACAACTTTTGCTCTTCACTATACGGAGTGTTTTTCCCTTTAAGCTCTAATGGTACAGCTATTTGATTTTTTATAGCTACTAAGTCAAAAGGTTTACTTCTTGTGCAGTTTATCACTAAAAATCCGTGATTTTCAAGCAAATGTTGAATCTTATACTCGAAAGATTGTTCACTTTTCATCAGGTCACCTCAAGAGACTTCTGTCTTTAGTCGAGGAGTCTGACGCTAAACACTCCTTTGTTTTTCTATCAAATGATTCTAACTGTTTACCTACTAGTTCTTTTAGTTTTTCTAGAGATTCAGCTACAAATCTTTCGTTATATCCAAAGAACCGAGAACCAATACTTGTCTTTATTATGTAGCCATTATTTACTTTTTCGACGTCTATGTGCATTTTCATTTCTTACCCCCTCCAATCACGGTATAAGCTCTTTATATGCATACATTTTGTTTATTGAGTATTTTTCAGGATATACTTTTAACTGGACGAAAATTGAATCAGTCTCGTTTATTTTCGCATAAAGTCTCACTGAAAAAGTAATGTAGTTAGAAGCATAAATATTTTGACCTAATGTTCGCATACCTATTGTTTTGTTATCAAGTAAAACTTTGCATGAAGACATGTATAATGAAACTGTTGTGTTTATTTTTAAAGTTAAGGTTAAGTATTGCGGTGTCATGTTTAATGGTAATTCTAAGTAATGTTCTAAAATTTCAATGTCTACACATTCTTTGCTTTCAGTTTTAATCTGACTTGTTGGTGTAGGTATCAAGAACAGTATCACAGATAGTGTTAGCACTGAAGCTACAAATATGGCTTTCCAATTCTTTTTTACAGTGCTTTTTGTTTCTCTAATTGGTTCCACAGTTTCTTTTCCTAAAGCTTTACGTATTATTTCTTGTTCTTTCGGTGTGAAGTTCTGCACTCCAGCTATTTTTAACCATGCTATTAGTGATGCTTTACTGTAGACTGCTTGTGCTCTGCTTGACAAATAGACTGGTATTCCAACACTGGCGGCTACATAGTAAACTAATCCTATTAGAAAGGAATATTCTGTAGAGAAAAATTTGAATGCTAGTACAAGGAAGGGTATTGGTGTTAAAAGTGCTAATAGAATAATGCTTTCTTCATCTAAGTCCATAATACGTTATCCTTCTAATATTTTTCTTTGAACTACGTAATGTTTATAGAACCAGACGATGTAAGCTAATCCCAATCCATATAGTAGTATTTCTGTGGATAGTATGTAAATGTTTGGTTCTATGAGAACTACACGTCCATATCTTAGAATATCTAAGAAAATCATGAACTGGCACAGTACACTTGAAATGATGACTCCTAGTCCAAATCCGTGAAATATGCATCTTAGATAGTATTTTGTTTTATTTCGCATTTTTCACTTTTCTCCTCTTTTCAATATGCTTTAGCAATTTTTTAGCTGAGAAACCGCTTATGACTCCAGCTATTATCCCTAAAAGAATCGGTAGGACGAACTCTAATGTATTCAAATTTTTACTTCCTAGCTTCTTTCAATCCACCAATCAATGATAGCTGTACCATTAGTTGCTCCTGTACTTAGCGTTACGCTTATTGTAACTGGTATTGTAATTGTCGACATTAATGGGACTTTATATGATGTGCCGTTTGGTGGGCTTATTTCTACTGAGCAGTTTGTTGAATTAGTTATATTCCATTTTAATGTAGCATTGTAGTCCTTTGAGGCATGATTAGTGATGCTTATTGTATACCTGTAATCTCCTGGATACAATGTAGCTTCTGTAGGGAGTGTAGTTGTTATTTCGAAGGGCTCTTTCACTGTTATTTTAGTTGTCCATCTCCAGATAATCACAGACGCAAAAACGATTGCAGTGCTTGCTAAAGCTATTACTGTTAGTGCAGTCAAATTTTTTACATACTTGTTCACTTTTTATCACCTCCTTAAATTTGTGACTGTGACTCAATCTTTTTCTCTCTTTTAATTATTTGATGACAGTAAGGACATTCAACAGCATTTTCGGGAATTTCGTTTCCACAAACACTGCATATGATATATCCCTTAATAATTCTATCAAGTGTCTTTTTCTCATGATTCTTCTTTGCAAAATAGATGATGATAACAACTGAAATAACGTAAATGACAAGTATTATAGAAATTGGAATCCAAATATTGTTTAAATCATTCATGTAGTTTCACTCTCTTTTATTATTTTTTCATTAATAGCTTTCACTATGTCTAAATCCAATCTCCAGCTAAGTGAAACAACCGAATGATAGCATCTGCAATTTCTTTCTGAAAGCTTTCAATGTCATCATTCGCATAAGCTTCAAGAGCCTTACTTAATTCATAATGGACATTACATAGTGCTTCTTGAACGCTCACACTTGTATCCCAAGGAGTTCTATACCATTCTATAGTAAATCCATGTTCATTCGCTATTTTTGAGCATAATTCAACTAATTCATAAATATTTGTAATCATTTCATGCCACTTCCTTCTAACATTATTCATTGTTGGTACAGTAAATCAGAGACCGAAGTACTTAGAAAGCAGTCCACTCTTCTTTATTTTAGCCATTGCTAGAATTTTTCTCATAGCATATGGTAGACTCTGTGGCGAACCACTGTAGACTTGTGCTATTTCTCTTGTTTGATTTGTCTTTCCAGAGATGTTTATTCTTCCAGTAAAGTTGTATTTGTTTCTTTCTCCTTCTGCTCTTTCAATTGTTAGTTCAGTATCTACTGTTTCGTCTTTTGTTTGTGCATGAGACTTCAAAGTTATAGCCATTCTATCAAACCTGTCCTGAACGTTCACTTCTACATCTGTTGGTTTGACCCCTGTTATTCTAGCAAACTCGTTTATCAACTGTTTTTCCAACTCTTCAGATACAAACGGCATTTTCACACCTCTTGGCAAGCTCTTCATATTTTGTCTGTTATCTTAACGATTAAGATATAAGCTGTTAAGAACAAGATTAAAGTTACACCACAAACAGTTAATCTTAATCCAATATTGATATTCTCAGTTAGCATTAGTCCTATAGTAATGAGTAAGTATGCTATAAAGAAGATTAGTTTTAACGGTCTTCTGGGAATCACGTTATCTCCTCAACTTTGCTGAAGGGTACAACTATGATTTCCTGTTCTTGAAACTTTTTATAACATTCTAAATGAAAACGTTTAAGTCCTTTCCTTCCTTCACCAATAGATGCTATTACATCACCCACTTTAAACTCTTTGCCACAATACTTACAAACTCTTCTTCTCCTTTTCTGAGACCATAATCTACGTTTCAATGTGAAAATTTTAACTTCTAATTGTTGTTCTTTAGTCTCTTCAGAACTCTTTTTTATTGTTGTTAGAGGAACGATTGAGTATTCAGCATTCTTAATGTGGAAGATGTGACCGCATTTACACTTCTTTCCTTCAAATAAAGCTATATCAAATTTAGCGAAAACATCTGGGTCAGTGATGATTTTGATTATTCTTCCACACTTTTTACATTTAACAATTAACGGCATTCTTGTTTCTCACTTCCTCTCTACATTTAGGACACATGAAGTAGCGTAACCGTTTATTAAAAGTTGTATCTTCTGCCAGATAGATAGTTTTTGCATCTTTACACCATGTTTAATATTAGTGATGTTGCAAAAGCAGTGACAATTATAACTGCATATGATTTGAAGAAGTTTGAGGGATTATCTAGATGCAAGTTTTTCAGTTTATAGATGCTGTAGAGTGTAGCTGTTATAGCTAGTGTTGCGATTATGAAAATGTATCCGGCTCCTGTTTCAACATTTACAAAGAACGTTATGTCCGGGTAAAAAGAAATTGCTAGAACTAAACACATTAACAGGCAGATTTTTATTGCATCTTTAAACGTTTTTATTTCTCCTAACATATAACCGTAAAAGTAGTAAATTATGAACAGGAATGCTAGCATGAATATTGCTGGAAACGTTGTTAGAATCATTATTAGTGTTGCTGGTAAGAATAAATGTTCAAGTGCTTCAGCATATAGTAGACCGTATATTGATGAGTGTTTAGGGTTCGGTACTAATGTGTCTATTGTGCAGTAATACATGAGTGCTATTGGAATCAGTATCGGTGTTGCTTCGTAAAGCTCTAATGTTATGAATGTTAGTATTAGAGAAAAGTAGACAGCTAGAATAATGATATAAACTATTACAAAAGCTATGAACAGTTTTTGTAAAGACTCTTCTAGTTTCATCTTTTTACCCAAATGTTCAGCTTTTTAGCACAGTCTAGACAATACCATTTTCTTGTTGAATTTCTGCAACCTGATATTGCCACCTTGCTTAAAACATAATCACCTACTTTGAACTCTTTACCACAGTGGAAGCATTTAGGTTGAAATTTTCCCATAACTTTAAGGTGATGAACTAAACGTTCTGTTAGTTTAAACACTTTACGGTTGCTATTCAAAATACTTCATCTCTATTTGTGGGGATGACAGAACACACGGCAGCCGGTGGCTCTTTTTGTTCAAACTAACTATGTGTTCTGTCATCCTTTCCACCATTATTCATATTATCAATAAATCTTGTTAGTGCTCTATCAAATGCTTCGGCGGCACTCTTATAATATTTGAACTCGTTACGTATTTCTTCTAATTTGCTAATGATTAGTGCAGTATCGTTTTTCATTTTAGTTAATGTTTGAATTATTTCATCCAACTTTTCACCATCTTTTTAATCCAATCCCAATAAACGACTAGGAAACCAATAACCACTCCAACACAAATCATATTTTCCGAAACAGGATTTCTGTTCTTCCTTTTTAGCCATCACTTTACCTCATTTTTACTTCTACTTCTAATCCTTTTGCTTTTAATATTTCTTTGTAAGTGTTTATTACCTCTTGATAAGGATTAACTTTGCCAGATAATTGAGAATAGAAATCCATTATTTCTGTTAATCTGTATAGGAATTTTGAACTGAATGTTATTGCTCCTCTTTTTTCTATTATTCCTTTCTTTTTTAAGTCATGTATTATATAGTAGAATGTTGATTGTGGAATTTCAAGTTTTTTAGATATGTTCTGTAAAGTGTCTTCGTTTATTGACCCGTCTTTGATAGCTTCTAATATTTTAACAGCATAATGTCTGTAAGATTTGCTTCTGGTAAAGAGTATACTGGCAAAATCTTCTAAAGTTTCAACCTTCTTGTCTTTAGATATTCTAATAGTTGATGACATTAAATCACTCTGCAGGTACTTTTACCCATGGCGCTCTTTCTGTGTCCCAGCCTATTGATTTTATTTCTATTCTTGTTAACCCGTATCTACGTTCTAATTCTGATGCAAGTTCTTCCAACGCCTTTCTATCTTGAATACTGATATAGCCAAAGTCTAATGGTCTAGTGCTTCGTCTAGGTTCAATTATTATTTCGTTCTCATCTGTTATTAACAGAGCATAGTATCTACCTTTGATGTATTCTTCAGCCCATTGAAACACTTTAGAGAAGTCCCACTTATCTTCTTTCTTTTCAACTTTTAACACATGTGTTGGCATTCATTTATCACTCCTTTTCCTCCAGGTATATTAATTATACGAACAAATTTTTCGTGGTTTTCAAACTCTTTCTGTTGGTCGAACACAAATCTGGTCATTTTACTACCTCCTTTATTGCATCATGCAGTGAAATCTGCTTTGTTAAGCTGATTAGTTCTCTGCCTTTGTCGGTTAACTCATAAAAGACAACAGCCTTACTGGAGGAAGGTTCAACAAAATCTACTTTTTTACTTAAGAAACCATTTGAAACTAAGTATGAAAGATATTTTTTCATGAGATAAGAACTCATTTCAGTATATCTTTGAAGTTCAGAAAAAGATTTCTTTTCTTCAAGGTTTTGAATAATGAAATAGATGTTAATGAAGTCTGAAACTTTTCTATGTTTTGTTATTTTTCTGTGTTCAGTCAATTTGAGTTCGCTAATAAATTTTGTGAGAACATTAATATTTAAAGTTTTCTCTAGGTTTGATATTCTTTGAGATTTTAAGCTTGTGAACATTTCATTCAATCCCATTTTATTTACCTAACCTAATCCTGATGTAGTTTTAGCTACTTTTGGAAAGTGGGCATAATTCTTTTTTGCAATATCCTACTGTTCCGTCTATTGCTAGACAGTTTGCTTGTCCTAATTGGTCGTAAACACGATATTGACAATCTCTTTCTATAAATTTTTTCTTCAAGTTGTTTCACTTTCTTCTAGCTTTGTCTAGCCATAATATTGTTTGGCTTTTTCCTTTAGCTAGATTTGTTACATATTTATCATAGATACAGTCAATGAATGCACATCCACGACCACCATTAACTATGTTATGTGGACAGTCTTTACAGAGAAAGCCGCTATTAATAACGACAAGTTCTTTCATTCTATTGTCGCTCCATTACTTTAAGATGTAAACCCATTTGTCATCTATCTTTTTAACAGGTCTTCCATCTTTGACAAGTACACCTTCATCTGGCTTGTGTTTATAGATAGCTATTTTATGTCTTCTTAATGTTTTACCGACTATTTGTCCGTTCATCATTAGATATATTTCGTAAGCTTTGTCTAGAACTGTTTTGTCGCTTTCAGATTTTATATGACCTGGCATCTTGTCACCATCCTTATTCTATTGTTACTCCTATTAATTTCAAGTATTCTTCAAACACTTTCAATTGTTCTTCTGTTGGCTCTCTGTTATAAGTGTTTTTGAATATCTGTTTTAACTGTTCACGTTTAACCATTCACTTACCTCCACAACTGATTATTTATGAATAACAGTATATAAGTTTTTCTACTTATTCAAAATTGAACTCTATTTCACCTGTTATCGTCTCAGTTCTACCATCTTTAGTTATCCATATCCTTGAAATGTTTACAGAACTTGTTATTTTTGAAAGGTTCACTTCTTTATGCGTGTTAAAAATGATGTGTATAACGTTTTCTGCAAAAGAGTGCACTTTCACATCTTCAATGTTCATATTTTTAAGTAAATTGACAACTGTTGGAATCTGTTTTTCATCTCTTAAAATCATCTCATACCTAGGCAATATTGTTCAACTCCTATCTCATTATTGTTACGGTTTTTATTTCTTTTATTTTTTCTATTGGTATTTCTTGTCTTTCGCTATTATGTTTTATTACTATTTTGACCTGTTTTTCATTATGCACGTAAGCTTCCAATTTAACATTAACAATTACAGAGTCATCTACTAATTTAACGTTAACTTTTTTACCGAGCAACTCTTTAATATATGTGTAAGTTATTGACATAATTATGAAAAGAGAAAAAGAAAAGAAGGTTAGAAAAAGGATGGTATTTTTACTTTAATGTTTTTTCGATTTCTTCTGGTGTTATTTCTTTAGGTGTTTCTGGTGCTTTTGCTATTTCTGGTAGAAACTCTTTGACTGCTTCTGGACTGTAGGTGTAGAATTTGACTTTGACTTTTTGTCCTTCCGGAGTTGTTACAGTTCTTTCGACTTTAACAATGTATCCGTGGCGTACAATATAACCTAAAGAGAAAGCGAAGTCTTTGCCTATTTCTTTTGATATTTCACTTTTTGCTTCCTGAACTAAATTTCTAAGTTCAGTTCTAGTCTTTGCAATTCCACCCTTGTTATAAAGTTTCTTCATAAAAACAGCAGTTGCTCTACGTCTAAGTCCTACTGGAGCTTTCTTCTTTAATGTTTCGAGTCTTGCTTGTACCTCTTTTTCAATTATCTCTGATAAAGGTTTCAATCCTTCTGGTGTCGGTATCATTATCTTCTCGTATTCTGTTTTTGCCAAACATTTTACCTCCTCAAGTTTTGTATGTCTATAATAAGTAATGTATTGCTTTATAAAGTTTTCGTTTGTTATTCAAAGTTGAAATGTATAGTGTCATCTTCAAACTCTAATTTTATCTCTTCATCTATGTAATCTGTTAATGTTCTTTCAGCTCCAATATTCATTTTCAACGGTATCGTTATTTGACTAACAAGGCTATCTAACAGTTCAATGTATTTTTCAACATTAACATTATTCTTATCTTTGACAGCCTCATAAGGTTTTGCAGTATAACGTTTATCATTAACTAAAATTTTATGTATATAGTCTCCGGCTTTTTTATGTATGCCTAATTCACGATATTGACGTGCAACTTCATAGTCTTGACCTTCACCATTATCTTTTTTGAGCTTTCTTTTTATTATTAGTTCTTCAAGTTTAAAGTTTCTCATTCTAAGCTGTTTATGGCTCTCATTCAATATCTTACGTATTTCGTGTTTAGCATGTTCAAGTTCTATAGTATTATTGACATTTTTTAATGTTTCAGCTATTTGAATAAACACTTTCTTGAAAAACATGCACACATCCTTCTTTTTACCTACGAGACCTACAATGTCACATTTGTTTTCTTTTGTTACTCCGAGATAGTTCTTCTTTTTCCATAAAATACAAAGCTTATAGTTTTTCTGGACGTCCAGTTTAATCTTCAACTGACTATACACATCATCTATAAACTTTTGAATGTTCTCGGATTTATCAGTTTTAATGAACAAGCTATCAGTATCTCCGTATAGTACTTTTATGTTGTGTTTTTCAGCTATTTTCATCATTTGCCTAAAAGAGTATCTAGCACATGCTGTTATCGTTGAAGCTACTGCCGGTATAATGTTCTTGTAAATTCCGTAACTACTATTACAATGTAGTTTAAGAGTTTCTATAAAACTCGGGTCTGCATTATTATGTTTCATTTCTATTCTTAAATCTTTTAGGCATCCTATTGTCATACTGAATAACGATTTGTTTTTAGTGCAAATGTGAAATGAATGTTCAGGAGCAATATTTGTTTTGCATTCTTTATGTGGACATGCTAGTGTTTCTGGACCTATGTTGAATTTGTCTATAACGTTAGGATACATTGACGGAACATCTACCACGTAAACGTTGAAGTATGCGTTTGGTTCTGGCTCTAATGTTATTGCTCCTTCGTATGAGTTTTCTTTTTTGTTTGATTTTTTGATTGGTAATAATGTTTTTGGTGTTAAGTCGTTTTTGTTTGGTATCAGAGTGTTGAATAGTCTGTATATCCAGTTCATTTGATATTTTGCTATTATTTTTGTTAAGTTTATTCTGTAAATGTCTTGAAGTGAAATGTTTGTTATTCTTGAAAATAGAAATAGTAGTTTGAATATTTTGTAGTTGTCTTTCTGTGCTATTTTATACACTATTTCTGAATCTTTCAAGCATCTTTTCTTTAAAGCTATGTCAGTACATAAGTTTAAGTCTGGCATCGGTTCTTTTGTTTCGTTTAGTAGTACTCGTGCTATTTCTTCTAGTGTGTTGTTTTCTGCTTCTTCTAACTGTTTGAATGCCGGTCTAAATAGTGAATGTGTTAGTATTTTGTAAATGTCTAAGTGTATGCTGTTTTTCAAATTGCATATTACTTGTGTTTCTGTTTTTTCTATTTTTATCGGTGATTCTATTTGAAGTCTCTTAGCTCTGTTATGTAGATATTGAAGGTCAAAGTTGTCTGAGTTGAATCCTAAAACGAAGGGGTAGCTGTTGATTATGCTGAATGTTTTCTTTAACAGTTCTTTTTCATCTTTGAAGTATTCTATTTCTTTATCGTTTGCTGATTGCACAATTAAGTGAGAATCTTTAAGTATAAACACTTTTCTATAATCGTCTGAACAAAAAGAACACGCTACTATCGGTTGTTCAGCTTTCTCTACGTCTGGATATTTATTTTGATTTGTTCTCACTTCTATGTCTAATGCTACATATTTAACTTTAGGAACATACAAGTTGAAAACTGTTTTGTACAACTGAAACAGAGAACTTCTATCGTTAGGCTTTAACGTTAAACTGTGTAAACCATTAGGGTATTGATAACCGAATATTAATCTGTTATCGTATGTGAAACAGTATGGATATTTAATGTCGTCTTCATATGAGCTTCTAAGTTTTGTTCTTAATCCAGTTTTACTTCTTTTATCATATATTATGCTTGGATTTGAAACAGATATTTTATACAAATTCTCATATCTATCGTGAATAATGTTATACTTTGTTATTGGTTCTATTTTAAGTACGCCGAACGTTTGCAGTATAACTTCATCTTTTGTTAAAAGGTACGGATAATGTTCTTGAATGTTCAGCTCTTTTTCTATTTCTTTTTTAGTTTTTCTAATTAAAGTGTGTTTTGTATCATCGTATAACCAGAACGTTAAATCATTATCGTAACTGTAATTTATGAGAAAAAGCATAAACCTATTTCACCTCCGCTAACCTCTGACCTCCTCCCCGCCCTAAAGGGCGAGGGTTCCTGTTGTAAAAATCGGACTAGTCTGTGCCAGGTTATAAGAAAAGTTTTATTAGCTATTTTGAAGAACTTGTTAACTGTGCTTGTAGTCTGTTCTAGTCGTTTTCAAGTATAATATACTTACATATGAAACCATTGTTCAACCATTGAAAAACTCTTTCCGTGAAATTTTGCATTTTTTGTTAAGTTATAAACAATTTCTATTCAGTTATTTTCGAGTATAATATACTTACACATTCAAAGTCTGATGCAACCATGTAAAATTTTCGTCCGAGGGGTTTTTCAATTTTTGCTTAGTTATATTGAGGTTTGTTTCAGTTGTTATAGAGTTTTGTTGACTTACACATTCTGAGTTTGTTCTAGTTAAGCGTTTTTCTTCGTCTGTGGAAATTTTTCTGTTTGTTTAGTTATTGTTTGAAATTGCTCATTTCTTTTTCTCTTCGTCTATTCCTTTGTCTGAAGGATAAATTATGAAGCTTTCGCTCAGAGGAGCTTTAGACTGATGTCTCCATATTGTAACTTCTCTTCTATAATCTGTTAATGAATCTGATAATGTTCTGAATAGTGTTATGAATTTACAGTTGAAGCTTATTATTGTTTCAGCATTAAGTTTCTCTCTTTTCTTATTCGGGTCAGCAGGGTCTCTACTTGTATGAGCTATTCCAACTACTGGTATACTATATGTTTCAGCTATTCTCTGCATACATCCTAATAAGTTATGGAGCATGTATCCTCTTGAAGGATAATTCTCTCTTGTTGACGGTATTCTTTGTTTAAACAGTTCTAATAGACTATCATAAATTATACCACATGCTTTAGTTTCGCTTAACAGTTTACCTATAGGAGTACTTTCTATCGGCAGTTCTTCTGAAGTAACCTTCTTTTCACCTACATAAACGTCTAACGAGTCAGGTTTCAACCTTTTAACGTCTATTCTGCCACCTTCTTCAGTTATTTTGAAGTCTATTGGTGTTCCATGTAAACTGAAAAGTTTAAAAATGTCTCTTACAGTTACAACTATTAATGTATTGTCAAACTTGTTATTTTTCAAGTTACAGTATTTCCAGTTTAACCCGTCAAAGTATGCTTCAGCAACGTTGTATTTATAGTCAAATCTTTTCTCGAAATTCTCTTTCCATAAAGCAATAGTTAAAAGTGCACCTCCTTCCGTGTCCAGATATATGCATGGTGTTTGTGTTTGTTTTATGAAGCTGAATGCTTTTTGTATGTTTGTTAATGTTTTATAGCATCGTGTTGTTCCACAGTCTATTGTTATTATTTTAGATGGTACTCCATGACATAACAGTTCATCATAACTGTTTAAACCGCTTTTTAATGTTTTTATTCCAAGTTCTTCAAGTATGCTGTTCAAATTGTTTCAACCTCTATTTCGTTTTCATCTTTCTTTTTATAATATTCTTGGTAAATCCAACAGAAATAGTAATTTGGAAAACGGTACTGTTCAAAACAGCAAGTGTTTCTTTTAGGCACAAAAATGTACGGTTGTCTAGCGTTTACTCTTATCGGTTTAGCAAACTTTGAAAGTATTCTGCATCTGCCTATTCCGCCTACTTGTTTCGCATAATTGTCTATTATTATTAATGGGCATCTATGTTCTTTTTCTAGTACATGTATTTCTTTTTCTATTGAAGAACATATTTGACTGTAAACTTCAAAGCTTACATTTTTTATTTTCTGTAAAGTTTCATCATCTTCTTTCTCAATTATTATCGTTCTTGTCTCGTTATTTTTAACTTCCATACTATTATTGTTAATTGACTGATTGACTTCAACATTATTGTTCTTCTTTTCAGCATAAACAGATAATGCTACTTTCAAAACTAACTGTTCATAGTGAGGTCTCAGGTTTTCTTCTACCTGTTCAAGTTCTAGTCTAGGAACATCATCAGAATTGTTAATCAGAGATATTTTCTCAGCTATGTCTCCTGTTGCAATACACTCTTTAGGTTTTTCTCCGTTATTCAACATTAAACAGGTCGTATATCTATGACATTTGAAATCTTTATTCAGCAATACAGAAGGATGTATTTTGCATCTGTGTTTTTCTAGGTATTTTTGTTTTATTCTTTCTTTGAAAATATGATATTTACTGTCAAAGTTTAACTCTTTGTCTACTAACATGACATTATCTTCTACAAACACATATTCAGGAAACACTTCACTCATTAAGTCTGCTAACAGTTTAAGCCTCAAACTGTTCAACTGTATTTTTCCTTGACTTAATAGCTCTGAAATCTCTTGCTTACTGTATGAGAATTTTTTTCTGTTAAAACTTATTGACATCATGCTATCATTGGTCTGGAACACGTAAAGAACATTAGATTTTTTCACTTGAATCACAAAGAACATTGTAATGTCAAGTTATATTTATAAAATTTTTCAATAAAACTATGTCAAAACAAGAAAAGAAAAGAGAAAAATGTATGTTTTGTTTTAAACGTCAACGTGTAAAACCTAACCATTTAACGTCTCACCGTTACATATAATAAAAGATTTATGAAACAAAAAAATAGAGGAAAACTCTAAGTTTATGTAGTCATTTTTTGACAAACCTGTGTCACCTCAGAGAGTTGGGTGTTTAGTTGGTTTTGTTTAGATATTGTTTAGCTAGTTCTTCAGTCTTCCTCATGTTCTCTAGGTTTTCTTGGATCACATTGTTCCAGATTTTCCAATCTATTAGTTGCTCTAGTGTTTCTGAGAGTAGTTTCTGCATTAACTCTTTACCTAAAGCGTCTACTTCCCAGCAGTCTTGGCCGAACACTTTAATATACCATTTAGCTCTGGGGTCTGTGACTTTGGTTGGAGCTGGTGGTAAATTGTATTGGTCTACTTGCTGTTTCTTAAGCATGGCTCTAATATCTATTATTTGGAGGTTCCAGTAATTTTTGAGGATTGACGCAGCGAACCTGTTGAGATCTAATCCGCTGGGGTCGTGGTCTGTGACGAAAAGGACGTATGGTTGTATTCCATCTTTTATTGCTTGGCTTATCTCTGTTGCTTCTCTGTAAAGTCTAGACCACATTCCATAGCCTCTGGTGCAGACTAGTCTTGTGAAGTATTTCTGAGCTACAACCTCTAGCTGTGGTCCTAGTTCTCTTTTCTCTGAAATTATAAGCACATATTTACCCATTTCTCTCCAAGGATCTTTCCCTGTTGCATATTTAGCTGTTTCTAGAGCAGTTTTGATGGCTTCTTCAGGTGAAGCTCCAGCAGGTTTATAGTGGTAAACTGTGCTCTCCTCTTCGCTTATCATCTCCCAACCAATTAATCCTGCAACTCTAGCTTTCAACAGTATTTCAGTCAACTCTCTGGAGTGTTTCTCGTCGTTTCTGTAGTCTAGAGGTTGGTGGACTAGATGGTAGTGGACTTGTCTGATCGATAGAGGGATCTGGTCTTTGAGGTATGAGGTTTTGACGAATCTTATGACTTCTTCAGCTATAGATCTCCATTTAGAGTTGAGTTTCTCGAGGATTAAAGGTTTAGTGTTTCTGCTAACTGAGTCTTCAGCTCTGCCGTAAAGTTTCTGTAGCTCTTCTAGTTTATAGTCTTGGATTGTAAGAGATGTGAGTTCAG
>Ga0080004_1194445_pt1 | contig 17065 bp, 19 predicted proteins | sample WasSprMetagenome_FD_69207 | JGI IMG/M metagenome (GOLD analysis project Ga0080004, IMG submission 69207) | Sulfidic aquatic microbial communities from Washburn Spring, Yellowstone National Park, USA - WS (SPADES assembly) (version 2) | ecosystem: Environmental > Aquatic > Thermal springs > Hot... | reverse complement strand
CTCTTCTATCGCCTATTTCCTAGCGGCTACCATCGTTTACCGCTCTGAGGTAATTCACCTAGGTGCCAATCACATTAAGTACATATGCCAGACGAACCCTGCCTCATTATGGCTTTCGAGCGTCGTCCCGCAGGCAGTTCAGAGGAACAGCCATATTATCCCAACAATAAGCATAACGACCGCCGCCAGGCCAGGATGTCTACAGAATCTTCTAGAAATCGCAAGCGCTGGAGCGACTATTTCATGCTCTGGCGGAAATGTCACCGGACCTAGAGCCGCAACGCCTATTGGCACCAACTGTGTGAATCCGTTGGATGCTAAGCTACTTGGGGAAGTGATTGACAGCTGCTACAGAATGAACAAAGGGGACTTGAACGAGGTTGTGAAAAACATTTTGAAACTCTATATCAGCGACATCGAGCCTGCCCGTGCGGCAAAGGGGCTTCACTTCGAAGAGCTTTACAATGTGGAAACGCTGACACCTAACAAGACGAATTTGGACTTGTATAATGAGGCTCAGAGGATACTGGCTGACATTGGGTTAGAGATTTGAGATTATTCCAGCATAAGCACAAAAATGTCCACTTAAAATTTCCCGCAAAAGATAGGTACGAAGGAGTGGTAGAGATTTAAAAAAACATTGCAAGCTCGCGAGAAGATTACCTATCGAGCAATTTAGATTTTAGGGCTAGGGACACGCTCCTCGGAGGCAAGCCTATGGTCAACTTTATCGAGTCGGATATTCGATCGTTCTAGACAGATTTTTTTAATGTTCCCCTTGAATTTTTATTTAAATATAAAAGAGCCATGATTTAGATATTTCTCCTGTCATAGGAACGATGACCATGGGGATCCTGATGCAGTTCGTTGGAACCGCCGAAAGGATGGTGCTAAAAGACATGAAGGTAACTTTTCCCAAAAGCTCCGGGGGATATTTAACTGTAAAGGCGGTCGACGCACAAAGCGGTGAGGCATTAGGCGGGGCAACGATCGTTGTCAAATACCCGGGCGGATTGAAAGCGCACACGCTAGGGGAGAGTTCAGACCAATATACGTTCAGGATCCCCGTAAGCGACACCGTGGTAATTGTAACAGTAAGAGTGACGAAGAATAACTACATCCCATGGGAGGGCGAAGTTGCCGTTTCAAAATAGTCTCGCCTTCGAGGAATCGCGCGGCACAGAGGCCTTACCAGTTGTGCTACTGATATCCTGCGTTCTCGCCGCCTCCACCTTGGCAATGGGATTGAACAATCTCGACAGGATAAAATCAATCCGGGAACGGCAGCGTTGCGCCGCCAGTTTTAATAATTTCATAGAGCATGCAAAGCTAGTAAGCTTGGGCAGCGAGGGCAGCACGCGAACGATAACCTTAGACCTGCCAAACGGGAAAATCTCATTTCAGGGAAGAATAGCTAAGCTGATCGTAAATGAAGAAGTGATAAAGAGCGAAATTTTACCTTTTCCCGTCCACTTAGATACCCAGAGTATAGAAAGCGGGAGCTACATCATTGAGCTAGCTAGAGTTAAAGACAAATTTGAACTCCTTCTAAAGAAGGCGGTCGAAATTGAATGATCGCGGGTTTGCAGGTTTCCTTCTCCCGAAGGTCGGGCTTCTCATGGCCTCAATTTTTTTAATAGGAGCAGCGATGTCCATGATTTCAATTTTTGAAGGACAATCCGAACGGGCAGAGCTCGTTAACATCTCTAAAGGGGTTGAGAGGGTGTTGCGCCTAGCCGATCACGTGCAGCATGACTTTGTGCTCGAACAAAAACTTCCTTTAGCAAGGGGGACATTTGATTTAAAAATTAAGGGATATGTTGCTGAAGGTATGCAGATAGTCCAGATCACGGCTGAAGGGGAAGAAGAAATCAGTCGTACGGTGATTTTAGCGAAAAAAATTAACGGAGGGTATTTTCTCATCGAGCGCCCTAACCCGACTCAAATTCGCCTGTACAAAATCGGAGAAACTTATCTGGAGTTGGTCTAGTGCAGCTCTCAAGCCAGGACATTTTTTCAGCACTGATAATTTTCTGCCTATTCGCATCGTTCTCCATATTTTTGATCGATTTTTATCAAACGAATGAAGCGCAAGCCAAAATCCTCGATGATTCGGCGCAAGCTCTTAGATTTTCCAACCTAATCGCAGGGACAATTAACTCAGAAAACATGGCAGAGATTGAAAACCTCGTAAATGTGCTTGCTGGCCAAAACATTTTCCTAATGGTTGAACTTCGGGCGATTGATGGGCAAACCCTATGGGCATTTCCTCAGAACTATCTTCTTAGTCGCGATGGGCTCACGCAAATTTCACTCTTGGTGCCCTTCCGTGAAAAGGCAGAAGTTTCCGAACAAAAGCTCGCTGAACTCGTCGTCTATTGGCGAGGTAAATGAGCAAGGGGTCAAGCTCAATAGCAGATATGCTTGTGTTCGCGCTTCTAGCTATGCTCGCATGCTCGTTCTTAACCCAAGCTGGAACACGAGATGACCTCCTTGAGTCCGTCTACGCGTCAAGCTTCGCCAAGAACATTTTGATCGCCATTCAAAATACAACTTCGAAGAATTTTGGAGGATTCGAATACTCACTTTTGAGCGAGGATCTCGCACCCATGCTAGAAAAATCAGCTCTGAGAAATCTTAGACACAAAACTCTTGCACAACTTTTGATTGAGGACGCGATATGCAACATGCATCTTAGGATCGAGAAGGACGAAGTAAAATTCGGCATCGAACAGGAAATGGACACGCGCCTCAAGATTTTTCTCAAAAAAATTTTGGATAACTTAATTTCGCCGAGATTTGGTTATCGCCTGAGGGCGTTGGCTGGTCAACTCAATGGCGTATCGGTCGGCGTTCACTTTGACTTCGAAATCGAAAACCTTGGAGAAGATCAACACAGAAAATTGTGCTCGGAAAGCGTGACTATGTGCCTCCCGCTACCCATTAATTTAGCAAGCGAAGCTTCCGATGCAGGGTCCCCAAAAATTTTGATTGCGTTTAAATTGAATCTGGAGCTATGGTCGCGATGAAGGACAAGAACGGTTTTATCCCTTTAAGCACGGCTGCCATTTTGCTCGTCTTGCTGGCCATCTCCATGGTCACGCACTTTGAAACCTTAAAGAGCCAGACAATCTCTGAGGCGTACGAGGACGTTAAAATTATCGCGCTTTTAACAACCGCAGAAAGCATACGAAACGACCTTCAATCCCTCGCCCGTCTCGCGATTTATGAGTCCCTTTGGTCGGTTGGAAAGAGAGCATCAGAATATCCTACTGACAGATCAAGAGAAAATGCTATAGAAAACCTTGCATCTGAGAAATTCTCCAGTTTTCTCTATAGCATGCCTCTAGCTTATCCAACTAACGTAACCATCTCTTGCTCGGGTAAACCCGCATTCAAACTGCTAGAGACGGAAAATGGGTTCGCGATCGCGTGGATTAAATTGCCAGAAGATATGCAGGTTACAATAACCTCGACAGATGGCGACGCGGTTCTCTTGCCCAAGTATGAAAATCTGGAGATTTTTGTGGACAGCCGATATTTTTTGCTCCAAGACCGGATGAGAGCATTCACGGAGAAGCTCGAAGATGTGCGGCTTGGTTGGGCGTGGCTCGAATACGCGAATGCGTATTCTCAAATCCTAGCAGGAAAAAGTTTGAGGTTAAACCCTCGCATAAGCGGCACCCTTTTTGAACTTGCATGGGCCAATCACGAACTATCGATTTTTGGCTCCGCAGATTACATTGAAACCTCAAGAAAATTGACTGAGTTTGGACGAGCACAATTCAATCCCGCCGAATCCTCTCTTTCCTGGCTTACAATGCCTTCAATAGACGAGGCCCTAGCCATAGAAAGGCTGATCGGGGAATGCGCCTTCTTGTTGAATGAGACTAAAGCAAATTTAGAGAGGGCGCGAAACTGCATGACCCTTGCCTCTGTCGCGATTGAAAATTTTTGCGACGAGAACACACTATCAGATTACCTCGCGGAGAAAATTGATAAAGCAATAGATTATTTAACAAAGGCATATAGCAATGCCAAAGAGGCGGGAGTGAAGCTCACTTCTTTTCCTAACAACCTAAATAAAAAGAAGTCCATTCTCTCGCCAGTTTACGAACGCCTGGCCGGTGCTAGAAGTTCGATTCGGATGTTAAACCACCCTGAGATTTTCGAAAATGTAATCCTCGAAATCAAAGGATCGCTGGCAAAAAAAGTTGTCGCGCTAAAAAGTGAGAATATTGATTACGAATCGAATGAAGACGCGTTAAAAGAGATTGATGAAAAAATCGGCAATTTGTTCTCCCCGGCCGAAAATGAACTTTTGCAATGTGTGGAAGTGCTTGGAGGCCTCATGGGCGATTTAAAGAAAATTCAAAAAGTTGTAGGGGGGACGGAGAAAAACATGCCGAGCGACTTAGATCTTAACTTTTTGACATGCGCCTTAGATTCTCAGCGCCCTAAATTTGAGATTTTAGATCGTGAGCAGTTTTATGAAATTTTCCCCCCACAGCCAGTTAAGCCGCACCCGGGAATATCGGTCCTTCATGAACTAAAGGTTGGGAATGTTAAATACAGGAGGGAGGACCCGATAGGAATTTTAATCCCGAATAGCCCCCTCCCAACCCCAATTCCGCTTGATGCTATAGGGGTGACGCTTTGGTGGGCGCAGTGGGAAGTTGAGCTCAGCCTTAAGGAAAACTTCATCGAGCAGATAATGGATTTTCAGAACCCGACCTTACTCAGACCGATTTACGGCTCACTTCAGATAGCGCACGAGCCTCTTGCCTACCGCTGGTCGGAGGATAGAGAAATTTTTAAATTCAGGCTCGTTATCTTAAGCCCTGTTGAATTCAATGTTGCGCAAATTGAGAATTAGTCTGCAGCGGCCCGCGGATGCGCCCTTTTTTGTCGATAATTCGCCTGTTGAGCTTCTCGACCTCGCCCTTCAAAAACTGAAGTTCTATGGAGATGAGGTCCATCTTGGAGAACAACGCCTGTTGGACGCAGTGTAGCTCCTCCTTAAAAATCTGGCTTAGCTCGGATGATAACTTGGTTGCCCTTGACTCCAGATTTGACTCATAAAACTCTGCTGAAATCCTGTCAATCAAAAGTTGAACCTGCTCTCCGGGCAGGCCAACGCCCGCAAAAACGTCGTAAATATCGTCCTTTGAGAATCCCATCCGCAGCATGGATCTTATGATGTCTGAGATCGCTGGAGCTTCCTTGGATTTAAACACTCCCCGTAAAACGGTTGGTCTTAGGCCTTATAAAAATCAAAAACTACTCCATTCTTAATATTCCGCCAAAAATAAGCAGGATTCCTATCACAACTAGAGCAACTGGCCAAAACTTAAATACCTCCGTAAGGAATTGCCAAATCCCCCATTGAAAGCCGAAAAATGTGCGCATTAACTGAGTTACTCCGATGACGACGAGCAAGAGGCCTATCACCAAAAGGAGAACCTCGGTCCCTCCAGCTTTAGATCTTTTGACCTTTTCGACTTTTTCACCGACCGGTCTTTCAGGTATTATTATCGCGGCGATGATGTAAGCCAGCACCCCAGAACCCCCTGCGAAGACAAAGAGCAACCACACTAGCCTTACTATAGTTGGATCGACTCCGAAGTATTCCCCTAGGCCTCCGCAAACCCCCGCGATGACCCTATTCTCCTTCGACCTGTAAAGCTTTTTCACCTTTTCCGACATGCTTGTCGCTGGTTTTTTAGTCTCCCCTACTATAAATATTGTTTCACCCAACACCAGCTTTTGGAGCATCTTCTGAATCATTGCCCGGATTTTATTGCTGCCTAAATTTGAAGCTCGTTTAGCATGCTATGAAAAAATTTAGCTCACGCCATTTTTCGTTCCATCAGTTTAACTTATGAGGGCCACCAACAAGTTTAAGGCTTCGAAGCTAAGAAATCAGGGCGTTAATTATGATCGCAGAAATACTCGCAATTTTGTCCGCAGCGTTCACAGCTATGAACACGATCTCCATACGGAAGGGTCTCAGAAATTCCAACCCGATCTCAGGGCTTTTCGTTAGCACAATCGTAATGACAGCATGTCTTTGGGTTTTAGCCTCAGCTAACTTGCTCGTTACGCGTTTCAGCCTGTTTGGGATTCTAGCCTTTGTAATGGATGGAATACTAGGCACCGCCCTTGCAAGATCGCTTATGTTTGTCGCTGTTGAAAAAGTTGGAGCTAGTGTAACGACTTCGGTCCTCGCATCGAGATCCTTATTCGGAGCCATATTCGCAATAATCTTACTGCACGAGGAACTCACGGCGCTTTTGCTGCTTGGAACCATTTTGGTGGTCACCGGAATAGTGGTCTTATCTGAGGGGGACCATAAGCAGGATTGGAAGAGACGGGATCTCATTTTTCCCCTTGGAACGTCGCTTCTATTCGGACTGCAAAACGTTGTGGTAAAAATCGGTTTAAATGAGATGAATTCCCCTATTACTGGAAGCACAATTAGCGCGACCACGGCCCTCTTGGTCATCACGGCTTACTTGACCTTTGCAGGAAAGAAAAAAATTTAATGCTCAACAAGGCGAGCAACAAATTTTTTAGTCTAGCGGGAATCTTTATAGTCCTCGTTTTGTTGAGCCTCTACGGCGCAATAGGGATTGGCAAAGTAGTGGTGGTCATGCCGCTTGTCAGCACGGCTCCGCTTTTCACAATCTTCTTCTCCTACTTCTTGCTGCGGGATATCGAAAAGATAACTCTGAGGATCGTTATTGGGGCCATACTGACCGTACTTGGCGCGACCCTCGTAGCGCTCTAGACGATTAACCCTATCCCTTATCAATTTGAAAAACAATCTCCGGAGATGAAACTTGCCCCGCTTGACTTGGCGATATATAGAATGAACTCGTCATTTGAAGCATGCCCGACGGATTAAGGTAAAAACGGATAACTTTTAAGTCGAGCGGCGAAAAATTGTGTGACATGTCGCTTGAAATTTTCGATGAGGCGGTTAAATCGCTCAAGATGGGCCAAAAGATAGCGATATGCACGGTTGTAGAGAAAGTCGGTTCAGGACCTAGGCCTGAGGGCGCAAAGATATTGATCAAGGAAAACGGCGAGACCTTTGGGACTATAGGCGGAGGCGAGTTTGAGAGGAAGCTGAAGGAGGAAGCAATAAAAGCCATAAAGGAGGGCAAGCCCAGAAGTGTGAAGTTTTCCCTTTATGAGGGTGGGAAGGAGGGAGAAATAAGCACTGGCCTATGGTGCGGGGGGAGAATGACCGTGTTCATAGATGTAATCGAACCAAGACCTAGAATGATAATTGTCGGCTCAGGGCACATAGCGCTGCCGACCTACAGGATTGCTGAGATTTTGGGATTTGACATAACGGTTGTGGATGATAACTTCAACACTGCGACAAATGAGCGTTTCCCAAACGCCAAGCTAATATGTCGAGAAGATTTCGAGAGCGCGTTAAAAGAAGTTGAGGTGGATGAAAAATCTTTTGTCCTGATCCTCCACGGCGAGCCCAAGCATGACCTAGCCGCGCTGAGGAGATTTGTCAATGAAAAAGTCGCTTATCTGGGTCTACTCGGAAGCCTGGGTAAAATAACAAAACTCAAGGACATCCTCAAAAAAGATGGCGTTACCGCGGATAAGATAGAAAAGGTACACGCGCCGATCGGGATTGACATAGGCGCGACGACACCTGAGGAAATAGCCGTAAGCATACTTGCGGAAGTGATAAAGGAAAAGCCAAGGACATGACATCACGTCTCCGCATACAACTTTTACGCTTGCTGAAGAAGCGTCCAAAAAATTCCTACACAAAAGAAAGGAAAAACCAGTAGACGATCGCGTTTAGTAAAGTAAGTGGCGCGCCTACTTTGACGAATTCGGTAAAACTCAAAGTTTTCCCAGACCTCTCAGCATTTTGTATTATGATGACGTTGCTGGCTGCCCCCAAAATGGAGAGATTGCCGGCGATCGTGCTCCCGGCGGCAAGCGTCACCAGCTCCTTACTCAAGGCCCCCGCCTGTCTCAGCATTGGTAAGTAAAGCGCGACGAGGGGAACATTTGAAATCAGCTGGCTGAGAAGGATGCTTATCGCAATTATGGTCGAAATGGAAAGAATGTTTAAATTCATCTTTGCGATCGCCAACTGGAAAAACCCGGTATCCCAGACGCTCTCCATAAGTACGAACATCGACGCAAAAAATATCAGGGTGTGCCAGTCGATGCGCCTGATTATCTCCAACCTTCTAGAGCTGAAAATGATTATCGGAGACGCAGAAACTAATGCAATATAAGTGAGCCTAAAGTCAATTTGGGGCGCCAAGGAAACGACGATTACCTTTGCTACCACTAGCGAGATCAACAGGATAAGAGAAGCCTTAGAGATCATCGCAAGTCTGTGATCCTTTATAGGCTCCTGCGAATGCGACAACGGCATAGAATGAAACTCGCCTCTAAAAAAGCACTTCAACACTAAATAAGCGATGAGCAGGTTTATGACTGTGGGCAACATGAGGTGCCGAAAAAAAATTACAAAAGGCTCCGAAACCCCGCCGCTGACTGCTATGAGCAAATTCTGCGGGTTCCCAATGGGGCTCACAACGCTTCCTATCGTTACAGCGAAAGCAAGGGTAAGCAGCATTAACTTTGAAGAGATTTTATGTTTCTTCGCAAGGAGCAGGACCACTGGTGTGCCTATTATTGCGATTGTGTCATTCATAAGGAATGCCGATGCGAATCCCATTGTAAAAAGGATCCACAAAATAAGGGAATCCACCGACCTAGCACGCCTGAACAATTTGTACGAGAGATGCGAGAGATATCCGCTCTCCTCAAGCGCCCTGCCAACCACAAACATCCCGAAAAGGAAAAGCATTACATCCGGGTTTATTGAATTCAAGGCATCGGCGGGGGAGATCTGTCCGGTTACAAGGACAGCTATTGCTCCCAGCAGCATTATCTGCCATATCTGAAGCCTCAAACTCCCGATCTGCCTTACCGCGATAAGCACTAAAACTGCAAACAGGACAATTATAGCGATCGCTACCATGCCCCGCACCTACGCTCGTGAATCCAAAACTTAAATCAGACCGGTAAATATCCTTTTCCTTTTTTCCCTAGCTATTTCGCTGGGCGCACCCATTTAAGGCCCTTTAGCTTATGCACCGCATTCTGAGATGAGAGTTTTATGGAGGCAAATTTAAATTTCGCGGACGACGAAGTTAGGGGGGTGAAAGATGTCAATCCCGCCTGAATTCGCATGGATCGTCCCTGTAGTGGTGCCGTTCATTATAGGGTTGCTCGTGGGCGCGGTTATCAAAAGGACTCTGAAGCTGGTCCTGATCATAGCTGCGCTTTTGATAGTCCTGATCGCGACGGGATTTGTTAGCCTGACATATCAGGATATTTTCCAGAAGGCCATGCAGTTTTTACCTAAGCTATACGAAAGCGGAAAGGGATGGCTGGATGTGCTGCCGTATTCATCCGTTACATTCCTGATTGGCTTGGCGCTTGGCCTATGGAAGGGGTGAAGAGAAAAATTCGTGGGGGGAAAAATTGCTCACCAAGGTTGATCGATCAGCTATGGTTCAGCCCAACTTTCCCCCAGCCCTTTCCAAAATATACCTCTTCATTCTTTCGAAGTCATCCGAAGTGTCCATATCCATTATCGACCACTCCCCTGCCTCCAACAGGAAAATATCTTTAGCATGCCTATGCATCACATCCCTTATCGTGCATTCTTCAGGGAGGAGGAGTATTTCATCAAAAAGGCTTCTGTCGAACAGCACGGGGTGACCCTTCTTTCCCTTATAAATTGGGCTCACGATCTTGGCTTTAGTGGAGATCCAAACGTCCACCATTTTTACTAAGAAATCCCTCTCCACACAAGGCTGGTCGCCAAGGACCAGAAAAGCGGCTTCGCAGGGCTTAGCCTCCTGAAGGCCCCTCTTGAAGGAGGAGGTCATCCCCATTTCATAATCAGGGTTCACCACGTGCTTTACCCCTAACCTCCCGATAAAATCGACCAACTTTTCAGGGGCATGGCCCAAAACTACGATTATCTCATCAGCAACGCCCCTGAAGGGGTCTATCACGAGTTCGATCACTTTCTTACCGCCTATTTCCTGAAGGAGCTTGCTTTCACCCATCCTCTCCGACTTTCCAGCTGCTAGAATAACCGCCCCTATCAAATTCTCCCAGCCTTAATCCATGTTTTAAATGATGGACGAGAGGTTATTAACGGTTGGGTTCGGACGCGTTAAAAAACTTGAAAGAAACTGATTTCAGCCAGAGATCTCCGCGACAACAGTGGTGAAAAATGGCCCCCTCACATCAATGCGCTTTTTTTGGTCAGTTATGTAGCGGTGAACCGCATCGTCTATTTTAAGGTTTATATCGCTCAACAGCTTTATGTTAGGCACCCTTACTTTAACCCTTCGTTTATTTTCCTTGACCGCACGCTCTATCTCGTGAGCCGCCAAGGCGGCGAACGCGTCAATATACCTGATCCCAGTGGATTTGCCCGAGGCCTTAACTTTCTGTAGAAATTCGTCCCGCTCCCAACCCTTAGGGGGAACACCTATTATGTTTCCATCGTAAACATAAACCATATTGAAGCCGGCGGGACCCACAAGCTTGGTCCCACTCTCAGGCTCAACCAAGCTAACTTTGACATGCTTCCCGAGCAGCTCGCCCCTAAACGCCTCAAAATCGCAGGGGCTTGGCTCGTCAGCTCGCCTCTCCGCAACTCTGACTATGGCTGAGGCGATCTCTTTTCCCACCTCAGTCCGCGGGGCCCTTTCAAACTTTATGGCCTTAGAAATCTCCAGATCAGTAAATGTCGGTGGCTTGTAAAAGTATGGATAAATGACCTCCCTGATGTCCTCTTCGCCCATCTTGATCATAAGAATGCGCTCAATCCCCAATCCCAAATTGAAAACAGGGTTAGCTATATCGTATTTTGCCAGTGAAACCGGGCTGTAAAATCCTGCGTCCCCGACCTCTAAATACTTCCCGGTCTTGGGGTGCCTCAGAAATATTTCAAACTCGGTTTGCGGGGCATAGTACTTGGAGGTAGCAGTTTTAATTTCCATTTTGAAATCATCGAAGCCAAGTCGCCTGAGTATTTCGCCGGCGATTCTTTTGCCATCCTCCAAGCTTATCTCCTCTGCCATTATTGCTATGGAAGCAGTCCACGAATCATAAAGGTGGGTGGGATCAAGCCTCTGCTCCCTCCTAAATTTTGGTCCTATCGAGAAAAGCTGAAGGGGCAAGGGTTGACGCCTCTGCATCTCAGCCAAAACAGAAAACCATCCTGCGGTGGTGTGGGATCGGAGTGTCAGGTCCAGTGGAATTGGCCTAAGATCGCGCAACTCCGAGAAGATGGAAATGATGGAAGACGCCTGTGCCTCGTCCACGCCAAGCTCCTTAACCATAGTTTCCAAAAGGTCATCAGAGCTAATTTCCGCACGTTTGTAACGCCTGAAAATGCTCTGGAGCTCTTTGACCTTAGCAAAATTTGGCACGACCCTTCTTATCTGTTCTATCCTCTTTGCGTCAATCCCTATATCCGGGCGGTCCAAGCCAGCCAGAAAGAAAACCCTGTCAAGTATGACGGGTGCCTCCGGACCGAACTGCTTGAATACCTCAGACTTTTCAATTATGGTTGGAACCACCACCTCAGTAAAGCCAAGCCCTAACAAAATTTCCCTAACCTTAATGATTAGGCCGAAGAGCGGGTGCTCAGCCCTTTTATCAGCTAATTCGAAAAATTTTCCCTCCCTCTTGATAAGCTCGCCTGATTTTAGCCAAGCGCCTTCAAAGTCCCTTTCCGCTTCCTCTTTGAGCCTTCTGATGTCAAATTTACCCATTTATTTTCCCTAACTTTTACTTGTGCGATTTAGATTAATACCCTCCGGAAACGCGAAAAAACAAAAATTATGCCAAGGGTTTTGACAATACGGATTTTTTACCATGGCGAGAAAAAGTTTATGGATAAGATGCTAAAGAAAACGGCGCTCATCCTTGTAGCAGTGATCATCTCATTCTTGCTGATTGCGGCAAGCTTCAGGAGTCAGGAGAAAATCGCAGTCTTCGCCGGCTCCGCATGCAAGCCGGCACTCGAGGAAGCCGCGATCGCATTTGAGGAGAAAACACAAATAAAGGTGGAGCTGATCTTTGGGGGGAGCGGGACGGTTCTCTCTCAGATGAAAATCTCAAAAAGCGGCGATGTCTATATCCCGGGATCGCCGGATTACATGGCTAAGGCATTCAAGGAGGACGTGGTTGAGGACGCGGGAAAAATAATCGCATATCTAGTCCCCGCGATCATAGTGCAAAAGGGCAACCCTAAAAATATAAAAACGCTGGGAGATTTGGCAAAACCTGGGGTCAGGGTTGGTATAGCAGATCCAAACTCAGTCTGCGTCGGGCAATATGCTGTCGAGATACTCAAACACAATCTGCTGTACGAAGATATAGCCAAAAACATTGTTGCATATGCGGAAAGCTGCTCCAAGACGGCCTCAATTATAGCAATGGGAAACGTGGACGCGGTCATAGGCTGGGATGTATTCCACTCATGGAACCCTGACAAAACAGAGATAATCTACATCGAGCCCTATGGGAAAATACCTAAGCTAGCATACATCCCCGCCTCCGTCTCGAAATACGCTAAAAATAGAGATGCCGCCAAAAGTTTCATAAATTTTCTGATCTCGGGGGAGGGACAAAAATACTTTAAAAAGTGGGGATACGTAACCTCAGAGGAGGAAGCAAAAAAATTTGCGCCTGACGCCGTGGTTCCAACCGTATTCGAACTTTTGGAGGAAATCTAACAAAAGTCGAGGGGAAAAATGCCTGATGAGAGCAAAATATTTAACTTTTTGGCTATGAGTGCGTTAATTTTCCTCTTCATCTTTTTCATCTCCCTAATAGCTTCGATCTTCATTTACGTCACCCCCAGTGAGCTCGTCTCATCATTCTTTTCGGAAGAAATCGCTTTTTCCATAAAACTCAGCATGGCGACGGCTACGATCGCGACCCTCGCATGCGCAATCGTCTCTATTCCTGCGGCCTACGCTTTGTCAAGGTTCAACTTTCCGGGTAAAAAGGCGATAGATGTGGTGCTATACTTGCCCATAGGGATGCCTCCCGTCGCGCTCGGGGCGGCCCTGCTCATGTTTTTCGGGACACCCGTTGGGAAAACAGTTGAACTCCTAACCACAAGATTCGTATTCGAGGTGCCGGGGATAATCCTAGCGCAGTTCACCATCATAGGTGGCCTCGCGACCAAGATTTTAAAGTCCACATTCGATGGCATAGATCCTGAATACGAATTTGTTGCTAGGACGCTCGGCTGCAATAGCTTTCAAGCTTTCTACAAAATCGCATTACCTCTAAGCAAAAATGGTGTAATCACAGCGCTCACCATAACATGGGTCAGGGCTTTGGGCGAATTTGGGGCGACCATAATGCTGGCTGGAGCAACTAGGATGAAGACCGAAACTTTGCCTGTGGCTATCTTTCTAAGCCTGCAGACGGCGGACGTCGTTAAGATGTCAGCGGTCATTCTAATCATGGTTGGGGCATGCCTGCTCGCTCTCCTGATCATTCAAAAACTCGGGAGGGGGTGGCCAGAGATTTGATAAAAATAGAAAATCTCGCTATGAGGCTAGGGGAGTTCTCCCTAAAAGAAGTGAACCTGCAAATTGAAAAAGGTGAATTTTTGACTATCTTGGGGCCCATCGGGAGCGGGAAAACAACCCTTTTAAAATGCATCGCAGGGATCTATCGTCCAGAAAGAGGAAGAATAGAGATAGATGGTCAAGATGTAACGAAACTTCCCCCTGAGAAAAGAGGGGTGGGCTACGTCCCCCAAGACTACAAGCTCTTCCCCCACCTAAATGTCAGAGAGAACATCGCCTTCGGGTTAAGGTTAAGAAAAATGAAGGATGTGGATGGCGAGGTGGAGACGATAAGCAGTTTAGTGGGATTAACCCCTATTTTGACGCAGTGTGTGAAATGCTTGAGCGAAGGGCAGAAGCAACTTGTCGCGCTCGCGAGGGCACTGGCGATCAAACCGAAACTTTTGCTCTTGGACGAACCATTTGCAAGGCTTGACCTGGCCACGAAAACGAGACTTCAAAAAGAGATGGAAAAGATCCACGAGCAGACGAAGACGACAGCGATACACGTCACTCACGACTTTGAGGGGTCCCTAAAGTTAGGAAACAGAATCGTGATAATGGAAAATGGTAGGCTCCTGAACGAACCAAAAGCGATAGAGAGATATCTCGAGGAAAAACTAGGCCACATCCCAATAACTAGCGATTGACTTCAAGGCGACCGGTCACTCAATCCCGAGCTCCCTGAGCTTCGCCTGCGTGGGATTGCCTGTCCTCACGTCCCAGCCCCTTAGCTCGTAGTATTCGTCGAGCATCCTTTCGAATTTTTCCCTCTCCAGCCTCTCCCCCTTCGCGGGGCCCGATTTTATGGGCTCAAAGAATCTCGCTGGCGGCATGTCGTCTTTTCTACCCAGCCCTTCTCTGGCGTTAAAGGCTCTCTCCAAATTCTGTATTCTCTCCCCAATTTTCATGAGCTCGGCCGCTGTTGTCTCCCTCCCGGTCGCAGCGGTGTATAACTTTGCCAGCTCCTCGGGCCCGATGAAGTATATGTTTTTCCACTGAGTCATGTAGTAGCATATATTCATGCAGTCGACGACTCCCTTAAAGTTCTCAAAATAAACCACAAGTTTCGCTTTTCCCTCGTAGGCCCTTCTATCCCCTGCCGTGGGAACCCCGAAAAATCTTTCGCCCTCTTCAGGGGTTATTCCCGCATTCTCGCAAGTTGGCGACCCCCTAAGATGGTCGCACCCTCTGGTGGAAACTATACACCCAAGAGCCCAAGCCTTTGCCGTCCAAATTGACTCATAAAGCTCATGACCCTTTATGTTAATGGAAAACCTGTCTGATCCTCTGCCAACGATCTTTGAAGCCCTCTTGCTACCCTCGGCCAACAGGTCACCAACGCCCTCTCTGAATGCTATCTTCCTTATTAGTTCGAGGACTGCATGATAATTCCCCCACTCAAGCTCAAGTCCGTCCGTGTCTTCCTTGGTAAAGATGCCCTTCTCGTAGCATTCAAATGCCCAAGCGATCACCCCGCTTGTGCTATCGACGTCCAACCCATACTGGCTGCAGAGCACGTGTGCCTTGATTATAGCTGGCAAGTAGTCCACATCAAGCTTTGGGCCAAAGTCCTTGTGGGAATCTGCCTTAAATCCTTCTCCACGAGTCCCAGCGAACTCTCCCTGCGCTACGTTTAGATAAAAACTGCAGGGCAATGGGCATCCAAAACATCCCATTTTTCTCAGCGCGTAATTTTTCAATATCTCTTCGGCGCACACTTTCTTGACCTTTTCCGGGTCCCAATACGCATCCTGGAAGTTGCGGACCGTATTGCCACCTGTGTTGTTGTTCCTCTCGAGGATCAGAAGGGTGCCGCACCTAACATCGTCGGGTGTTTTCTCATTCGCCACTCTTATCATATTTGAGCGAAGCTCACTCACTAGTTCAAAAAACTCGTCGGGGTGGGCAACGGTGATCTCCCTATCCCCCCTGACCGCCACAGCCTTGAGGTTTTTAGAGCCCATCACCGCCCCCAAACCGCATCTCCCCGCGGCGCGCTCGCCATTCGTTATTATACATGCTGCCCTGACCAAATTTTCCCCCGCCTGGCCTATGCTCGCCACCTGAATATCATGATCCTCGAGTTCATCGCGGATCAGATCGTCCGTCTCCCAAGTGGTTTTTCCCCAGATGTCGCTTGCGTCCCTTATTTCGACCTTGCCGTTATCTATCCACAGGTAGACGGGCTTTAGCGACCTGCCATGTATGACCACATGATCATATCCCGCATATTTTAGCTCGGGGGCAAAATGGCCGCCCATGTTCGAAGATCCTACGCCACCTGTTAAAACATTCTTTGAATCTATTGTACACCTGCATGCACCTGGGGCGAGGGTGCCAACCAAAACCCCGGTACCAAAAATGAGTCTGTTTGCGGGATCGAATGGCCATATCCCTGGGCCGACCTCATTGTATAGGATCCACTGGTTTATTCCTCGCCCCCCCAGAAATTTGCCCGCATACTTCATCGTTGGCTCAGTGCTGATCCTCCCATTTGAAAGATTTACGCGAAGTATTTTGCCGGCATAAGCATGAACTTCGTGCATTAGCCCACCGCCTCAAGCGCGCCAACTGGACAGAGTTTAACGCATAACGGCATTGGCTCGCCACCGCAAAGATCGCATGCAGGACGCTCCCCCTCTCGCTTTTCGTAAATCACTATCTCAAATCTCCCTTCCCTCTCAAATCTCCTTACGCTCAAGCTAGAGCTTTTTCTACCGAAGGTTCTCCTGTGGTGAAATGCACAAGCAACCTCGCACGTCCTGCATCCAACGCATTTTTCTGAAAATGAAGCTATCCTCATCTGCTTAAAGTCAAGTTTTTAGTTTAAAAGCTTTATCAAAAAATGCAGTCCCCAAAATGAGGGCAAAATAGCTTAAGGACTATAGCCATAAGGGGGCCTTGCGCCCAAAGTCACATAAACGCTTAAAATTTTTCCTTCCCTGACGACCTCAAGCTTCACCTGGTCACCTGGGGATTTATTTTCCTCAAGATACCAGAGCATGTCCTCCAAACCTCTGATGGCTATCTCGTCAACCTTTACGATAACATCGCCACCAATTTTTACCGGCGTGCCCTCTATGCTCGCAAGTCTATTCCCTCCCCTCAAACCGGCTTTTTGCGCGGGGCCGCCATCGACAACATCCGTTATCAGAAAGCCCTTAGTGATCTCCAGTTTCATCACCTTGGCTAACTCATAATCAACGTCACTTCCCCTAACTCCTAGCCAGGGATGATCGTATTTCCTGTTCTCGATTAGCCCCTGGGCAACCCTCCTAACGATGTTTGATGGTATTGCGAGGCCTATCCCCGAAAACTCGCCGGTTGAGCTCTGAATAGCGGTCGTGATCCCAACCACCTCGCCCCTGAGGTTAAGCAGCGGGCCCCCG
>Ga0080004_1143992_pt1 | contig 17066 bp, 14 predicted proteins | sample WasSprMetagenome_FD_69207 | JGI IMG/M metagenome (GOLD analysis project Ga0080004, IMG submission 69207) | Sulfidic aquatic microbial communities from Washburn Spring, Yellowstone National Park, USA - WS (SPADES assembly) (version 2) | ecosystem: Environmental > Aquatic > Thermal springs > Hot... | reverse complement strand
TTCCACACAGCAACAAGAGACCTCTTAACAAAAGGGTCAAGAGCATATGACACACACCTAAAACTCAGACCCAAGAAGTATAGGTATAGGCCGTACAGCACGGCTTCGAAGGGGGTCCTCTCACGCACAAACCAAGACATATGCGAGAGGACCCAAACACCCTTCGAAAACCCAAAAGAAAAGACAAATAGACCAACAAGTCAAAACAACACTAAGTTAACAGCACCTAGCACAGGATGATGTTACGGTAAGATTTGAGTAGGTTGTTTGATGTTTTTGTCTTTTGGGTTTGTGTTTTGGTGCTTTTACGTTGTCTTATGTTTGGTCTTCAGCCTCTTGTGGATGTTGTGAGGAGGGCGGGGGTCTTTAAGAGGAAAAAGACTTCTTTGGAGGTGAAAGGCCCTTGCTGCTCTGCTATGCTTTGCAGGTTTATCCTTAGGGGTGTGGCTAAGGCTATTGGTAACATATCTTATGTTTCGGGTGAAGATAGAGCGTAGGGGTGAACCCATATACGTGTTCCTATGGGCTGCTAGAGATGTTGACACAAAGGAGGTTTTAACGTTCAGAGCGAGCTTCACAAGATCATCTATGGACGCTGAAATATTCCTGGAGCAGATCCTAGAGTACTGTGAGAACAAGCCACTATTCCTCGTAGAAAAGGGACCCGGGTATAGGGAAGCCTTCGAAAAGCTTGGCTTAGATTATAGGCACGAAACCCCACAAGATGGGGCGTGAAACATTCAGGATGAGGAACAGGATAGAGAGATGGTTCGGCATACTAAAAGCAAAGCTCAGATGCCTACCAGGAGGATTCCCACACAACTCAACCCTCAACACCATAACCAGATACATAGGCTCATTCACAACAATATACAACTGGCTGCCCACACACAACCTATCGTAACATCATCGCACCGTTTTAAAGACATTGCCAACTCATAAAGCATTAATTTGGCTTCTTCGGTTAGAAGACATATCTATGGCTGAATCAAAATCTGGGTTCTCGTATGAGCCGAGCACAGAAGCTGAGGTTGTACTCCTTTTCGGCTTATTAATGCCACATATAGGCGAGTTCCTCAAAGAGTTGGGCTTGGGCTCAAGGCTTTTCGTGGAATAGAAAACCCATTACTTTCCCAAATGTGCTGAAATACTCCTTGGTCGATTCCCACCTCTGAAACCGCAAATTCACCCTAAAATCAGCCCTCCTTAACCACCCTTTGAAAGCTCCACAAGGTGTTCTATGATCTCCCTCTTTTCGCCTCTCGCATACTCCTCTTTATCCGCAAGAGAGTTGAAGCTTTGGACGATAGTCTTTCTGGAAAACCTCCTTCAGCGAACAGCCTCGGCAAAGCAAGTATAATCAGACTAATATGGATTCTCGCTCCTTATTTTGTCGAAGATTGTCCTAAGCGACCTCATATTCTATCGTAAAACTACGATTTCATTACTCCAGTCTATATCGGGCAAATACGATTGTCAAGAGTAAAAATAAAAAGGACTATATTCCCCTCATCCTACTTTGGAAAGGAGATCATTTATGGGAATTAAATAGCCGCTAGCTTACTACTTTTTTAGCTTCTTCTATTTTGCCTCTCCTTAGCGCGTTCAAGATAGATTGCAAGTCTTCAAGGTCGAGTACTTTTACGTTTCGGACATTTTTCTTCTTTTCCGCAGCATATTCTCCAACTATTATCATAGGTTCGACAAAGATTCCTCTCCTTTGTAAGAGAAGCTGAAGATTGGCTAAATCGTCTATTTTCTCATCCTTAGGCGACCTTAAAGTAACATCGATAACGTACATTTTCTTTGGATTTTGAGGGTCATACATTAAAACATCGATTTCTCTTGGAGTACCATTTTCCTCTTTAACCATTTTATAAGCTGTTCCCTCTAATTCGACTAATTGAAAACCAAGCATAGATAAAAGCCATATTACTATCCTTTGAAATGATAAATCAGCTCTCTTGATTTCGCCTCCAACTTGTTTATCCTTTATTAGTTCTTCTAATCTATCTAGAGGCACAAACTGACTTATCAGTTTTGGAAACTCACCACCTAAAACTTCTTTCCGCAGTAGATCCTCTACCTTCCTTAATTCATCAATCATTCTTCCTATTTTGCTTGTAGCTACGATCTGCACCTCATCTTCTCTACTTAAAGAGGATTTAAAAGGCTGCTTTACCACAACTTCTCCAAGTTCTTCAGTAGGTGTTGGGAACGTAAGCCGATAATTTTCAACTGGGATATAATTTCTTTGCAGAAGTCTTCTAAGAGTAACTCTTAAACTAAGCTTCTCTGCTAATGCCTTATGACAAATCGCTCTGAAATACAAAGTATTTCCATCCAAAGAGACAGATATCGGTAGAAAATAAATTGGAATATCTATTATTGTGTTAAACCCGTAAGATTTTACCTGCGGTAACATTAGCCATTCTTCTCCAAGTTCATCGAGCGACAAATACCCACAAGTTTTAAGTTCTTCTTCAATTTCACGAATGTTTCTCTCGGAACTCAAGTCTCTAGCTGGTCCTAGTGCTATCAAATTGATCCTTGGAAACTCATAAGGCTCTTGAAGATAAAGATGGGGATAACTTTCGAGACGGGTTTCAATTTTCTCTCCTAACATTATGCATTCTCCACGTATGGTGAGAGAACCAGAAGAGAGGTTCTCAACAAATTTGGGAAAATAGGTTGCTTCATAAATATCGAATGTTAAGAGAAGTTTACTAATTTCTGTTACTCTGAGATTTTTGAGCTGCCCGTATTTCATTATTATTTCGTTCCTTAGATCATCTTCACCCTTTCTACTAAGGAAGCCTGTTATCATAATGTTGAACCACTTACTACCCTTCTGAAAGGCCAAACATCTAATGCAAATTGTCTTAAAGCATTCTTTAAGCTCATCCCATACTTCCCCAAACCCAATATTTCGATTTAGAGAGAACATTACTTCAGCTTTCTAAATCCACGCCTCTTTCTCATAAAGTTTTCCGGGACTCAAATTCTTCAGCCAGCTCTGGTATTGGGTATGGTGATTCTTTAAGGCGAATTCGAACCCACCAACTCTCTGTTTTACAAAATTGTATAAACGAACTTTTTTGGTCTGAGGTTTAGATAGAATCTTGAGCATAAAGATAATATCTTAATGAATGGAAGATTAAGATGACGGGTTAACTATGGAGGATCGTGTTAGGCGTTGACTTCGCAGCCACCCGAAGGTTCAGACGTATCTTAGTAGGGAGGAGTATAAGAGGCTTATGGAGCTTGCGGCGAGCTTGAAGTTGAGTGTAAGCGAGCTTGTCAAGAGGGCTGTCTTGGATCTTGCTGCGATCAGGGACGAGGTGTATGAGAGAGGCTACCGCGAAGGCTATTACTCTGCGGTAAAGGAGGTCTGGAACCTATGTGACCGATTCGGACCATACACCCTCTTCAACATAGAGGAGTTCACCGTACCCTGCTTCAAGTGTGGTAAGCCCGTGGTCCTCTCAAGCAGAAACAAGGAGTTCTGGGAAAGGGGGTCAAACCGCTACTTGTCGAAATGTTCTTCCACTCCGTGCACAAAGAGTGCGCAGAAAGCAGCGAATCAGCAGCCCTTTAGCAGCTATGAGTCTGCCAGGGGTTACTCAAAGATTGTATTTCTTAAGCCTTTGCGAGCTGTTTGCTGACTTCGTGGTAGCATAGTTGCCTTGCATGTCTTAAGATCAAGTTATATGCTATTGTCAAGTCTCTTTGGCAGCCTCAACGCTCCTTGAGCCGACGCCAATTATGGCGCCTGAGGCAAAGACCACGACTACACCCTCCATTTCTCTGAAAGAAAGAGAGTTTGTTACCTCTATGCTTAAATAAACGTCATACGTATGTCGTAATGTCTAAGTTGGGAAGAAAGTCCACGGCAGATATTTACAGGAAGGAGTACGAAGAGCGTGCTAAGCGGAATGATGATGGCATCTATATAGTATGCTACGACTTTGAGGGAAAGGGTGTGAACGAGATACCGAGGCGGTTTTACCGTAAGTTAAATGCGTTGATTAAAGCTACGTCTGCGAGAAGAATTCAGAACTCCGTGCTACTAGCAGATAAGGCTACGTGTGAGATGATAGAGCGGTTATGTAGAGAATTTGAGGCGTCTTGCTATATTGGAAAGCTTGAAGGTGACATACGTATGACACAAAAAGGAGGTTAAATGTCGATGAGCGTTGATCTAACTCCGAAGGAGATGGATAGGCTTAAAGAGATCGTTGAGGATTTGGGCTACATTTTCTCATTAGAAGAGATAGACGCAGCGAATGTCTACGAGGTAATAGGCAGGCTAAGGAGTGAGGAGGTTAAGTCTTATCTGCAAAACTTGTGTATGGGTTCTAAGCCTGAGTCTGCTTTAAGGGAGGCGTTGTTTGCTGGCAACTCTATTTTAGGTAAGTACCTTTATGGCTATGCAGCTGCTCCTCCAGAGGTAACGGAGGATGGGTTCGTCGACTACCTTATCACAGATCAGTTTGGGCACACTATAATTCTGGAGCTAAAGTCTCTCTTCGACACGGTGAAGGAGAGGGATAGGGCTGGTAAGGTCGTCGTAAAGAAGCTGAGGCAGCAGCGTCTGAGTTGGGAGGCTCATAAAGATCAGATAAAGAGGTACATCACCAGAGGGGAGTATGTGATTTTAACGAATCTGAAAGAGTGGGTGTTCTTTAGTAGAAGCCTCAACCCTGCTGATCCAAGACCATTCTACTCAACGAGTTTATCGGAACTGATTAAAGATTATGAGGTTATCAGAAATCTAAAGGATTACGCAGATAGGAAGGAGTACCAGTCCGTGAGGTATGAGCTAGATAAGAAGTTTCTGGATAGCTTGAAAGAGTGGGTTAGGAAACTGTCCGAAGTCGAATTTACTGTGGATGATAAAAGGAAGCTTGAGCTAATAATCGGTTTGATTAACAAGTTCGTATTCATTCAAACCCTTGATGACTATGGGGTTATCGAGTTCAAATGGATTCAGAAGAAGTGGGATACCTTTGAGCGTGACTGGGCGAGTAAGAGTAAGTTAACGGTCTTAGAGGAATTCTTAAGCTATGTCGACAGATTCTTCTTCAAATATTACGATACGGAGTTGTTTAAGGAGAATTTCTTAGATTATGTGAAGAAGGATCCAGATAACATAGAGAGGCTCTATGATAACTTTAGGATGGTCTTGGGTTTAACCTATCTACAGACCCCAATAGAGTTCAAGGGTATAATGCAGTACAACTTTAGGCTTATAGATGAAGATGTGCTGGGCAAGGCGTATGAGAGCTTCTTAGCTGAGCAGAGGAAGGAGCAAGGAGCGTACTATACGCCGAAATACATAACCGAGTACATAGTTGAGAACACGGTTGGTAGGTTGTATGATGAGCTGCTGAAGGAGATTGAGGCGAGCCTAGAGTCTGAGGACTTCGATAGAGCCTTAGAGTTGGTGAGGAGGTTCACCTCCATCAAAGTTTTGGACCCTGCTTGCGGATCTGGCTCCTTCCTAATTAAGGCGTTGAGGAAGATTAAGAGCGAGTATGATGAGCTGATTAAGATCGTTGCGAGGGTTGAAGAAAGATATTGCGATTCTTCATCTCTTGATTCTATTCTCTCAAAACAAGATAAGTTAGAGCGGATAAAGGAGATGAAGGATATAATAGGACCTGGTGATAGCAGAGAACTAATCTCGCGGCTTATCGTAAGGCATATTCACGGCAACGATCTTGATAGAAGAGCTTTAGAGGTCGCTAAGGTGAATATTTGGCTCGAAGCGATAAAACTTTCCCCCTCAGAATTTAGATTTGATAAGCTACCAAGCAGGGTCGAACATATACTTCCAGACTTGCGGATGAATTTTGGGAATGGCGACTCACTTATATCCCTCCCATTTGAAGACACCATCAATTACTTAGCTACCCGATTTAAGAAAGAGCTTTCTGAGCTCTCTAAGCTTAGGTGTGAGTATCTCAATAATCCTGCTAATCCGAGTTCGGTTGAGAAAATAGAAAACATAAAGCAAGAGATAAGAAACAATCTCGATTTAGAGTTCAACAAGTTTTTAAGCGATAATTCACCCGTAGAGAGGAAGGCGGCTAAGAAGATAGATCTCACTAAATTATTTGGGTTGACCAAGCCTTTTTACTGGTGCTTAGGATTCTGGTTCGTTTACTTTGATGAGAAGGGTGAGCCTTTATCACCTAAGGAGTCGGGGTTTGATGTGATTATTGGTAATCCTCCGTACGGTAGGATAAAGCAGCTGATCGAGGAGAAAGAGGTTAAAGAGATCTACAGTAAGTTTTATGACATTGCGTATTCCTATCAGAGAGGCAACTACAACTACTACAAGCTATTTCTTGAGAGGTGTTTCTATCTCCTGAAAGACTCGGGGTTCTTCTCGATGATATTCCCCACAGCCTTCTTAGGGGAGCAGGATTCACAGCCTTTAAGGAAACTGTTCTTCGAAAACGTTCGAATACCGAAGATTCTTCAATTCCCAGAGAAGACTAGGGTCTTTTCGGACGTAACGCAAGACGTCATAGTGCTGGTGTATAGGAAAACGAAGTTAGATGCGGATTATTCTTTCGAAATTAGAACGAATATAACTGGTGAAGAACTTGAAAGGCTCAGTGAATTAGACTTCCTTGAGCTAAAGGTAAGTGAGGTAAGAGAGGTTACTGGGGAGGACTATAGGATACCTGTCTTTGCTAAGCCGAAGGAGGAATGGGCTATCTTAAGGAAGATCTCTAAGATGCCCCCATTCAAAGGTGATGATAAGGTTCCTAGCGTAGGAGAAGTAGGTGTAGGGCATTTAGATGAGACCTTTGATAAAGATTACTTATCGGAAGAGGATACTGGGGATTTGGTCGTAAAGGGTATTCATTTAGCCCAGTATTTCGTCAATCTAGATCCAGACGGACCCCAGCCTAGATGGGTTAAGAAAGAAGCCTTTTTGAAAAAGAAGCCTGAAGCTTTGAAATATATTGAATGTGAGAGGCTGATTGCGAAAAATACATTAAATAAGATGGTTAAAGAACGACTTCAATTTAGCTTACTCCCTCCTGGTATTGTTATCACTAATAATGTTAAATTCATAATCTTGAACCAAGAAGCAAAACTCGACAAATTCTATGTGCTTGGCTTATTGAATTCCAATTTACTCATCTGGAGATTTCAATTGTTTTCTCATACTAATAGAGTCTCTAATTATGAAATCGAAGAATTACCTTTTTACAGAGCCGACATTAAAGTGCAATCAGTATTTTCAAATGACGTAAAAAAGATCATTGAACTGAAGAAGGCTCGGCATAGATATCTCAAGATTTGGAACCTCTGGCAGGCGAGGATGAAAAACAGCGAAACCACATTACAAAATATTCTACTTCAGGATTTGGATGCTCTACGCTACGGAGAGACCGAAGACCTCTGGAGTAGCAACGCCACAATCTATCCCGAACCAGAAAGTGAACTTTTAGCGAAATCGTTTGACGAATTTGAGGTAATAGGCGATAAAAGAACGTTAAAGATCTACGGTGTGTTAGAAGACAGCTACGAACTCATCGAGGAAATAGAATTCACTGATGATAGGCTGATGAGGATAGTTTACGCATCCATCCATTCACTATTAGAGTCTAGGTCCCAACTGTCCACACTATCGCAGTTACTCCAGAAGACTAAGGTCCCCCTCATACGACCAGATGAAAAGCGTAACACAGTTAACATCTTGCTGAGAGTAGAAAATGAATTCAACAATTGGAAGGTTCAAGAAGGGTTGACCACGATCCCTTCAGACATTGTAGAGATAGATAATGAGATAAATAACCTCGTAGCCAAAGTCGACTACTCTGTCTTCCAGCTTTACGGTCTAAATGAACAAGAAGCCAAGGTAGTACTGGACTCTCTAAAGATCAAACCAACATACAGAGATAGAGTTCTAAAGCAATTTAAGGGTGCAACAAATGTCTGAAAAGAGGTGTGGTCCTACCGATAGGGTCGAAGTTAGAGATTATCAAATCCAGGTTGTAAACGAAATCCTCGACAGCTTTAGAAATGGCAAGAGGAATGTGTTCGTATCCTTACAGCAAGGGAGCGGCAAGACGATCATAGCCCTTCTAGCGTTATGTAACCTTGTGAACGAAGGTTACGTGAATAGCGTTCTAATATTAATCCCGAGGAGGATTCTAGTCGATCAATGGGTAACGAAGGCTCAGGAGATGTTTTATGGTTTAGGTCTACTTAGGAATCCTACGCTATCGAAGATGAGAATAGAGCAGATAAGGGGCTGGTTAAAGCATACTCAAGCACTAGGCATAGTTATGACCGACCAATCATATCAAAGATACATAAGGAAAGATTACTTCTCAGAATCAGATTTCGACTTAGTAATCGTAGATGAGGCAGCCGACTTGGTTGTTGCAAGAGACTTCATAGAAGGATTCAGGATGTCTGAATACCTATCTGGGCTCGAAAAGTGGCAGACCAGAAAGATATTCCTACTACCCTACCACGTCAGCGAAAAGAAGATTAGAGCAATGGTATCAAAGTTCGGCAAAGAATCCGTCCTCATCAGAAGGATCATCGAAGATCTACCCACATTCCACTATACAGTCAACGACCCCATAGTTATAGGCGACCCAATAATCAACACCTTCGTAGACGCTTTAGATGAATACTATAAAAGGATAAAGGTTAATGTGAATAGAATTCTAACAAAATACAGTGTAGAAGGCTACAGAGAGAACCTCGAGACCTTGCTCAACCCAAAGGTTCTTGAAAAGCTAAAAAAGATCTACGGTGTAGATGATGAAACACTAGAGCAGATAAAGACCCTAATAACAAAATACATCCTAATCCAGCATCTGAAAAAATGGTTCCTCTACTCAAATAGAGAGGAGCTCTCCAGAAGCATTCTAGCCTCACAATTTGAAGTTAACGAATGGCTCCGAACCGAAGACAAGAAGCTGGATAAACTCGCCGAAGTCGTTAGAGACTACCTGAGCAGAGACTACAAAATCTACATCTTCTCACAATACGTTTCAACAGCAGAGCTCATCGAAAACTACCTGAAGGAGAAGTTAAACCTAAGAGATCGGGATATAACCCTAATAACAGGGCTCGTCGAAGATCAGTGGAGCAGGCTTGATGTCTTCAAAAGAGCGGGAAGGATCTTAGTTACAACACCAGTACTTGACAAGGGTGCAGACATACCCCTGCGTAAAGGAGTAGCGATAATCTTCACACCACCTTCAAGCATAGAGAAGCTCTTTCAACTAATCGGAAGGATTAGAGGAGGCGAAATCACATTCCTAGCATACAAAGGTTCGGAAGAAGAGACAATGAACAACGTAGCAGAAGAGATCAGAAGAAGCCTAGCCGAAGCCAGCGGTGAAAAATATGGACTTGATCGCTTTATCTGACATATACGGCGACATCGACGCTCTAAAAGACTTCGTTAAAACGCTGGATACTAGAGAGAAGGACAGAAGGGTGTTTGTCCTCGCGGGAGATATAGGCTTTACACTAAATCAACAAGAATACCTGCAGATCTTCTCGCTATTAGCCCACAGCTCCAACTACGTCCTATACGTCCCTGGCGACGCTGACATCAAGAATCTAAACATCAATCTGCCAAACGTCATCAACCTAGACAGGAATAGCTTCTCACTTGAGATAGACGGCATTAGACTAGGATTCTTAGGACTAGGAGGTGCACCGAAGCACAGCGTAAGAGAAGATGAACCGCTACCAAACACTTACGACGAATCAAACCCAATAGTGAAGGATGGAATACTGACTAGCCTAAAGATCAATCTTGAGAAGATTATGCTCACCAACCCCCACTACTTGATTCTGGTTACTCACTCGCCACCATATGGCATAGCTGATAGATCTACCCCAATAACCTTAAGAGAGATCGTCATCCTAGAGGAGATCCTGCTAGACGCTGATTATAAAGAGGAGAAGGGAAAGAGGGCTGCAGCAAGCCCCAGAAGGCTCGGCTCAAAGGCAATAAAGGAATTCGTCGAATACTACAAGCCAGAGATCCACATATTCGGGCACGTCCATAAACAAGGAGGAAAGTGTATGCGGGAAGGCGACACCTGCTTCTACAACATAAGCCACTTTTCACTCATGCCCTACAAGCTGACAGGAAGAAAGTTCCTCACAATCAAAATCAGCAACGAAAGGAAATTCGAAGCTTCATTCGATAGCTTCGTCACAAAAGAGCTGTATTTTAGGGATTTCCTTGAAAAGTACCTATAGCGGTTCTACGCAGCAAACTTTTCTGAAAGAGATCTTGCCCATGAGTCGAGGATTATCCCCTTTTCCTTCCAAATTGAGTCTGGTATTATAAATATAGGGTTAAGATGGATGGAGATCGGTTGCGCGCTTACGCTTAGCTCAGTAAGGGCTTTGATTATCGGTGCAAGGTATTCGCCGATATAAGACAGGTATATTAGCGACCCTAGCTTATCTGCGAGGGTATCGATGTCTTCTTCTTTTAACTCTCGGTTTATCGATTCTTCTATCGGAAAGCCCTCTAAATCTAACACGCAAAGCAGATATCGGTCTTTATGTAAAGCAGATTCCTCTGCTTGTGTCCTAGTCATCCTTACCCTATCTACCGTAGTTGCCTTCACCTCAACTTCGAAGCTTGCAAGAAGCTCTCCTGAACTCAACGACGTACAACTGAAATCAAGATGCCCAGCGTCTGTTTCTTCAAGGGCTTTCCCTTCGACGTAAGCCGCAAAATCATATGAGACCCAATGTGGTTCGACACGTACTCTGTGCAACTCATCGAGCCTCAACTTCTCAAACGCTTTCATTACGATCCTTTCAACAAGTCTCCCAAGATTTCTATTCCGAGCACTAACCCTCTCCTTATCAATCTGTCTGTGCAGTATCCCCTGCAACTCGGTTAACGCAGATTCAACGTCAATACCAGCTTTAAGTATTTCTATGAGTGTTCGAGTAAGGCTCTCCGCAACCTCCTTCTTATCCCGAGTAAGAGCAAGTATCGCTAGATCTAGTTGGGAAATTTGGAAGTGCTTCTCAAGGAATGTCTGAATCTTTGAGTCCATCAGTATAGTAGGCTCAATCTCCCTCAAGTATACAATCAGATTTGCCTTCGAAGGCTCTTCCGTTTCCTGTCTATCTAGACTTAGAACCCAGCAAGCTCTCTTCACCTGGCTAAGCCATAAGCAAGGATATATGGTCAATTTCTGCACCGTTCTAATTCCAGGAACTCTCGTTTCTATTTCAACAGTTTTTAGACAAGACTCGTCCCTTTGAACCAAATACTTAAGCAGAAACTCCAAAAACCTAAGTGTACGCTCGTAGCTGCTCTCTTCTTGAAGAGAAGCCATTAATCTTTCACCAGCGACTAGTTTAGAAACCTTCACACGGACAGGTTCAGAAGAACGATACTCAACAGCCAGAACTTTCAGATCCTCCTTTTGTAATGTAACATCGTCCTCTCTAACAAAGTCCTCACATCCTATGCCATATGCAAGAAGCCTCTTCTTGAGAAGTGAGCTTTCTACAAGGTCTTGAGCGTAGCCGCTTGATAATCTAACATCCTTTGGCCATATTTCAACATAAGGGGATCTGTTTGCATCTAGGAGAGCTGCTGGTAGGAGGAAGGGGTCGGTTCCAACGGTGCGTAGTTTATTGTCCTCACATAGCCAAGGAAGCTTCTTTAACTGACAGTCCTTCTCAAGAAGCGTATCTACATTTTCTTGTTGAAGTAGCCAGCGCTCGAAAATCATTACGTTCTGGCAAAAAGCAGGACTTCCTTCGAGAAGTTTCCACCTCTTCTCTATAGTTGTGTAAATCTCCTTTATCGCCCCCTCCTTGTTTAACTCGCGTATTCCGAGCGACTTAAAATACCCTTTTAGTTCCTCTTTTGTAGGAATAAGTAGATCGTCCTCTAGAGGATAACCTATTCCCCTAGAAATCTTCTTCAGTTCTTCTGGAACACCAGCATCGATGTAGATATCCTCAGGGGACTTAAAGGAACCTGTTTGACTACAGTATATGGGTAATCTCAGAAAGCTTGGCACCCCTTTGGTGCGACAATACATATCTGCCAGCCCATAAAATTCTTCTAATAACCCTTTTAATTTTTCCAACTCAACACTTAGGGTTCTGGAAAGATTTTCCAAATTCTTGAAATATTCGATATACTTACTCAAACCTTCTAAGGTTAAAGACTTTCCTACCTGTATCCCCAACGTTTCCCAACCGCTTCTTATAATATCCCATTTTGCGATAAGCTCTAGCAAGGGAAGCTTAAATTTTAGCCGTTCTGCGATTGAAGCTAAGGTTTGTAAGAAGCGAGGATCTTCAAACCTTTCTCCATCAACTTTAGCGGACGGAAACTCGACATTAGACGGGTATTCAAATTGAATGTTTCCACCGCTACCCCTAACTCTTACAGTTTTAGAATAGGCGAAGGTTCGTGCAAGCTGAGTTAAGGCTTGCACCCACTCCTGATAATATGCTGTATCTGCAGGAGGGGCGGATACGAAAAGGAGTTCTTCTGGATTCGAAACACCCTCTTCGATCGCCCATTTAAAACCGACTTCGACCGCTTTCACTATATCTTTTAATAGAGGGGGTAATAGACCTCTTTTTTCGCTTGGGTAAGAAACCTCAAGACGATCTTCATCCGTCTCGAAAGGCGCATCAACGACAACAGGCAGATCTAAGACATTCGTCTTTATCAAAGGAAAGATATTAAACAGTCTTGGAAGACACTTAACAGACTCAATTTCTTTTGATCCTATCTTGTAGGGGAAAGCGACCTTAATTGGGGAATTGGGGCTAGCTACGATAACTATGCTCTTTCTGATTTGATCAGCGACGAGTAAATCGAATCTCTTGATGACGTACCCATCAAGGTTTTGAGTAGAAGCAAGATTTACTTCATGCGTGATGCGCTGCTCACCCTTATAGCTTCAACTTTAAGTCTTAGAAGATCCCACATGAAAGCTAAGACATAAGGGTAAGTGAAAGCAAAGTGCTCAAGCCCTGTTCTAAGCGCCTTCTTCCCTTCTTCGGTATCAAGATAGTATACGAAGCGAGTTATATCTTTATCTAGCTGCTTATTGAGCCCTTCGTCGAGCTGTTTAGTACACACCTTAAAGTTGTTTACAATAAATTGCTCATTCTTTTCGCTGCGATTTATCGAAATAGAGAAAGGACGATAGATCCCGTGAATTTCCTCCTTTACCCACCCTTCTACGTCAATCCTTGTAGAAATCATATGGGTAACTAGAAAGCCTTTCCCAAATCGCCCTTTAATTTCTACGCCTTCTCCCGCATAAGGCTTAGTCGAACCACCTGTAATGAGAGCATTAATCTCATCTATTGTGAAAGGTCCAGCATCGTGCTCGAAAATGAAAGTCGAAGAATCAATCCTTAACCTGACGGTCAGCATCTGCTTTCCTCTACTTTTTGCAGCATCATACGCATTCTGAATTAACTCCCAAATCCACTTAACCTCTGCTTCCGACGTGTGCGCACCAGTCCACTTATCTATAGCAGAAATAATGTCACGAGCGGCTTTTCTTAAAACCGAATCACTCCGTTTCTGCTCAGCAAGCTCGCTAAGCTTAATTTCTTTCTGACTTGGATCCCACGCCATCTACTGTGTTCACATTAAACTTCTTTAAAAGTTAATAAACATTAAGCAGAGGTGCAAAACACTTTCCCAGATATCGCCGTCTTCTCCTCCAAATACCCTACGCATTTAGCTGGAGTGAATATGTGAAATGTACATCCTCAATAGAAGTAGGCTCACTATCTCTTTACTATCACTCCAGTTAGTAGTAAGGTTAGGAGTGTAAATGAGACTAATAAAGGGGTCAACAGCCCTGAAAAAGCGTCATAGAATCGAGATGATTTGGTAAGAATTTGGGAAATTGCTCTTCATTATATTGCTTTCTTCGATATCTGCGTCGTCATTCGACTATTTGGGGGAAGTGTTTCTTGGCAGCGTCGTATATTGCTTTAATTCTTGCTTGTTTAAATTCTTCATATTTTTCGAGTTTCCACAGCTCTTTTTGGGGTGGAATGAAATGTCTCTGTAGTGTGGAGAATTGTGGAAGGTATTGGATTGGTTCTGCGTCAGGAAACTGCTTGGGAATTCTTTCGTGGAGTGATTTGCTGATGAAGGTTAAATTTCCAAGCCCATTTATGAAAGCCTCTCTTTCATCAGGATCGTCGGGGACTACATCATTACTAAGAAGAATCTCTCTTGGGAAGATGTGATGTTTATCTAACTCAGAGTATTTTCTGGCGCGCAGAAGGCTGCCATCCAGATCTTCTGCGTCCTCCTTCATTAAGAGGACGTATAACACGAAAAGATATTGCAGCCCCTGTTTCTTTAGAACATTTACACCGTTACCTTTTTCGACATCTGAGTACTTGATCTTACTTCTCTCACCCAATTTGCTCATCAATCGATCGTAGGGGAAGTTATGTGGGTTCTTCTCAATTACTTCGAGGTCTTCCTGCAATTTAGTGTTTAAACTTGCGGAGTAATGTCCTTTCATGTTGACAACTATAAACCAATTCATGATTGCTTTTCGATCGTCACCACTTAAAGCGCGAACAGATGCCAGTTGCTTTACGTAGAAATATTTAGCTATCGGTATTAGAGAAACTTTTGAGGGAATTATCCTGCAATCGTCTATGCCGAATCCTTCGCGCAAAAATCCCTTTACCAGCTGAATAGATTTTTCGGACCTGTTGAGTATGTCTTCATCGAATTTTACCTTATCAAGTTTGCTCCCAAACTGCTCTACGTTTGAGAAAACAGTTTGCTTAATGCCGAAGTTCGACAACACAAACCTTATCAAAATGTTCAGATCTAAGTTAAAATCCTTCACGCATTCATGTAATTTTCGTATCCCTTTGCTAAATTCGCCACCTACAACCCCCGCCAAAAAAGAGAGAGTTAGTTCTACAGTACCTATACGCATACCAGCTTTATTTATTCTGACGAACGCTTCAGCCATTTCTTTTAAAACACTTTTACTTTCCGTCAACGTTTCAATAATGTAGACTGGTATCTTATATTCTATGACTCTCCTCACTACTCTCTGCAATATTTCTTCGTATCTTGGATAAGACTCAACCACCTTGCGAAACTCACCGTCAAGGTAGCCCCTGAACAATCTTGAGAGGTCTATTCCTCCTCTTTCTCCAATGATCAGTTTGTTTTGTGGCGGCACGTATGAAATTATATTTCTTGAATGTACTTCGCCTCCCCTTGTAATTTTCCATCCCTCATAAAGAAGCAGTAGTGACGTCAATCTTTGCTGCCCGTCGAGTAAGTAAAAGGATTTAGCAGGCAAGCTTGTTTTATTCCTATCTATCAAAGGTATGGCGAAAGGGTCGTCCTCAATTTTCCAGATGGGTTTCCATAAAATGATGCTACCTACTGGCAAGTTGCGGATTATGGAATCAAAAAAGATCCTAATGTCTTCTTCATCCCACTCGAAGTTCCGCTGAAATTGAGGAAGATACAAGCGCCACTCACCACCGATCACCTTTTTGATGAGCTCACGTAATTCCTCTTTTTCGACGCTTAAACTGACGTTAAGCAGCTCTTGAGACAACCAAACCCCTTGAAATAGTGCTACACACTATATATAAAGATTACATCTTGAATTAAGAGGATGTTACGATAAGCAGACATATAACGACCAAAGAAAGCACCAAACACCAAAACCTTATCGTAACATCATCCGTAGAAGCTGGGTATCGCTAAATCAGAACCAGGCGTTGGTGGCTGATTACTCTCCTTACGCCCTAACTCCTGAAGAGAGTTTTCCCGATTTGTTGGCGCTTTACACGTATGAACTAGGTCAGAACTAAAGAGTGGGTACTCACGACCTGTATATCAACACTTCAAGAGCTATCCTCAAGAAGGAGTATCGATAACCCTAGTTCCCATCAAGCTCCTTTCATCATTTGGTGTATGTTGAAAGATAGTATGGATAGGGTTATTTTGACTGCAAGGGTTCGATATTCTTAGGAAGGTAAGATTCGTACTCCGCGTATCTAATAACCTGCTCAGCAAAAGTAGCAGCACCTAAACTCTATGCTGACACTCTTCTCAAAAATATCACCTAGTTTAGGTATACAAACATTCCAGGCTACTAATCAACAACCTAATTACCCAAATAATATGGTAACATAGTTAAAGAGAGTACAGAGATCTCTCTTTAAAAGACAGCACCACTCTTGTATGACGATAACGCAAAGTGACCTAACTATGCATTAATGAGGCGCTTAGAGTCATATCGGATTGTCGGTCTGTCTATACTTGTGCTTGAAAGGATTATTACGGGGTCGGGTATTTCTTCGGGTGATGTTAAGAGGAGGGAACTGCATCTTAGGCTTGTTAAGAGCTTCGCGTTTATAGGCTTATATAGGGACTATGGGAGACCTGAAGAAGTACTGTGGTCAGAGGACTTATTTGGTTTCCATATCAGCTGTGCTCATACCCTGCAGGGTATGGATACTGCCTGGCCCACCAAACTTTTAAGCGAATCCCATCCACTTTAGGGTTAAACCCCAAATCTATTTTGTAGAAAATCTTCTTGTGTATGATATCGCTTCAGCAATCGCTAAAAGCTTCCAGCTACGTTAAATTGAATGTCAAGGATATAGGTAGAGTTAAATCCGATCTGATCTGATATATGCAGCATGGCTCTGGATACGTTCAGGGTAGGTGTTTCGAGGCTACAAGTTCAGCCAAAGGCTAAGCTTCAACAACAAGTAAAATAAGAGATGATCTCTAGCAAGATGTGGAAAAACCTCCCGTTAAAGATAAAAATTTTTGCAGTGATTATAGCTGTTCTTGTCAACTTAGTCATTGTTCTTTTGATATATTGGATAATCACCAGCCCCCCAGAATCTTTTCAATACGGTCTTTCAGAAGGATTTAGGCGGATATTTGCGACCCTAACGGTTCTTTTTGGTTCTGGTATTAGTTATACTCCCGGTCTCTGGGATAGCCTTGTAGCGGAGATTGGCGATTCTACTATTGTGCTAAT
>Ga0080004_1124816_pt1 | contig 17067 bp, 16 predicted proteins | sample WasSprMetagenome_FD_69207 | JGI IMG/M metagenome (GOLD analysis project Ga0080004, IMG submission 69207) | Sulfidic aquatic microbial communities from Washburn Spring, Yellowstone National Park, USA - WS (SPADES assembly) (version 2) | ecosystem: Environmental > Aquatic > Thermal springs > Hot... | reverse complement strand
AACTCCTCAAGAAAAACTTGCAGAACCATATACCAAAGGTCATGTGATCTTACAGCCATCATTCTTTGATGCATTCAATCTTCCAGCATTAGAAGCAGCTGGTAGAGGATGTATACCGATTATAACAACAAGAATGGGTGTTGCAGAGATCTTTGAAAATGAGAAAAATGCATTCGTAGTCAAGCCTGGAGACTCGAAAAGCATTGCCAAGATAATCACACTCTTAGTTACAAACAATGGTTTAAGAGAGAAAATGTCTAAAGAAGCTTATAAGATAAGCCTTAACTACAAATATGATAAAGTAGCTGAAAAATACCTCTCTCTATACCTGAATGTCTTAAAGAAGAATTAAATAATTATAAGAAGGCGAAATGCCGTTCCCTATCCTAATAATATCTCATTATTTCGCTTGGAGCTTTAAAGATGTCAGAGAAGGTCTTACTCACAGATATTTCGGTCTTTACTCTAATATTGCTAGATATGTCTTAACTCATGGCGAAGTGGTATATTGGTATGGCGTTAAAGAGCAAAAGTTATTAAGAATTTTCGACGGCAAAATTTATTCTTCTAGATATCTAGTAATGCCCATAGCAGTAATGAGTTCTCTAAGAGAGTTATTTACCCATAGAAAACCTATAATCGTAATTTTAGATTATCCTCATAGTTTTCTTGGTATAAAACATTTTCCATTATATGTTATTACATTAATTATACTACATGTCTTTCGACTATTTAAACTTGTTTTTATCGTTGTTGACAATATGGACCCGCCTATTGAACATGCTCTTGAGCTTAAGAGAAAGATAAGTATATTAGAGAAAATATTATGGATTTTTCTTAATAATATAGTTTTTGGCTTCGATTTCATAATATTTCTCTCTCAGAGCTATAGAGTTTACCATAAATTATATTATAAACTTAATTATACAAAAACTGATGTATGCCCACTTGGAAGCTTTCCTAGTAAAATTCCTTATAAGGGAGCATCTTTAAAACCTCCTCTGAAGGTCTTACTATTAGGAAGAATAGAGGAGTGGATAGGTCTTAAAACTCTTGGTGCGCTCATTAAAGATCTTGAGTACGAGGACATCAAAGTAAAATTAATAGTTATCGATAAATCAGCACCGAACAGCTTAAAGGAGAACAGCATTGAAGTAATAAACACTTACATCGATTACTCTGAGCTTGTAAAGCTCCTAGGAGAAGCACAAGTATTATTATTATTAAGGCCGAGATCTTTGCATCAGTTGCTTACCGTAAGAGCTACCTTGCTTGATTATATGATGGCTGGTAGACCCATATTATATTTGCACTCTTTAGGATCTAAAGAAATAGTAGATGATTTAAAAGGTTGTTATTCATTCAATTCGTTGAATGAGGTATCCTCTATCTTGAAGCAACTATATATGAATATGTCAGTAATAAACGAGCTCGGTAAAAAAATTAGAGAATATGCTGAAAAACATTTTAATTACGAAGTATTAGCTTTGAATCTTCTAAAGAAAATAGTTTGTCGATTAAGATCCAGGTATATCAGGAGATAAAACATATGATAAGACCCGTCGTGTTTATTACTGGTGATATACATCATCCTCCAGATCTTATTAAAAGACTATTGTATGGAGAATTAGGGATTCCCGAGGACTATGAATTAAGAGCCGGGTTAGAATACGTTAAAGTCCTACATGAATATAATGTTCCGTGTACATTATTTATAACAGGCAAACTGGTAGACACTTTTTCGGAAACAGTTAAGAGTCTTATATCATCATACGATAATGTTGAAATCGGCGCACATACTTATTACGCTTTTCGAGGGCTATTATATGGCTATACGCTATTTATACCAGTATATAGAAAGCTCTTCGGAACTCCTTATGGGCCCAAACATTTAATACATTACGATGTTCTTAAAACTGTAAAAGCCTTTTTAAAGTTAGGTGTTAGACCTATAGCTTGGAGAACTCATGGGTATGAAGAAAACGATTACTTATATTCCCTCTTAGCTAAATTAGGCTTTAAAATAATATCTGACTGCAGATCTGAGAGATTTAAGGTTTTTAAACGAAATAATATACTTCATGTTTGTATTAACATGCCCGTTGATGATAATTTACCTAACATGTCTCCTTCTGAGAGAGCAAGTTGGTATGAAAAGTATATCAAGCTACTTAATATAAAAGTTAGGCAGGAGAAAGCTCTTGTACTTCAGTTACACCCAGTTAATATGGCGCTAGACAATTTTGATTTTCTATTAAAAATTATTAAGGTACTACTAAAAGTTAATTCACTATTCCATAGATTAAGTTTTCTTATAGATCTATGATGAGAGACACTAGGCAGGAAGAAACCATCAAAGTGCTAACTTCATTATGGAAAAAGCTCTTCATATCATCCTTAAGGCTTAAAAAAATATTTAGATTTAGGGTGTGACGATGGATCTTTTACTTTACGAATCGCTGATGTTCTCGACGTAGAGGAGATTTATGGAGTTGACATAAATGACGAATTGCTCGCTAAGGCAAGCATGAGAGGGATTAGGGTCTATAAAGCTAATTTAAATACTGATAAATTACCATTTGCTGATAACGAATTCGATGTTGTAGGAGCATTTGAGGTCATAGAACATCTTTGGAATACCGATAATATGATAAGTGAGGTTCATAGAGTTTTAAAGCAGGGAGGTCTTTTCATATTAACAACTCCAAACCTAGCTAGTTGGGTAAATAGATTACTTCTTTTATTTGGTTATCTTCCATTTCACTATGAATGTTCAATAAAATATTCACTTGAAAAAAGACCTCTACAAAGGACGACAGGTGTATCAGGACATATAAGACTTTACACATTTAAAACATTAGAGAAACATCTTGAATCTTACGGTTTCAGAATATTACATTCTACTGGCTACTCTATGGCTTATATTAAAAGTAATTTTGTAACAAGGCTGCTTGATGTATTATTTAGCACCAGGAAGACTTTGAGAGCAGGCATACTAATTATAGCAGTAAAGAAGTGAACTTATATTCCTACGCATTTCATAACGAGCAATATCTTTGGCATAGGATCTCCAAGGGTCTAGCTTCATGCACACTGTTATTGTGACTAAGGATCTCATTGATGTTGAAAACTATATATCAGGACAGGAGTTCTTTCTTAATATGCTAATAAGGGTCCTTCTAAAACATGGTATAAACTTAGAAATAACGAGTATGGATAAGCTAATAAAAAGTCGTGAATGTCACATTAGCAACTCTATGCATTTATACTATTTAGGATTTAAAGACATTTTAATGATTAGAAAGATATGTAAAGACGTTAGGATAGTTTATCATGTATACCATATAGAAGATGTTTCATGGAGAAAGTTACATGAATTGTCATGGAAGGTTTTCTTAATAACTATCCAGCCCCTAATTCATGCTTATCTTGCCACGTCAAAAAGTATCTATAAATGGTTGAAACACAAAACTTTTCTAGCTAAAAGCATCCTTGTAGAACCGTACTATGGGTGCTCTTGTAACACTTTTCATTCTAGTAAATATATAGATGCTATATATGAGAAACTTCATGATCATGAAGTAAAGATACTTTATATAGGAAGGCTAAGCCCGTATAGATCTCCTCCACAAATGCTTTTTGAAGTAGCTAGAGAAGTCGGTAAAAAGTTGAGAAGACCTGTGGAGCTTACGATCGTGACAAAATCTAAGAATCTTCCTACTAGAATAACCCTTAAATCTATGGACTTAAAAGTTAATTTCATAAATGAGAGAATAGAAGATCATAAGAAATGCGAACTTTATAGAAAATCACATTTCTTTATATATTTTGCCCCATGGGGAAACGTTGCGATGAATCCTCCGATAACCATCTTGGAAGCGGTTTATCATGGTGTAATCCCCATAGTCTCAAGAAATATTCTTAAAGATCTTGAGATACCAACCATTTTTGTGGCAGATAGTGTAGAGGAGATCTCTAACAAAATAAAGTTGCTATATAATGATCCAGAGAAAACACTTCGATATGTTATGATCCTTAAAAAATCATTTAAGAGGTTTTATGATGAAACTAGATTCTTCAGAGTTCTTAAAAGCGTTATTTAATTCTATAGATAGGATCTCAGCCAGCATTAAAGATCCTATGGCGACGAAAGTACTTCAGATTATAAAGAGAGGAGAATACGAGTTTCTAAGTGAACGTCGAGATCTCCTCACATATATGTATATAAACAAGGTATTAGGGCTTCTTTTATTGCAGGAACGATCTTCATATAATAAACTTGGAGCTTTTATAGAGAAAATATCACAACAAAGGAGAAACTTTCTTATGCATCTTGAAAGCATCGTACAGCTACTTAATAAATGCGATGTCGGTTTCGTCATCTACAAGACGTTGAGGCCTGTGCCTGACACTCCCGTTGATATCGATGTTCTTGTAGAGAGCAACCATGAGATTCTTAGAGCATTAAACTGTCTTAAACGAAGATTTAACATAGAGATATGGAGCGTTGATCGATATTCAATTGGAATAAGGGTTCCAGAACTGAAAGAGTTTATAGACCTATACGTGAAACCTCATGTAGCAGACCTTGTATACATGGACTCTAAACTTATAATAAGAAACGTTACTTACCTGCATGTTAAGGAATTTGATATAGATATGATGGTGCCTGTCCCTAGTCCTGAGATTGAGTTTTGTAATATATTAGCGCATTCAATAATTAAAGAAAGGCTTGCAACGCTTAACGATATATTATCATTATTCTCTTACGAGTATATTTCGAAAAAAGATCAAATACTTAAATTCATTTCAGAAAGCTCTTTAAACATTGGCTATACCATATTCTTAAATATACTAGATAGACCTTTACCTGCAAAGATAAGTTATAAGGAATGGATCCGAACATTAGCTCCATTAATGAGAAGGAGTTATACATTGGAATCATTGCCATATTTTATAGCAGGAGTATGTAAACGCATCAGAAGAATTGTAGAGTATGATAAGAGAGTATCCTATATGAGAGGATTCAACAGATAATAAAAATAAAATCTTTGAGATCTTAAGATTATTAATCGCCTTTATTGTAATAGAACATCATTCTTCGACTAACGGTGATTAAGATCGTATCTACTATTGCAATTTTTGTAAACACTCTCTGGCCTTTGGGAAGCGGTGGAGAGCTTGCTACATATCTTTATGCTAAGTTAATGCAAGACATAGGCATTAAAACTATCTTTATAGTTAATGAACTAGACGAGACTCAAACACATCAACACAAATTTAGGGTTATAAGCCTTAGACGTGTAGGAAAGGGGAAATATTCGATTTCATTAGATTTTAAGGCCTTAGTTAAGATCTTACGTGATGTGGATGCGACATATTTTGTTGCAAGCAATCTTGAGTTAATCCCTTTTGTTAAAATGTTTATTGGTAAGCCTGTTGTTGTTAATATTCACTCATATTATCCGCTTTGTCCTATTGGACATATGTATAACTTTTACAGAAATAGGGTTTGTGATGGCGGTTGGAGTGATTGTGCTAAATGTATATGGAAGTATGAGGCTCAGAGAAGAAGTTTCTCAGAAGCTCTTCTATCAACTACTTTAAACTCAACTATTGGAGGCTTTTTCCTGAGAACTCTAAGATTAGCAGATGCAATTATTTTTGTCTCAGAGGCTCAGAGAAGAATTTTTCTAAAATTATCCTCGAAAAAAGGTGTATATATTAGCCCTGAGAAGACGTATGTCATATATAATCCACTTCCAGACCTAAAGCCTATTGAAATGGAAGGCGACGATATAGGTTTTCTAGGAGGTTTTGACCCGATAAAGGGCTTCAAGACTCTTTATGAAGCATGGAAAAAGATATCCCCTAAGCATCCTCAAAATAGACTTTACGTAACTAAAGGTAAGCCCTCAAAAGTTCTTGAGAAATTAGGCATCATAGTTTATCGTCGTCTAATGCCTCCTACAGAAATCTTAAGAGTTATCAGAGTAGTTAGAGCCTTAGTAGTACCTTCACTCTCACCCGAGCCTGCTCCCTATGTATGTGTTGAGACTCTTCTTTATGGGAGACTACTTGTTGCCTCAAATATCGGCGGGATCCCTGAAATTGTAGGAGGTCTGCCAGGAGTTAGATTGACTCCTCCTGGAGACGAAGACAAATTAGCCGATGTGCTAGAGTGGATTTTATCCTTAAACCGTGAGGAAGCTGTTGAATTGGGCTTAAGAAATCGTGAAGAAATAATTAAACGGTTCGATAATTCTAAGTCTGTTAAAGAGCTGATAGAAATTTTCGAGAAACTCTCGAGACGATAGTATATAAAGGAATGTGACCAAAGAGTAAAAGATTATATGGTTGAAATTCTGACCAGATCATCTCTATATTAAAAATGTTTGGTGTTGAGTATTAGAAGCCTATTTATGTAATAGTGAGGAGGACAAAATGATATATAGAGTCATCATTATATCAGGTATCGATGGTTCTGGTAAGACTACACAAATTAAACTGCTTGAGAGGTGTTTGAAGCATAAAGGTTTTAAAGTTAAGGGAATATGGTTTCGCTGGGTTGCCTTTATCTCTTATCCAATACTTGCTTTATGCCGTATCCTAGGTTATACTACGTGGAGGGTTGTTGAAAGAAGTGGTGTAAGATATGTTGAGCGTAGATTTTATTTAAATAAGACATTGGCAAGACTTTGGCCGTGGTTTTACGCTGTCGATGTTCTTATTCATGCGATCTTTAAAATTTTTATTTGGATACCTCTGGGCTATATTATTTTAATTGATAGATTTATTCCTGACATACTTATAGACCTAATGTACGAAACTAAAGATTGTCGGATCCCTAGACGATTAGCTGGTAGGTTACTTATATCATTAATTCCTAAAGGATCTAAGTTGATAATAATAGATGTTAATGAGAACACTGCGTATAATAGAAAACATGATATTCCGAACATTCACTATCTTAAAGAGAGACGAAGACTTTACTTATATATAGCTAAAACATTAAATATATCCATTATCAATGGAGAGAAAGATATACTTGAGGTTTACAAAAACATTTTAGGGTATCTAAAGATCTAAAGATCCTAAAATCGATAAGAAGATCTAATACATAGCCTTTAGCCGAGTATTAAAATTACTATGATAACTTTACTAACACGAATAAAGAAGGCTAATAAATAATAGTTGATCTTTTAAGCTGAGGCTTTTTCATACTGTTAAGATTATTAATGCATCTTTAATGTGTAAAAATATTAAGAAAAGTTGCTGAATATATTTATTAATGTGAGACCAACAAGATAAATATTCCCTTAAGTCGTTAAGATATGTACGATCTCTAATGCGTGCTGTGACTTGTGTTACAGTCGCTTTGATCATATGTTCTTTCCTAGGATCTAGAGTTCCTCGCAGAAATAATCTCTCATTTCTTTAGAATTTCTCCTTCCTGATCTAGATTATCCTTATGAGCCTCTTCATAGGTATCTTCTTCAAGATTGAAAGTTTTCATCTCCTTTATGGTGTCATATTATAACCTGCAACCATAAGATTTAATGCCTTTCTCCGGTATAATGGCATTGGAAAGCCAAGACGTAAGTGTATCATATGGTTTTAACGCTATTGCCTCAAAGATAAGGATCTTTTAAAAAGCCTAGGTAAAGAAGGAATCAGAGATTTATCTCGTGAGCGTTTCGCAAAAGCCGCAGGGATCAATACATCAAATATTCGATCTGAGCACAAGAAGGCTAACGCCAGAATTCTTTATCAAGAACCCGGAGGCTGCTGAGCTTTTAGCGATGAGTATGTGTGATATTCATAAGGCTGTTAGAGCCCTGGTTTACAGGGGTTTTAGAGTTGTTGTCTGGGAGCCATACACAGTTATCCTCGCTAGGAGTGGATTCATCGTCGACCTATATACACACCCTTCATTCGCCTGGGTTGTCTACATGGATGGTGGGAGGCTCTTAGATTGCTGTGTTGAGGAGGTTGATGTTGAGGGTTTAAGCACGAAGGCTCTGAGTAGGGAGGCTGAGGTGGCTGTAGCTGCTGCACACGCTGTTTACAAGGAGCACATGGTTCTACTAATGGATTGCCTAGTGGCGTGGAGCTGGCTCTATAAGAGAGCTTGGGATATAGCTGTTGAACACCGTGTTGAGGAGTCTCTTGAGGCGCTACTAGAGACATGTAGCCTCATTAGGAACAACCTTGTAGAAGCACCATGTAGGATTAAGCCAAGTATATTGCTCAAAGCATACATGGGTAAACTAGTAAACGACCCACTACTCCGGGGGACACTAATAAACATAGCCAAGTACTTTACATCGAGGCGTGACATAGGGGAGAAAATAGTCTCTAGAATAACGAGGAAGAGCTACTAGTAAATACTCGAATACCACTACACCCCTAAATACATAAAGCCTCCCTGGATCCAGACACAAAATACAACCCCTATCCTCCCCCCGCCGATACACCCTCCGAGAGTGAGCTATCTAAATTAAGCATCGAGGCTGATGAGTGTACCCACCCTCCACCAGTACCGTTTCTCGGTAGATAGTGGTTCATTGCCTTTCATATTTGATGGTTTCAAGGCTCTCCACCATCTACTTCTCAACGGCCTCCCCGAGCCCGCTCACCGCAGTGGCTCCCCACTAGTCGCCTAGGGTTCAAAGCCTCTACGGGTCTCGGGAGCCCGGGGTCACCGATAAGTTTGTAGGCATCATGAGGCTTATAAATCTCCTCGGGGATAAATCAACGAATATGGATGCTGCAGGTGAATATGAAGACCGAAACAGCCCCTTGATATATTGCTCCTCGACTAAGGGGTTTGCACGTGTGTGTAGCATGGTGAAATGAGGAAAGGGGTTTGTGTATAGCGTGGTTGAGTCACGCAACTTGAAGGCACGTGTCAATGCCTGGTCTATGGTGGAGAACTAGTTTCCAAGTGTTTTAGAGTGGATGGTACATGTGTTAAACAAGTATTAAACAAGTGTGAAATAAGCCATGGACGCTCTCCCGTGGTGGAGTATGATGGGACAGGGGTGTGTTTCTTCGAGAACAATGTGCAAGCCATAAACAAGCCTGAAACACGCTTGAAACATGCCTGTGACAGCCTAGGGTAGGCGCAGTCATTGTATTAGCTGTTCTCTCGTCGTGGAGTATACTACTCCGAGGAGTACATTAACAAGTCGAATCCGCCAATTATAGTTTCAACGATGAGCCCGTATGCTTAGCCTATGTATGGTCTATATAGGAGCACGTTGAGCCCAGCATTGTTCAACAAGTGAAACGTGTTAGAATGCTGCGTGGCTAAATCATGCAACTTGCTAGTGCATGCCAATGCATGTCCCATTGTATAGAGCTTGTCTCCAAGTGTTTTACTGTGAAAATGGAAAGCGTTAAACATGTATTATGTAAGTATTAGGAAAGCATGAGGCACTTCCCGCAGTATTGATCAAGCGTGTGCGGTGATGGAGTTGTCGCTTTTCATTACTTATTTCATTATGTGTTTCATTATGTTCTTCATGAGTTGTCTCATTACGTGTTTCACGACGTGTTTCATGGGATTCTTCATGATTTTTTCATTGTGTTTTCCATGTATTGTTTGATGGACATGTAGCCTACAAGGCTTAAAAAGATCTCAGCATAAACTACAGCTAGAAGTCACCACAAAAACCAGGGAAGAAGGGACGGGGCATTGGGCTTACATCAAGCGTAGACAATGGTGTCGAGGATTATAAAGGCTTTGATAATGGATTAAACAGTATAAACTCTCCTCCAGCGGACTATACCGTGATTACAATAGGTGGTGTAAACCGCAAAAACGATCCCTATAGTAGCAGTACATGTACCGTTACCGTAGGAGCCGGAAGAAAGAGAGTAGCATTTCTATAGCACACTACTCAACATACTCAGTTACCTGGCTGGGAGGGATTTGGGTTTAGGGATCTCGACTAGGTTAACTAGGAGTAGCTACTAGGAGAGTCTTTGTAAACACAGACTCAGAGTTTAACATCTTACTTACCCCTTCTAGAGCTTATTACTTAGCTGTCTAAACATAATAGGTAAACTGTTATTACAGGACTTCTAGTGAAGAAACTCTGAGAGATTTCTAATGGTGAGTTACACAAAATATCTTCAGACGAGTTCTTAATATAGAAACCCAGAGGCTTAAGAAGGGCTATTGAGCACGTAATACCTACTCTGGCTTTTAGCTTCAGCGAAACGCGATCCTGCGCTTCTCGAATTAAAGCCACTAGAGAGTATATATCTCATCTTGCCTTATATACCTCAGAGGAGACTTTAAATGAACGTCTCTAGAATGCTTAAGACGTTGCTTGCGAGTAGACGCCTTTTCTCTAACTGGCTATCAGCTGGTGTTAGGTACTTTTTGATGAAGTATGTTTTGGTTAAGGAAGGCTCTATTGTTGTTATGTGTAGGGATAGAGTCTATGTGTTGAAGCCTGAGACTTACAAAGCTATTGTTAATGCTCATTATGATAGAGCTTTCGAGTCATTGGAGTGTAGTGATAATCTCTATGCTGTTGTTGATTATATGGGGTGGAGGATTAGTTTTTCGATTCTTTTGAGTTACTACACGACATTGTTTACGAGAACTTTGCTGGTGGAGCTTATGATGATTTAAATGTCGCAGGTAGGACTGTTGTTGATGTTGGCGCCGGTGTTGGTGACACAGCTATATTGTTCGCTCTGAGGGGTGCTAAGAGAGTCATAGCCTTAGAGCCTTATCCAAATCTCTACAGGAAAGCACTAGTTAATGTTGGGATTAATGGCGTCGAGGGTAGAATTGTCCTCGTCAATGCCGGGTTAGGGCGATCTAATGGTGAGGTCTGTGCAGAGGTGAGAGAAGTCCCTGGCTACTACCCGTTTAGCCCTGATAATAGATGTGACATTAGGGTTAGGATGTATACCCTTAGATCCTTAGTTAAAGAGTTCAGTATTGAGGAGAACTCTGCTCTCAAAATGGATTGTGAAGGCTGCGAATACGAAACCATATTACATGCTGATCCCGGGGATCTCAAGGTGTTTGAAGAGATTATTATTGAATATCACAATGGTTATGGAGAGTTGGTGAAGCTTTTAGAGAACTTAGGCTTTGATATAGAGATAAAGCCCATTAGAAGCTCTCCACAACCCATTGAGAAGCAAGGGTATATAGTGGCTAAGAGGGGTACGAAGTGACTTGGCCCAAGGTCTCTATAATATGGCTAAACCACAACTCTATGAAGATACTGCCATTAGTATTACAATCCCTCGAATCAATAGCAAGCATTGACTACCCTGATGATAGATTTGAGCTTATAGTTGTTGATAATGGCTCTACTGATGGTAGCTTCGAGAAGATCAGGGAGTTCCTTGAGAGGAAAAGTAGTCTTAGGAGAAAGATTGTTAAATTAAACTATAACCTTGGCTTCGCTGGTGGGAATAATATTGGCTTTATAGCTAGGGATAGGGAGAGTAAATATGTGCTTTTATTGAATAATGATGCGGTGTTGTTTCAAGAGGGTCTTAGAGTTCTAGTTGAATATGCTGAGAAATATAGTGGTGTTGCTGGATTACAGGGTGTTGTATTGAAGTATGGGTCTAAGCTCATAGATACTGCTGGAGACTATGTTGATGAACTACTACAAGCACATGTTCTTGGAAGTAATCAAGTGTATCCGTGGATTTTACGTAGGCCAATCTACGTGACGTATGTTGATGGTTGTTGTTCACTCTATAGAGTTGAAAGCTTATTGAAGTGTACTGGTGGCAAGTTATTTATTGATGAGTTTTTCGGCTATGGTGATGACAATGTACTTGGATTAATGTTGTGGAGTTGTGGCTGCAGATTAATAGCTATACCGGAGATCATAGCTAGTCATGCAAGAGGATTAACTTTTGGTAGGGGGAGGAGGAGCACTATTTCAATTTACTTAGGTGAGAGGAATAGAGTAGCTTTAACACAGATCACTAATACTAGGTATAAACACGTATTGCTCCTACACGCATTAAGAAACCTCATAACTTCAACTATACCTAGAACGGGGTTTAGCAACCTCGCGAAGACTAGGGCGAGGGTAATTATTGATGGAGTAAAGTTAGGGAGGAGGTTAAAGAATCAAGGGGCATTTCTAGACATCTATAAAGCCCCACTAGTTAAAATACCACTAAGAGATCTTAGAGTATTCTTCACAGCTAGACGCCTCATTAAGAAGTACTTTGAGAACTGGGCTTATAAGAACTTAAACCTCTTAACTATAGAGGATTAATAATTGCCCCTCAACATTTAGATAAGAATTAGGCTTTTTCCGGGTTTAAAATTTGAAAAGAGTGCGGCATGTTAACTATGTTGCAATATAAGAGGTGGCGTGTTTTGCACATGTTTAAATATTTCTCCTTTTTCATTAAGTACTTTGAGGTGCTTATATGGATTTAAAGGGCCTTGTTCTCGCTGCTGGTGAGGGTTCTAGGCTTAGACCATTCACGTTCTCTAGGCCTAAGCACCTTATTCCACTTCTTGGTAAGCCTATGATTCAATACGCTATTGACGACCTCGTGAACTCTGGTGTTAGTGACATAGGGGTCATTGTTGGTTATTTTGGTGACTTAATTAAAGATGTTCTTGGTGATGGCTCTAAGTTTAGAGCTAAATTAACCTACATTACTCAGGAAAAGAGGCTTGGAATAGCCCACGCAATACACTTAGCAATCGATCACGGGTTTGTAAATAAACCCTTCATTGTATACCTCGGGGATAATATACTATCTAGTGGTGTAGGAAGGCACTTAGAGAAATTCCGGGAGCGTGGGAGTGAAGTCTACATACTCCTCTCCAGGGTTAAAGACCCATCAAAATTTGGTGTTGCGGTCTTAAAGAACGGTAGAATTGAGAAACTCGTTGAGAAGCCTAAAGAGTATGTATCCGACTTAGCAGTTGTGGGTGTTTATTTCTTTAGAGATCCAGACCTTGTTGAAAAAGCTTTTAGGACATTGAAGCCTTCGTGGAGGGGTGAGTATGAGATCACAGAGCTCATTCAGTGGTTTATAGACAACAATTACCAAGTAGAATACGATGTGATAACAGGTTGGTGGAAAGATGTGGGTACATATGATGGGCTCCTCGAGGCACTATACCTGCTACTAGATAATGTAAATGAGAGATTTGAAGGTGATATTAGAGGGGAAGTTATTGGTAGAGCAATAGTTGAGAAGGGGGCAGTAGTTGAGGGTAGAGTTTATGGACCTGTATATATAGGTAAAAATGTTAATGTAGGGAGAAACGCCATTATAGAACACTTTGTATCCGTGGAGCAAGGTGCAAAAGTATTATCGGGCTCTATATCGAGATCTCTTGTTCTCGATGAAGCTTATGTGGATTTAGGGGGTTTGAGGCTCATAGATAGTGTTATAGGTGCTAAGTCTGTAATTAAGGCTTTGAGAGAGGTTCACGGTGAAGCAAAATTCATTATATCTGACTATAGTGTAATCGAGTTCTAACAGGTGATCTGGTTGAGGATAGCTGTTCTTGGAGGAGCTGGATTTATGGGCAGTAACTTTGTACGATACCTAGTTAAAAACCACGAGGATGCACATGTTCTCGTATATGATAAATTAACGTATGCTGGTAGAGTTGAGAACCTACATGATGTTATTCAAAATCCTAGGTTAAAATTCGTGAAGGGTGATATATGTAGTGAAGAGTTCCTCGAGCATGTGTTAAAGGAGTTTAAGCCGGAGATTGTAGTTAACTTCGCTGCTGAGACGCATGTAGATAGATCTATAAATAACCCAGCGCCATTTCTAAAAACAAATGTCTTTGGTGTTTTTACAGTATTAGAGGTTTTAAGGAGACTTGACATAGGTAGATTCATACACTTATCTACAGACGAGGTTTACGGAGATCTCTATGGTGTAGTTGGAGAGGCTGATGAAAACTGGCCGTTAAATCCTTCAAGCCCCTACTCGGCTTCTAAAGCATCTGGTGATATGTTTATTAAATCTTATGGTAGAACGTATGGCTTAAAATACATTATTGTTAGGCCTTCAAACAACTATGGTCCCTACCAACACCCCGAGAAGCTTATTCCGAGAACAATAATAAGGCTTATTCACGGTAAACCAGCAACAGTTTATGGTGATGGGTCTCAAGTTAGAGACTGGCTCTACGTAGGAGACTTCTGTAAAGCACTCTACACGGTTGTCATGAAGGGTGTTAGCCACGAGATCTATAATGTCTGTGCACGTCAATTTGCCTCTGTGAAGGATATTGTAGTGAAGATTGTTGAGTTATTGAAGAGAGATGCGTTAAGGGACATTATATATGTGAAGAGTAGGCCTGGGGAGGATAGGAGATATGCTATGAAGTGCAGTAAGATAATGGAACTAGGATGGAGGCCGGAGACTAGTCTTGAGGAGGGTTTAAAGAGCACTATAGACTGGTATCTTTTGAATGAGTGGTGGTGGAAGCCTCTACTAGATGAGACATATGTTCTCGGAGATGAGCCATGGAGATTGGGGTGATTGATACTGAGGATTCTAGTTACTGGTGGAACGGGTTTACTGGGATACTGGGTTACAAGAGTGTTTAGAGATAGGGGATTTGATGTTTATGCAACATACCATGAGAAAACCCCTCCTAAAGTAGATGTTAAGTGGATTAGGTTAGACCTGGAGAGTCTTGAGAATATTGTAAATACCGTATATGAGGTTAAGCCCAACATAGTTATTCACACAGCTGCCTACACCGATGTTGATGGTTGTGAAGTTAACAGGGAGAAAGCGTATAGAGTTAATTACTTAGCAACAAAAGCTCTTGTTAAAGCTAGTAAAGATGCTGAATTATTCATGTATATTTCAACAGACTATGTGTTTGACGGTGTGAGGGGTATGTATGGGGAGAGCGATGTGCCGGCACCTATAAATTACTATGGCTTAACAAAACTACTAGGGGAGGTTGCAGTAGCTTCAACGACTAATAATAGCTGTATTATTAGAGTTAGTGGTCTCTACGGCTACAGCCCTACTGGGAAAAAGAATTTTGGTGTTATAGCACTCGAGAAGTTGTCTAGGGGTGAGCCTGTAGAGGCATTTATAAATCAGTGGCTATCACCAACATATGTCAAGTTTCTCGCTGAGAAACTTGTGGGAGTTGTTGAAGTGAAAAACACAGGGGTTATTCACATAGCTGGGGAGAGGCTTTCGAGGTATGAATTTGCATTAATACTTGCAGATGTGTTGGGTGTTAGTAGGGATCTTGTTAAACCTAAGCGCTTAGAGGAGGCAAAGCTTATTGCACCTAGACCTAGAGATTCAAGTCTAGATACGTCGAAAGCTAGAGAGCTTGGTTTAACACTACCACCTGTACGTGAATGTTTAAGAGACATGGTTTTAACGCGTGGAAAACTTGTAGAGGGTGTGTAGTGAATGCCTTTTAAGAGCTTTAAGAGGCTTGAAATACCCGGCGTGATCCTAGTTGAGTTCACTATGTTCCCCGACGAGCGTGGCTTCTTTGCCGAGCTCTATAAGAGGACTGATTTTCTCACTAATGACATACCATACGACTTCGTCCAAGTTAACTTGAGTTTCTCTAGGAGTGGTGTTGTTAGGGGTTTACATTACCAGCTTAAACCCATGGAGCAGGGCAAACTAGTCTACGTTATAAGTGGCAGAGTCTACGACGTAGCTGTAGACATTAGGAGGGGTTCTCCATGGTATGGAAGACACGTTGGAGTTACACTTGAGCCAGGCTACGCTCTATGGATACCACCAGGCTTTGCACATGGATTCCAAGCCCTTGAAGACGCGTACTTCCTATACCTAGTGACAAAGGAGTATTCACCACAACACGAGAGGTGCATTAAGTGGGATGATCCAGAGATAGGGATTCAATGGCCGGTGAAAGAGAATGTGATATTAAGTGAGAGAGATAAGAAGTGTCCACCACTAAGAAAAGCAGAGACAAACTTCGAGTACTGAAGAGAGGTACACGTGTCTAAAGGAGAGTGTCTAGTTCTATCAGGTGTTGACGCTTCTGGTAAGACTACTATAGCTAGACCACTAGCTCCTACCTCTCCCTACACGATCCTACATCTACCCACTGGTTTCAGGGTTCACGCTCACCAGCCTCGGTACTAGCTAAACCCTTATCGCGGTTCAGCCCCTCCGCGGTTTCTGCAACCCCTACTACAATGTATGCATCCCCAATAGGCTTAGGTGGTTGTGGACACATGTAGAGTTCTAGCCCCTAATACCCCCGTGTACTTGTAAGGTTCTTACTTGGGTGGTCCTATGGGTTCCTTGTATGTGATAGGGGTTTTTCTAGACTTCATAGCATGGGTTATTATAGCACCTTATGTTTCTCACTATCTCTGAAGTAGTGTTGAGAAATTGAAGGGGTGACGGGTGGAGTTTTGGTGTAGTGGTTTAGGGTATTGGTGTGACGGCCTTTATGTCTCTCAGTATTTTTACTTTTACTCCGTAGATATTCTCTATTGTCTCCTCCCTTATTACCTCTATTGTTTCTCCTAGTGCAATTATTTTCCCCTGGTTTAATAGGATTGCTTTTGTCGAGTATCTATATGCTTGTGTGAGGTCATGTAGAGCCATTATCACTGTTAACTTCCTCTCCCTTGTAAGTCTCTTTACGAGCTCTAGTATTGCTACTTGGTATTTCATGTCTAGATTTGCCGTTGGCTCATCCAGTAGGAGTATTTTTGGCTCTGAGGCTAGGGCTCTAGCTATCAGTATCCTCTGTAGTTCTCCACCACTAAGCTCTGTGATATCCCTCAACACCAGGTGTTCTGCTTCAACAAGCTTCAAGTTGTTTAATACGATCTCAAAGTCTCTTCTCGTTGGCGCTATGCCTATGTGTGGTCTTCTACCAGTCAAGACGAAGTCTACTACTTTGACTCCCTGATAGATGTTTATGTGTTGAGGAACGAAGCTAACTATTTTCGCCAATTCTCTTCTACTAATCTCCCCAATACTCCTACCATCTATGTATATAGAGCCCTTAACAGGCTTAACAATAGCATCAATTGTCTTGAGGAGCGTTGTCTTGCC